>Ga0209938_1000319_pt1 | contig 26421 bp, 24 predicted proteins | sample SalPonR2_C_D1_MG_FD_185708 | JGI IMG/M metagenome (GOLD analysis project Ga0209938, IMG submission 185708) | Salt pond soil microbial communities from South San Francisco under conditions of wetland restoration - Salt Pond MetaG R2_C_D1_MG... ... | reverse complement strand
TCAACCGGTTGTCCGCCGATTTCCGGCCCGCAAAATCGGCGTGCCCCTCGAAAGAGATGCGTATTCTACAGCCCTGCCCCAAGGTGTCAACGGTTGCCGCGAAACTTTCTCTTTATTTCTCCGTAAATCGCCTAGTCTTTGACCAGCACCCTGGCAATCTTCTTCTTGCCGGCCTGCAGCACCACGTCAGCCCCTGCCACAAATGTCTTCTGTTCTGTAAGTTGCTCGCCATTCAGATAGACCGCGCCACGCCCGAAGACATCTTTGGCAGCCTTGCCCTGCGCCAGGCCCGCCTCCTTCAGCAGACTGACAATGTGAATAGCCTCCCTGCCCGCAAGCGATATCTCGACTTCAGGGACATTGTCGGGTATCTCCCCCAGACCGACCCGGTTTCCTGCCGACATGTGGGCACCGGCCGCTGCCTCTGCGTCGTGGAAACGGGTAATGATTTCCTCGGCAAATAACTTCTTGTAGGCTTGCGGATTCTCTCCTGCTTCTACCGCAGCCTGAAACTGCTTGACCTCGGCCATCGGCCGCAGGCTGAGCAGCTCGAAATATCGCCAGAGCAGGTTATCCGGCATCGACAGCAGCTTGGTGTACATTTCGCCCGGCGAGTCATTCACGCCCACATAGTTACCGAGGGATTTGGACATTTTCTGGACGCCATCCAGCCCCTCAAGGATCGGCATCGTAAGCACCACCTGCGGGGCCTGCCCATAATGCCGCTGCAGATGACGCCCCATCAGCAGATTGAACTTCTGGTCCGTGCCCCCCAGTTCCACATCCGCCTCAAGCGCCACAGAGTCGTATCCCTGAACGAGGGGGTAGAGAAACTCATGGATAGCAATCGACTGCTCGGCTTCATAACGCTTGTGGAAATCGTCCCGTTCCAGCATACGGGCAACGGAATACTGGCCAGCCAGCCGGATCATATCCGCAGCACTAAGCGTGCGCATCCAGTCCGAATTGAACACCACCTCGGTTTTCCGGGGATCCAGAATCTTGAAGACCTGTTCTTTATAACTTACCGCATTCCGGGCCACCTGCTCTTCGGTCAGCGGGGGACGTGTTGCGCTTTTACCCGTCGGATCACCGATCATCCCGGTGAAATCGCCAATCAGGAAAATGACCCGGTGACCCAGATCCTGGAACTGACGCAACTTGTTGATCAGGACCGTATGCCCCAGGTGAAGATCCGGTGCAGTAGGATCGAAGCCTGCCTTGATTCGCAGCGGGCGACCGGTCTCGAGTTTCGCCACCAGCTCGTTTTCAGGAATCAGCTCATCAACACCACGCTGGATTATTGCCAGCGCCTCTTCAATCGAAGCCATTTACGCCACATCCTTAATACTGATCAACGGGAACTGCGCGGTTACAGACACCTACAAAAGAAATCCATGAGTTACCGGCGCTCCTGCTACTATTTCGGTTAATTTCTGAACAAGGTCACAGTCAGTTCCCTGTGAAAAGCCGAGGGATTATACCAGCGCCGGGGTAAAAAATCTGGCGCGGACAGGGCTAACGGTAATGTTTCCTGCTGTTCTGGATGTATTTTATACGGTAATCTGTTGGCCTAGACTTGAATTACGACTTTAATTAGACGGTACAACCTGCCGGAATCTGGATCAAAACGGGTGTTACACGTGCTGAAAATGTTTCCCAGAACACACATAACGATTGCAGCTAGCGTCAGCGTGCTTGTGACCGCCGCCGTGCTGATGAGCCCCAGTTCCCGGGTAGAGGCTAACCGTGTTACCTATGCCCTGGATCTCGAGGAAGGCTCACTGGTCAAGGCAGGTTTTGTCAGCTCAGGTATAACTCCACAGGCACCGGGCAGTCTGAAAGAGATAATCAAGCCGGAGACCACCAGTACCCAGACCGGACCGTCAAGCACGCCGGCAACCACTTTGGCCATGGCCGATGCAGCCACGCAAGCGCTCCCGGCAACAGATGCAGCGACCGGAGTGCTGGCGGCAGGTCAAGCGCCGACGCCTGTCCAGCCCCCTCAACTGCAGTGGCAAACTTTTGATATTCGTTCCGGGGATACGCTGTCGTCATTATTTGGCAAGGCGGGATTTGACGACGGCCTGATGCTCTCAGTCATCCACGGCGAAGGGGAAGCCGGCAAGCTCCAGCGCCTGTACGCTGGCGAAACCATCCGTTTCGCCACCGACGAGGCCGGTGAACTGACAGCCGTCGAACTTCAGCGTGACCGGCTCGAAAGCCTCCGGATTTCCCGGACTGATGATAGCTTCGGCGGCGAAACGGTTGTGCGTGAGCCGGATGCACGGCCTGTCTTTGCGTCAGGTGTCATCGAGGGGTCGCTTTATGTTGCAGCCCGCGAAGCGGGACTTTCGGATCGCGTCGCCATGGAGATGGCCGGTATCTTTGGCTGGAACATTGATTTTGTCTACGACGTCCGCAAGGGTGACCGCTTTGAAGTAGTCTACGAAGAGCTTTACCTGGACGGCGAAAAATTCGGTACCGGAGAGATTCTCTCCGCACGCTTCCTCAACCGGGGGGAAGAGGTTATCGCGCTGCGCTACACCGACAGCAACGGCGATACAGATTACTATTCACCAAACGGCAGCAGCATGCGCAAGGCGTTCCTGCGAACACCTATCAACGCCCGAGTGTCTTCATCCTTTAACCTCCAGCGCCGGCACCCCGTACTGGACGTCGTCCGCCCACACGAAGGCACGGACTATGCCGCACCTCCCGGAACTCCGATCAAGGCGGCTGGCGATGGCCGCGTCATTTTTGCCGGCTGGAAAGGCGGCTACGGTCGCACGGTCATCCTCCAGCATGGCGAAAATATCACCACTCTATACGCCCACATGAGCCGCCTCGGCCGCGGTATACGCAATGGCAGCCGCGTCAAACAGGGGGACACCATCGGCCACCTCGGGTCTTCGGGTATGGTTACGGGCCCGCACCTGCATTACGAATTCCGGGTTAACGGGTCGCCCCGCAATTCCCGCACCGTCAAACTGCCTGACGCCAAGCCGGTACCCAAAGCCGAATTGGCCAGATTCCAGCGGTTTGCCAAGCAGGAATTGGCCAAATTCGAGCTGTTCCGTGGGGACGATCATCAACAACTGGCCCTTGCCTCAGACGAGTAGATTGATGGACGCCTGGATCGGCTTGATGTCTGGCACCAGCATGGATGGCATCGATGCCGTCCTGGTGTCGTTTGCGGATCAACGCGTCCGTATTCACGGCCACCACAGCGCTCCCTACCCCGACACCATTCGTCAGCGCCTGGTCAATCTCAGCCAGAATCATGGGACCCCCGATGAACTCGGAGAACTGGATCATTGCGTGGGTGCCCTGTTTGCTGAAGCAGTCACTGAACTTCTCGAAAAATCAGGACTGGCCGCCAGCCAGGTCAGGGCCGTTGGCAGCCATGGCCAGACTATTCGCCATCGACCCGATGGCGGCACACCGTTTTCACTGCAGATCGGCGACCCCACCCTGATCACAGAGCGCACGGGCATTACCACGGTTGCGGACTTCCGGCGGCGAGACCTTGCGGCTGGTGGCCAGGGGGCTCCCCTGGTTCCTGCATTCCACAAGGCGTTTTTCAGCGATCGTGGCGAGGATCGCTGTATTCTGAATCTGGGCGGCATCGCCAATCTGAGCCACCTCCCTGCCGACAGCAGCCGGCCAGTCACCGGCTTCGACACCGGTCCTGCCAATGCATTGCTGGATGCCTGGTGCCGGCATAATACCGGTCAGGCGTTCGACATGGACGGTACCTGGGCAAACGAGGGCAAGGTAAACCAGCCATTATTGAGCGACATGCTCTCTGACGCCTACTTTCAGCGCCCGCCCCCGAAAAGTACCGGTACAGAAAAATTCAACCTGGACTGGGTGCAGACCTTACTCGCGCGCCACTCCGATGTTGCCGAGGCAGATGTTCAGCGCACACTGCTTGAGCTGACCGCTATCACGATCGCCCAACAGTTACCTCAACAGCCAGGCACAACAGTGTTTGCCTGCGGCGGCGGCGCGAACAATCCGGTCTTGATGAGAGAGCTACAGCGGGCCTGTAGCCCCTGCAAATTAACCACTACAAACCACATCGGGCTGGATCCGCAATGGGTTGAACCTGCAGCTTTCGCCTGGCTTGCCAGCCAGACTCTACAGGGACGCCCCGGCAATCTTTCCGAGGTTACCGGAGCAGAAGGCAGCCGGATTCTGGGCGCGATCTACCAAGCGTAAGAATACTGACCACCAAGAGCTGATCAGATTGTGAAGGAACTGCCACAACCACAGGTTGAACTGGCATTCGGGTTCTGAACCACGAACTGAGAGCCCTGCAATCCCTCCAGGTAATCAACGGTTGCACCCACGAGATACTGATAGCTCATCGGATCAACCAGGAGACTGACGCCGTCTCTCTCGATCACCGAGTCCTCATCATCTTCGGCTTCGTCAAAGGAGAAGCCATACTGAAACCCGGAGCAGCCTCCTCCAGTGACGAACACCCGGAGTTTCAGGTCCTGGTTTCCTTCCTCTTCAACGAGCTCACGTACCTTGGATACCGCACTGTCGCTAAGAAAAAGCGGGGTTGTCGCCTGTTGCTGAACTACACTCAAGAGTGCCTCCGGATATTACAACGCTGATTCCGTAATTATGGTATTCCTGACTAAAACAATCAACTATTCCCTTTGGCATCGGCTTCTGCAACGATCCCGACCTCACTGGTCTCAACTTCCTTATCCACACCTTTCATATCCATATCTCCCACATCCACATCTTGCTCATCCACACCCAGTTCAGCAGTTCTGGTTTTGGTCAGAAGACCGGCTGGCTCATGCTGATGAACGAGGCTGCCGTTGACCGTTGCACCCATTGCCATTTCGATAAGGTCGTAATAGACATTGCCATGGATTGCCGCGTTTGCCGCCAGTTCCAGATGGGCGGATGCATAGACATCGCCCTTGACCGTACCATTGATAATCACATGTGGTGCGCGAATATCGCCCTCGACTATGCCGACCTCGGAAATGCGCAGTACCGCATCACTATCCTCATCCGCCACCAGCATACCGCATACCTTGCCGTCGACATGGAGGCCCCCGGAAAAATTTACATTGCCATGAATATCGGCCCGGGAAGATATCAGGGTATCGAAATTCCCGGTAGGGCGGCGTGGTTTCTGTTTCTTTTTTCCCAACATATCAATTCTCCGTCAGCTCATCCCAGTCAAAACTGCGCTCAACCAACGCCGAGCCGGACCCATCCCGCTTGGCCGTTACCTGAACACTCATTGGTTCAAAATCCTCAGGCAACTTCAGCCTGCCCTTCACCTCCTGAAAGTACCGGTATCGCAGTTTGATATCGGTATTTTCAATATCCCCGGAGAGATCTTTCAGTGCAATGGTCTCGCGCTGGTCATTACGCTGGCCAATCAGATCTACCCGCGCGGAACCGGAGAGGTAGTTTTCGTTATCGCCCCGCTGGACCAGCACAACCATGAAATCATAGACACCATCGGCACCGGCGCTGCGCAGGGCGACACGATCAATCTGCAGACCCCGGCTGCTTTCTGACGGCGCCATAATGGTCTTGTAGAACACCAGTTCCGACTGCAGGGAGGCCAGTTTTGTCTCCAGCCCCACAATATTCCGCCTGGCCTGGTTCAGCGCCTGCTCATCGACTGCACGGCCACGTTCCAGATTCACAATCTGCTGGTTCATCTTCAGGTTCTCGGCGCGCAAATGCCGGACCTGGTCACTCAGATGCTCCCTGGATTCTTCGGCCGTCGAGAACCGGAATCCACTCTCCGCGAGTCCGGCGGCATAACCAATAATGCCGGTCGCCAGGGAAAACACCAGCAGGATCAGAGTCCGGCGCACCCGGTAGCCTGGCCGATGCCGGATAACAATATATTCTTCTGATGGCTTTTTTTGATCTGTCACCTAGTGTCCCGTCTGGTTAATTCGCTGACCTACTGAGCCCCTGAAAGCCTTGAGAGCAAGGCGCGGTGGCGATGGTTTGGTGGTTCCAAATCGAGCCGACGCAACACCGCTGTCAAGGCTTTCAGGGGCTCCCGGAGGGCTTGTCGCTCGGGCCTCTGGACCTGTGTTGCCAGCCCTTGATGTGGAACCACCACACCTGCGCACTGGCGCCTTGGCCAGAGGCCCGAGCGGCAAGCAGTAGGTCAACGCATTAACCAGACGGGACACTTGGCATCCTAGGGCAGTAATGCGGGAGCTTCGAGCCCCCGGGTTTCGGCAAAACCGAACATAATGTTCATATTCTGCACTGCCTGGCCGGCGGCGCCTTTGACGAGGTTATCAATTACAGAAGAAACAATGACAATCTTGCTGTTTTCCTGACGATGGAGAGCCATGCGACAATTATTGGCGCCTCGCACGCTGCGGGTCTCCGGGTGGCTGCCAAACGGCATAACATCGACAAAAGGCTCATCGCGGAAACGCTCCTCGAACAGATTCTGGAGCCGGTCAAAGTCGGCGATATCCCTGAGTTCGGCATAAAGCGTTGCCTCTATGCCCCGGATCATGGGAATCAGGTGCGGCACAAAAGTAACACCCACGTTCGACCGGAACGCCTGCTCGAGGCCCTGCCGGATTTCCGGCAAGTGGCGATGACCAGAGGCACCATAAGCCTTGAAACTCTCACCGACTTCGCCATGCAGCAGGGCTACCTTACCCTGCCGGCCAGCGCCGCTGGCACCGGATTTGGCATCTGCGATCAATCTTGAGGAATCAACCAGACCCTGTTCAAGCAGAGGCAGGAAACCCAATTGCACCGCAGTCGGGTAGCAGCCAGGATTCGCCACCAGCCGGGCCGCACGAATTTCCTCGCGCGCGACTTCCGGCAGACCGTAAACCGCCTTTTCAGCCCACTCAGGGCTTTCATGGGGCATGCCGTACCAGTCAGCCCAGACTTTCAGGTCTTTCAGCCGGAAATCGGCGGACAGGTCGACTACCCGTGCTCCTGCGGCCATCAGCTCTGGCATCATGCGCATGGCGACACCGTGGGGTGTTGCAAAGAACACCAGATCACAGCTGGACAGGGTCTCAACGTCAGGTACGGAGAAAGCCAGATCGTAGTGGCCCCGCAGATTGGGATACATATCTGCCACAGCAAGCCCTGCTTCGGAACGTGAAGTAATACAGCTCACCTCCACATCCGGGTGAACCGCCAGAATTCTTAGAAGTTCGACCCCGGTGTACCCGGTGCCGCCTACAATACCTACCTTGATCACCAGCAACTCCTGCTATTCATACAAAATATCCGGCGGCCTGACCGCCTTTGCGAGCGTGATAGTATAACATGATAAACCAGTGACCTGGTTGCATCCCCAGGCCCTGGTTACAATACCCAAGAAAACATCCTGCTCCGGTACCCAAAAGCATGCGATACCCCTGGCACAAGATCACCGATAACCTGATCCCTGTGTTCCGGCGCCGCTTATCCGGAGTGGACGCATTGCCGCAGCTGGCTGTACTGGGGCTTTTGTCCGGCCTGCTGACCGGGGGCGTGATTCTGCTGTTCCGGTTCGCCATCGAATGGCCGCTGGAGTACTTCCTTCCCGGTTCCGGATCCGAGTCTTTCGAGGAGCTCGGCCTGGTCACCCGCAGTGTTCTCCCGCTTGCCGGCGCTGTCGGCCTCGGACTACTGTTACACAGGTTGTCGATACAGGACCGCAAGGTCGGCATTGTTCACGTCATGGAAAGACTGAACTATCATCAGGGCTACATTTCCATCCGCAGTGCACTGCTGCAGTTCGCCACTGGCGTGGCGACAGTCATCACTGGCCAGTCCGCCGGGCGGGAAGGCCCGGCCGTACACCTGGGCGCGGCAGTCTCAAGCATCATGGGCCAGCGGATGCGACTGCCCAATAACAGTATCCGCACGCTGGTTGCCTGCGGCTGTGCTGCGGCAATATCCGCCTCCTTTAACACCCCCATTTCCGGGGTGATCTTCGCCATGGAAGTGGTGATGATGGAATATACTATTGCCGGATTCACCCCGATCATCCTGGCCGCCGTCACTGCAGCAGTGATTACCCAGGCCGTCTATGGTGCGGAGCCCGCATTCAGTGTGCCACCGCTGACCATGAATTCGTTGCTGGAAATCCCCTGGATCATTGCCATCGCACTGGTCATCGGTATTGCCGCGGCGGCGTTCATCCAGCTTGTCGAAACCGTCGGCAAGCACAGTCACCGCCCGGTCATCCTGCGTCTCAGCATTGCCGGCCTGCTGATGGTTCCCTTCGCTATTCTGATACCACAGGTCATGGGCATTGGTTACGACACGGTTCAGCTGACTATCGACCATCAGCTGTCGTTGTGGCTGCTCCTGGGTGTGGGGATTGCCAAACTGCTTATTACCTCGGTCACCCTGGGTCTGGGAATGCCCAACGGCGTCATTGGCCCCACACTCTTCATGGGCGCTACCCTCGGCGGCGCCATGGGACTGATAGGCGCTCATATAGTTCCGGATATGGCGTCATCCATAGGTTTCTATGCCATGCTGGGCATGGGGGCGATGATGGGGGCTGTACTGCAGGCGCCTCTGGCCGCATTGATGGCGCTGATGGAACTGACCCGCAACCCGAATATCATTCTGCCCGGGATGCTGATCATCACCACCGCCAGCCTGGTCACCAGCGAGGCCTTTGGCAAAAAGTCGCTGTTTCTGACCCTTCTCAAGAATCAGGGGCTGAGCTACCAGAATTCACCGGTTATTCAGGCGCTGAGGCGCGCTTCGGTGGGTTCTATCATGGACCGTAACTTTCTCCGCACAGAGCGCTACCTGACCGTGGAGGAAGCCCGGAAAATGCTGAAATCCGAACCGAAATGGTTGATTATCGAGGGCAGCAACGGACCCACCGCATTGATGCCCGCTGTCGATCTGGCAAGATACCTGGAGGACACCAGCGCCAGTGAAACCAGCACCAGGGCCGAGGAAAAGGCCGGGGAAAACGCAGACAAAGCCGGAGCAACAGATGACGCCGGGGCGGCCAGCATCGACCTGATCAACATCCCGGCGAATCGCCGGGACCTGGGTCCGGTGCAGTATCAGGCCACCCTGGAGGAAGCACTGGGCGTATTTGACCAGACCAGCTCAGAGGCCTTATATGTGCAGCGCCATGTTGCTCCGACCATCCAGCGGGTCTACGGTGTGCTGCTGAGATCTGATATCGAAAACTATTACCAATACCGACGGAGCTAACCAATGCTTTGGGTCAAAGCCCTACACCTGATCGCCATGGTGTGCTGGTTCGCCGGCATTTTCTATCTGCCACGCCTGTTTGTCTATCACGCCGCCTGTGACGATTCACCTGGCCGGGAGCGCTTCAAGATCATGGAGCGCAAGCTCTACCACGGCATTACCACGCCCTCCATGGTGGCGACGCTGATATTCGGGTTCTGGCTTGTCAGCTACAACCCTTCAGGCTATTTCAGCCAGGGCTGGCTCCACGCCAAGCTGGTGCTGATCGCTGTTCTGGTGGCCTACCATTTCTATTGTGGCCATCTGGTGAAAGTCTTCCGCGACGACAATAACACCCGGTCCCATGTATTCTATCGCTGGTTCAATGAGCTGCCCGTTTTCATTCTGGTGGCCGTCATAATCCTTGCTACCGTGCGCCCCTTCTGAGGTTTCCATGACTGAGCTGAATTTTCGCCCCCACGTTCTTGTAATTTCCGGCCTGGACCCGTCCGGTGGCGCCGGGATACAGGCCGACATTCAGGCGATTACCGCCCTGGGCTGTCACCCCCTGCCGGTGATTTCCTGCCTGACTGTGCAGGACACCTGTAACGTCCATGGAGCAGAAGCCATGAACCCGGAGATGATTCGTCGGCAACTGGCAACCCTGGCGGAGGATTCACCCATTCATGCGGTCAAAACCGGCGCCCTTGGCAGCGCCGAAATCGTGGACGTGCTGGTTGATTTTCTGGCGGCTCGTCCCGGTATTCCGCTGATTACCGACCCCGTCATCAAAGCCGCCGGCGGCGGCGATCTGGCAGATGAAGCCTTGATTGAACGTATGAAAAAACGGCTCTTTGGGCTGGCGGAAATGCTGACTCCAAACGGCATTGAGCTGGAGCTTCTGGGCGAAAGCGCAGAGCCGGATATCGCCGCGGGTCGCCTGCTGGAGACCGGCTGCCAATCGGTACTGGCCACCGGAGGCCATGGTACCGGTCAGGACATTATCAATACGCTTTATATGAAAGATCACAGGCCCGAGAAATTCTCGGTGGAACGAGTCGGCGGCGAATACCACGGCACAGGCTGCACTCTGGCAGCGTCAATTGCCGCGGGGCGGGCCAGCGGACTGGCACCGACTCCTGCCATAGGCCAGGCCCAGAATTTTGTTTCGCACGCAATTGGCCACGCCCTTCGAGTAGGCAGAGGCCAGCCGGTTCCGGATCGCGGTATTACATGGACAAACTGATCCGCCCCGGCCTCTACGCCATTACTGACAGCCACCTTTTACCGCCGGAGCGGCTGGTCTGTGCGGTTGAAGCCGCGCTCAGGGGTGGCGCGGTAATGGTACAGTACCGTGAAAAGTCCCTGCCGTTTCCCGAGCGGCTCAGCCAGGCGAGAAACCTGGCGGCCGCCTGCCGCAATGCCCGCCAGCCACTGATCATCAATGATGACCCGGAGCTCGCCCGCAGAGCCGGCGCCAGCGGCGTACACCTGGGCCAGTCCGATTCATCCCTGGCGCAGGCCCGTGCCAGCCTTGGCGAAGAGGCCATCATCGGGGCAACCTGTCATGCCAGCCTCAAGCTGGCGAGCAAAGCTGACAGAGCCGGCGCCGACTATCTGGCTTTCGGCCGGTTTTTTCAGTCATCGACAAAGCCGGACGCACCGGCAGCCAATCCCGCTATTCTGGGCAAGGCGCGGGCCCTGGGCAAACCTGTTACGGCCATTGGCGGCATCACCCTCTATAATGGCGAATCGCTGATCCGCGCCGGGGCCGATATACTGGCCGTGGTGGGCAGCCTGTTTGACGGCGACGATGATCTGATCGAACATCGGGCACGGGAATTTAACCGGTTATTTACCGCCCACCATCCACTTTTTCACCTTTCCGTTCATCAGGAGTAAACCAGCATGACCCAGTCCGAAACCCTTTTTGCAGAGGCGCAGAAATATATTCCCGGCGGAGTCAATTCCCCTGTGCGGGCATTCAAAGGCGTTGGCGGCACTCCGATCTTCTTCAAACACGCCGAAGGCGCCTACCTTTACGATGAGGACGATCGTCGGTATATCGATTTCATCGGTTCCTGGGGACCGATGATTCTTGGCCACTCCAACAAACTGATAAAGGATGCCCTGCACGCTCAGGTAGATCTGGGTATCGGTTACGGCGCACCCACGGCCGTCGAAACCGAGATGGCAAAAAAAGTCTGCGAACTGGTGCCATCCATTGAGCTGGTGCGCATGGTTAACTCCGGCACCGAAGCCACTATGAGTGCGGTGCGCCTTGCGCGGGGCTACACCGGTCGCGACAAGATCGTTAAATTTGAGGGCTGTTACCATGGCCATGTAGATTCCTTGCTGGTGAAAGCCGGGTCGGGCGCCCTCACCCTCGGCGTCCCCAATTCCCCCGGCATCCCCGCCAGTCTCGCTGAACACACCCTGACTCTGGATTTCAACGACATTGACGGGGTGCGGAAAGTCTTTGATGAAATCGGCGATCAGATTGCAGCGATCATCGTCGAACCGGTCGCTGGCAACATGAACTGCGTTCCACCCGTGCCGGGGTTTCTAGAAGGCCTGCGGGAAGTCTGTGACCAGCACGGCACGGTGCTGATTTTTGATGAAGTGATGACCGGTTTCCGGGTTTCGCTCGGCGGGGCTCAGGGCTTTTACGGCGTGAAACCTGACCTGACCGCTCTTGGCAAGGTCCTAGGTGGCGGATTGCCTGTCGGTGCCTTCGGCGGCAAGCGGGAAATCATGGAACACATCTCACCGCTGGGGCCGGTGTATCAGGCCGGCACGCTGAGCGGAAACCCACTGGCGATGTGCGCGGGCCTGACGACACTGAATGCGATTTCCGAACCCGGCTTCCACGATCGGTTAACGGAAAAGACCAATGCGGTCCGGGATGGCTTCAAACAGGCAGCCGACGAGGCCGGCATCCCTCTCGCGGTGCAAAGTGCTGGCGCCATGTTCGGTTTTTTCTTTACCGATGCGCCGTCGGTAACCCGCTTTGATCAGGTCACCGCCTGCAACATCGAGCGTTTCAAGACCTTCTTCCAGGGCATGCTGAAAGAAGGCGTATACCTGGCACCTTCTGCCTTTGAAGCAGGGTTTACTACCGCAGCACTCAGCGCCGAGGACATTGAATTCACCATCAACGCCGCCCGGAAAGTGATGAAAACGCTCTGATATCCGGGATAGCACTGGTGTTGTTCTGACCAGTGCAGTTCCTGGTTGATGCCCTGCCGGCGCGAACAGCTCGCAGGCGGGGCGTCAGAACACCGCCTCGACACTGGCCATGATTTCCGCGCGGTTGTAATCGTAGCGGTTGATGGTGCTTTTGTTGTCCAGCCAGCTCAGTTCCATACCCAGACTCCAGCGCTCATCAATCTGATAGCCTAAATGCAGGTTGGTCCGGAACTGATCATCACTGCGGGTTTCTGATACCTCCTGCCCTTCAATCACCAGCCGGTGGGGATCATCGTAACGGCTGAACCTGACGTTCTGACTTGCGCCAAGATTCCAGCGCTTCGACAGCGAATAGTCCAGATCAATTGACAGTTCCTGTCGCGTGGCTGACAGGCTGAAGAATTGATTGCCCGAGACCAGATCATCACGCTGATCTATGTCTAGCCGGTAACTCAGTTCCGCAGTCCAGCGGGTAAAGGTTTTCTCGACACTTGCCAACCCGCCATAAAGCCGGCCGTCATAGACACTGTTGTCAGGACCACCCTGTATGGCCACGGCAAACCCCCGCAGCTGGCAACTGAGCCTGGCACTACAGGCATCACGACTGAAGGTCAGGTCCACCCCGGTCCGACGTTCCAGCAGGTCACCGCCAAACCATGCACCGGACAGATTTACCTCAGACACCAGGCGCCCCGCCCCGAACGGCGACTGCCAGGCCAGGCCAGTGCCCAGGTAAGAGATATTGAATTCGGCGTTATCGGGATACTGGCGACGATATGCCACCGCCTCGAACCGAATAGCGCGGTCACCGGAGCGATTCAGATAGGCCCGAGCTGACGCCAGCACTTCACCAAAACCACCTGCTTCTTCAGTGCTCTGGGTGCCGGGTGTGCCGGCGATATTATCGTCATAGCCAGCCCCGGCAGAAAGGTACCCCACGGTTTCAACCGCGCGAACCCTATCAGCGGCCTGGTCCGCGCCCCGATTCAGTTGACGACGCGCAAGCGTCTGGACCTCTTCCGGAGAGCTTCCGCGGGCGGCCTGAGAAAACCATTGCCTCGCGCCTTCGCTGTCGCCTTGCTGCCGAAGCACCAGGCCCAGGTTATAACGGGCCAGGGGCGCATGAGGGGTGTCCAGCAATTCAGTAAACGCGGCCTCGGCTTGATCGGTCAGTTCCAGCCGGTAATAAACCACGCCCAGGTTGTAGATTAACGATAACGACTCCAGCCCGGCGTCACCGGCCTGTTCCAGCAACTTTTTCGCGTTCTGGAGATCGCCCTGCTCAAAGGCGGCCACGCCCGCCATAAACTTTTCACGGGGCGATCGCTCCTGTGCCAGCGCCGGACTCAGCAGCATGAACGACAGAAAAATCAAACTGACCAAGCGACAGTACTGCAAACGCTACTCCTGCGAATCGACCAACGATGACCCCGTTATCAAGGCTGATCGGGCGTCAAAAAAACGATGCAGGTGCAGTATAGCAACAAGAACGGGTGTTCAGAGGATGTTCGGGTCAGAAACAGCCAACGGATTGCCGCGGGTGGCAGCAGGTCAATACGATTAGCCCCCTTGCCTGGCCTGACCTGGTGGCTCGGGCCTCTCAGGTCTGTCGGGAGTGTCAGGTCTGTCGGGAGTGTCCGGTCTGCCTGGCGAATCCGGTCTGCCTGGCGAATCCGGTCTGCCTGGTGAATCCGGCTTGCCTGGTTTGTCCGGCTTGCCTGGTTTGTCCGGCTTGCCTGGTTTGTCCGGCCGGCCACGGTCTTGTTGTTCACGCGCCGCTTCCCGGGCCTGGTTGGCGACCGACTGACCAAACTCGCGGCCCTCTTCACGAGCTTCCTGGGTAATTTCGCGGGTCTTGTCCGGATTTTCCTCAAGGCCAATCGGGGTGTTGAGCCGGATCTCCCGCACAACCCTGCCGGTCAGGTCGCGGTCGTCCGTCACCATCCTCATGGTCACGTCAAGGTCGTCGCTGGCCAGGGCGCAGGACCATGGCAAAGCAACTGCGATAAAGCTGAAAGGCAACCAGAACCGCCTGATGCGGGGGCGTTTCATAATACGGGCTCCGATGGACTGCTATTACCACTTTCGGTCAGAGAAGCGCGGAAGGTTTTCTGGCGTTCACCGTTATCGAGATGCGCCACCAGCTCCCCCTCGCCCGGAAATAAAATCTTCAGTGGCAGATTCACCACATTTGCGCCTTTCTCCAGACTGACATTCCAGCTTAGCCGCTGATGTCCGGGGTAACCGGACATTTCAACGTGGGATGGCAACTCCACTGTCAGTGTCACATCATCCATTGCATCCACGGTATCGAATGCAAGGCGCACATTATAGGGCTGACCCCCGGGCACATCGGGGCCCTGGCCCATACCGGCAAACAGTGCAATACCCAGCGCAAGCACGGCCGCGACCGCGCCGCCGGACCATGCCATGGCGGCATGCCGCCTTGCCGGTTTGCCTTGTGATGCAGCCGCGGCCAACACCCGGGTTTCAAAATCCGGAGACGGGGGCGGCACATCGAACTGTCCCTGCAAGCTTTCAATAATCAAGCTTTCATTTTCAACAACGGCGGCGCAGAAATAACAGACCGCCACATGCTTCCTGACCACTGATGCATCATCGGTCGAAAGCTCCCCTCTAAGCCAGGGGCGCAGATGTTTTCGAAAGTCGTTACAGGACATGATGATTACCTCATTCACTTACACGCCCGATGGCAACTAAAAGTTCCGGGCTTTCTTGTATTTTTTTTCTTAACGACGCCCGGCATCGATGAACGCGGGACTTTACCGTCCCCAGCGGAATATCCAGAACCCTGGAAATTTCCTCCTGGCTCCAGCCATCAACATCGTAAAGCAGAATAAGTGTGCGCTGATCCGGCGACAAGGTTCGCATGAGACGATCCAGAACCGGGCGCAGCTTTGCAAAGTCCAGCTGCTCGGTTATATCGGGCAAATCAGCAGGCTGATTATCCAGCAGATCTGATTCACCAGCAGGGGCAATGTCGCTTATCACCCAATCAGCGCGTCGGCCCCTGCGCCTCACGGAATCAATGAACTGTCGATAAAGCACCCGGTTCAGCCATGGCCGGAGCTGGTCAACCGCTTCAAGCTCTTCCAGCCGGTGGTATAACTTGACCACCACATCCTGAACCAGATCCTCAGCGTCCTGCTGCTGGCCGGTAAGCCGGAAGGCGAAGCGGTACATAGGCTCCAGGTGTGGCTGAACCAGCCGCTCGAATCGTTTTGAACGGTTAGGTTTAAAGGGTAGTAATGCCAATTCCGCTGCCCGCGCGCTCGTCAAATAATGAGTGTTGGAAAGAGCATAACTGCATCACCGCGCCAAGTATATTCCGGGACATTTTTCTTTGAGCGCTCCAACCAGCGACCTTAGCCGCCATTTTAACAAACAGTAACGACATAGAATGGAACCTCACGGCACGCAATGTCGTTCTTCTGGTAGAGACCGATTTACCTTTGGCAATTAAGCGATAGTCGGCAAAACCTGACATTGCAAGTAACGGAGCTCCACTATGAAACAGTCCGTCAAATTTTTTACCGTCGCAACACTCGCCAGCGCAATGGCCGCCTGCGGTGGGGGCGGCAGTGGCGATGGCAGTGTAAGCGGCAGTGCCACCGCCGGAGAAACTGGCAGCCTGAGCGTTGGACTGACGGACGCACCAGTAGACAGCGCGCAGGAAGTCAACATCGAGGTAACTGCGCTGGTACTCAACCCCGCCGGCGGCAAGCACATCAGGTTTGAACTCGAGTTCCCGCAGCCGATAAACCTACTGGACCTTCAGGGTGGCGAATTTGAAAACCTTATAATCGATGAAGAAGTGCAGGCCGGCCGATACAACTGGATGCGACTTGAGCTTGGCAGTAATAACACGGTCGTTATCGATGAGGTCGCCGACGGCAGTGCTGCCAGAAATTCTTATCCACTCACGACGCCATCGGCAAGGGGCGTTCAGACTTCGAAGTTTACAGTCCCGGCCGGAGGGGAAGTCAGTCTCACCATTGATTTCGATGTGCGCAAGTCACTGGTCAACCCAGGTGGCAAAGGCAGCTACAAGCTCAAGCCCGTGCTCAGACTGGTCGACAACTCGGAAGTCGGCAGGATCAAGGGACAAGTGTTCGGTAATCTGATCGATCAGGAGTGCGGTGATGCGTTTATCGCTGATCAATTCGCAGGCAACGTCTACGTTCATGCAGACACCAGCCTTGAACCAGATGACATCGGCAGCGCAAACGAGCCGCTGACTGTCGCTCCAGTCAAAGCGAATGGGGAAGGGACTTTCGTAGCAGCGTTTATACCGGCTGGTGATTACAAAGTGAGCTACTCCTGCGGCAATGACCTTGTCGAGAATGACGACGACATCAGCTTTGTTGATGTGCAAACAGTCACCGTTATGGCCGATGCGATAACAGCCGTAGACCTTGACATCCAGAGTTCACAATAAAACCCCGAAAACCCGGTCGGCTGACCTTACCGCAGCCGACCGCCATTTCCGAGGCTTCACAGGTTGGCGGCACGAGCCTCTGCCTGATCAGCGCCTGCCACATTGCCACGAGCCCGGCGAATATCCGCCAGCAACAGCCAGCCATTGCGCTGCAGCGACGCATCGTTTCCGGCCAGCGACAAACCTTTCAGCGCAAACTGTTCAGCGGACCCGAGCTGATCAAGCGCCACATAAGCCTCCGACAGCCTGAAATAGACAGTCGACGACCGCGGCGCAATTCGCTGTGCACGCTCAAGTTGACTGACCGCTGCCTGGGCATCACCGGAAGCCAGCAGGCTGTCTGCCCTCTGAATCAGGCCCCGTGCTGCCGGTGGCAGGGCATCACCCTCTTGCTGGTAAGCCGGCGCCATGCGCTCGTCTTCCGGCTGTTCACTTTTACGCTCCACTCTCGGTTCGCCAGCGCCGGTTTCGATCCGCGGCGGTTTTGGTGCCTCGGGTTCTTCCGAACTGGCCGGGACATAGATCGAACCGCCGCCCGGCCCCGCAGCACAGGCCGACAGGAGACCTGCCATTGCCAATACGGCGGAGTGTCTGATCAGTTTTGACGTCATCTGAATAATCCTTCAAACCAGCCCTGCACACGGCGCTGAATACTGCCGCCACAGGAGATTTCAATCTCGGGCTCGCTGCCCACGATAAATGGCATAAGGCGCGCATTCCGGCAGCCTTCATCCGTTAATGCAGCCTGCTCCGAATTGACCCAGTGATAGCCAACGCCGTCCGGAACCACCGGTGAAAATCCGTGCTGCGGCACCCGGGCCATGAACCCGGCCCACACCGGCAAGGCACCCGTTGCGCCGCTGAGCGACGTGGGCCCGTTATCATCCCGGCCCACCCAGGTCACCGCCAGCAGATCGCCGCTGAAGCCGGCAAACCAGGAGTCCCGGCCGCCGTCTGTGGTGCCGGTTTTCCCCGCCAGGGTCAGTGCTTCCGGTACGGTCCGGTAAGCCGAGCTCCCCGTACCCTCCTGCATGGTTTCCTGCAGGGCATACTGGATCAGGTGGACAGACCCCGCATCCGCCACCTGCTTTACCTTCAGACTATAGCGACTCAACGCTTCACCGCCAGCGTCGGTGACCTGGCGAATGGTTCGCAGCGGTGTGTTGAAGCCGGAAGTCGCCAGCCCCTGATAAATCTGTGCCACGGTCACTGGCGCCATCGAAACCGAGCCCAGTAACAGCGAGGGGTATCCGGAAATTTCGCCGTCAACACCAAAATCCTGCAGCGTGGTTCGCACTGTATCTACCCCGACATCCAGACCCACCCTGACGGTCGGCAGGTTATAGGAATTCGACAATGCCCGGTGCAGCGGCACCTCGCCCCGCTCCTCCCCATCGTAATTTTTTGGCTCCCAGCGGCGGCCATCGTCAAACACCAGAGAGAAGGACCTGTCCTCGACCGGGGTAACCAGGGTGTACTTGTCCGGATGCTGCAATGCCGTCAGATAAACGAAAGGTTTGACCAGTGAGCCGATGGGCCGCATCGCATCCACCGCACGATTGAAACCGGCGAACTGCGGGTCACGCCCACCCACCAGGGCCAGCACTTCACCGCTGTCTCTTGCGGTAACGACCATTGCCGATTCCAGCGCGCGTTCGGAATCCGGGTCCATGGATGTCAGCGTGTCACTGACAGCAGATTCCGCAGCGTACTGGATGTCCGGGTTGAGGGTGGTAAAAATCCGCAGGCCCTCGCTCTCCAGGTCTTCCCGGCGGTAATCACGGGCAAGGTGGCGCCGCACCAGATCGATATAGGCGGGATACCGGTTCTCGGAATAAGAGGCCCTGGCGGATACCCCCAGCGGTTGCCCCCGGGCACGGGAGGCTTCCTGCTCGCTAATCAGACCGGTGTCGGCCATCACCCGAAGCACCAGGTCACGGCGGGACCTGGCCCGGTCCGGATGCCGTCGCGGATTGTAATAGGACGGCCCCTTTACAAGTCCCACCAGCAAGGCGATCTGATGACTTTTCAGGTCGGTAATCGACTCGCCGAAATAGAACTGGCTTGCCAGCCCGAACCCGTGAATCGCCCGGGTGCCGGCCTGGCCGACGTAGACCTCATTTATGTAGGTTTCGAGAATATCGTCCTTGTCATAGTGCAGTTCCAGCAACAGTGCCATCAGCGCTTCGTTAGCCTTCCTCAGCAGAGTCTGATCCCGGGTCAGGAAGAAATTCTTGACCAGTTGCTGGGTAAGGGTGCTGCCGCCCTGAACAATACTGCCGGCACGGATATTGGCCAGCATTGCCCGCCCGATCGACAGCGGCGCAATGCCGAAGTGATCATAGAAATCACGATCCTCAACCGCCAACAGGGCACCGCGGAACAGTTCCGGTACGTTCTGAAGCTGCACCAGCACCCGGTCTTCCTTGTGCGCCGGGTAAATACCGCCAATCTGCGCCGGCTCCAGGCGAACGATGGCCGATGGCGGCCCGGCCGTTACGGTGAATTCCCGGACCTTGTCATTGAAGATGACCAGAGACAGGCGCCGCCGGGGTTCCTGGCCATCGCTGAAGCGGAAACCGCGGGTGTAAATCTCGAATTGCCCGCCGTTGCGACGGTAGGTTCCGCCCGAGTCCGACCGGCCGAGGCGATAGCCTGCCAGCTCCAGCTCACGTTGCAGCCCGCTTGCGGTAACGCTGGCGCCGTCATACAGCTCCAGCGGTCGGGCGTATACCCGCGAGGGCACTTCGAACCGCCGACCCTCAAAGCGGGAGGTCACCACCGCGTCGAGATAGGCCGTCCAGGCAGCAAGCAGTACCAGGACAACAAGGGAGACACGAACAACAAGCCGCCAGAACCAGGGCTGTTTATTGCGGCTGCCGGAGCGCTTGCGCGGCGTTCTCTTTGCGGGGGCGTTTTTTCTCATGGCGGGATTATACCGAATCGGATGTCCGCTGCGGCAACGCATCCTTGTGTCATTTATGTAACCTGACCGTTATGATGGTCACCATGCTAATGCCGCCAAACATGACATTACTGACCATTCCAGGGAGAAGAAAGTGACTGACGTACCATCCAATGACCTGATCAGGGCCCTGCAGAATCCTGAACTGTACGACCACCCGGTTCAGCGGTTTCAGGTTCTGGAAACCCACATTTCATGGGTTATTCTCACGGGTGACTACGCGTACAAGATCAAGAAACCGATGGATTTCGGATTCCTGAATTTCTCCACGCTGGACCGTCGCAAGCATTTCTGCGAAGAAGAGCTGCGCCTGAACAAACGTCTGGCGGATTCACTCTACCTTGAAGTTCTGCCAATTACCGGTTCTGCCGGTGCTCCTTTACTGGGCGGCAGCGGCGAGGCGTTCGAATACGCCATCCGGATGCGCCAGTTTGATCAGCATGAACTGTTTGACAAGCAGCAGGAACGGGGCGAACTTGACGCCGGGCAGCTTGCCAGTCTGGCCCGGCAGGTCGCCGAATTTCACGAAACACTACCACCTGTGCCCGACGACAAGCCCCTGGGAACACCCGCTGCGGTTTTCGCCGGCATGCAGGAAAACTTTGATCAGATCCGCCCGATGATTGATGACGAGGCTCTGCTGAACCAGATTGATCATCTGGAGGCCTGGACCCGGGCCACTTTTGAGCGCCTCCAGCCGTTGATCGAACAGCGCCGCGCCGAAGGCTTTGTGCGCGAGTGCCATGGTGATCTGCACCTGGCAAACATTACGGTTTACGAGGGCGAAGTCACTGTTTTTGACTGCATTGAATTCAGCGAGCCGTTTCGCTGGATCGACGTGATCAATGATCTGGCGTTTCTGCTGATGGACCTGGAATCCCGCGGTGAAAATCGTCTGGCCAGTGTGGTGCTGAACCATTACCTGGAATATCGGGGCGACTTCCAGGCACTACCCTTGCTTAACCTGTACAAGGCCTACCGGGCCATGGTTCGCGGCAAAATTGCGCTGTTTACCATGGCCAATCCGTCACTGAGTGACTCCGAAAAGGCTGATCTGATGCAGCGCTTCCGGGAATATGCCCGGCTTGCTGAAGCATACAGCAGCATCCCCAACCCCTATCTGCTGGCAACAACGGGCTTATCTGCCAGCGGAAAGTCCGCCATCAGCAAAGATATGGCAGCGGAACTCGGGCTGGTGCGGCTGCGTTCAGACGTCGAACGCAAGCGCCTTTATGGCCTTGGACCGCTGGATGACAGCAAATCAGGCATCGGCCAGAACCTTTACACTGAAGAAGCCAATCAGCGCACTTACCAGCGGCTGGCAGAACTGGCCCGGGAGCTGCTGCTCGCAGGCATGCCGGTGATTGTCGATGCCGCCTGCCTGAAACAGCAGGAGCGGGAATTGCTGACGGAAGTGGCGGAAAGCCTCGGCCTGCCGTTCGCTCTGATTCACTGCGAGGCGCCGGAGCAAACCCGCAGGCAATGGATCCGGGAACGGGCCGGGGATGCCTCGGAAGCCTCCGAAGAGCTTCTGGAAGCTCAGGCAGGCTGGTTCGAGCCGCTGACGGACCAGGAGAAAACCCACACAGTGCATCTCTACACTGATCAGGGCCACCTCGCTGAAGCCGTCGCCGATCGCATCCGCCAGCATTTCGGAATACCCGGCAGCTGATCAGGGCTGCAGGCTGACCGGCACCGGTCCGACCAGGGAGAGATCGAGCTCCGGCTCTCCCTCATCTGAAAGCGCGGCCCGATAAGCAAGCAATTCCACCCCGGCGGCCTGAGCCTGTCGCAACAATTTGCCATAGGCGGGATCAATCTGATCCGCCGGTTTTACGACCTCAATGCCACTGTGGTTGACCACAAACAACAACACAGCCCGGGCACCGGCTGCGGCCTGGGCGATCAGTTCCCTGAGGTGTTTCTGGCCCCGGCTTGTCACAGCGTCGGGAAAGTAGCCGGTACCGTCCTTACACAGCGTCACATTTTTTACCTCGACCCAGGCATCAGCCCTGCATTGATGACCCGAAAGGTGAAGGTCAATCCGGCTTTTCTCGCTGCCGTAACGCACTTCAGAACGACACATCGCATAGCCAGCCAGTTCTTCAACAGCTCCCCTCTCAATCGCTTCCCGGGCCTGGGCATTGGGACGTGCAGTATTGATGCAGGCCCAAACGCCCGGAGCGGTTTCCACCAGTTCCCAGGTATATTTCAGCTTGCGCTTCGGATTATCACTGACGCTCAGAATCACCCGGGCATTGGCGGGCTGGCACCCGAGCATGGACCCGGTGTTCGGGCAATGGGCGATTACTTCACTGCCGTCTGAAAGGGTCACATCCGCGAGAAAACGCTTGTAACGGCGGTTCAGTCGCGCTTCGATTATCGGGCCGGGTATCTTCATCTGTGTCTCCGTTCCAAACTCGTTACGACAAGACTGGTACCGCCGTAACTAATCTGCTATTTTCCGCCAATTCCCATTCCAGAGCGAGTGCTTGATCCGGATTCAAACCGCTTGACCACGAGGCTTATGCGGTGGCAAGCAGGCCGTTCCAATAGAGTATTAACAAGAGGCCGGTGCTATGGCTAAGACTGCAGAAAAACCACGCGAACGGATTACCAGCTTTACCCCTTATGAAATGAAGAAGGGGGAAGAATACATGAGTGCCGAAATGCTCGAGCACTTCAAAGGCCTGCTGATGCAATGGAAGCAGGAACTGATGGAAGAAGTTGACCGCACCATGCATCACATGCAGGAAGATGCGGCAAATTACGCAGATCCCAGCGACCGCGCAACCCAGGAAGAGGAATTCAGCCTGGAACTGCGCACCCGGGACCGCGAGCGTAAGCTGATCAAGAAGATCGACCAGACCATCGACCATATCGACAAGGATGACTACGGCTTCTGTGACCAGTGCGGCGTTGAAATCGGTATTCGCCGGCTCGAGGCCCGTCCAACAGCAACGCTGTGCATTGATTGCAAAACCCTCGCCGAGATCCGCGAGCGCCAGACCGGCATTTGACCGGGCGGCAGTTGACCGGCCCTGCCGTGACTGAAGTGTACCGGGGGCGTTTTGCGCCTTCACCCACCGGCCCGCTGCACTTCGGCTCCCTGGTCACGGCCCTGGCGAGCTATCTTGATGCCCGCGCCCATAATGGGGTCTGGCTGGTGCGGATTGAAGATCTGGACCCGCTAAGGGAGTCTCCCGCAGCCACTGAGCAGATTCTCGCCAGCCTTACAGCCCACGGCCTGGAATCGGACGAGCCCGTGCGACTCCAGTCCCGGCACCACCAGCGTTACCAGCAAATCATTGATAACCTCCTGCAACACGGTCGCGCCTACCGCTGCATCTGTTCCCGCCGGCAGCTTCAGGAAAGTCAGGGCAGGCACCCCAACCGGTGTCGGAAAGGCTCCATTACTGCTGACCGGGTTAACCACCAACCCTGCGCCGTCCGGTTTGCGCTTGAGGACGAGGATGCCCACTGGCAGGATCAGTTGCTGGGACCGCAATGTCAGCAGATTCGTGGCGAAATCGACGATCCTGTCATTCGTCGCAAGGAAGGTTTTTATGCCTACCAGCTTGCGGTGGTGGCCGATGATATTGATCAGCAGATCACCCGGGTGGTTCGCGGTTCAGACCTGCTGGACATGACTGCCCAGCAGTGCCAGATCTACCGGACCCTGGGTTCGAGAGCACCTGCCTGGCTGCATATACCGGTGATCCTTAACGGACAGGGCCAGAAACTGAGCAAACAGAACCTGGCGCCGGCGCTGGACAATCTCAGGCCTGGCGAAAACCTGCTATCTGCCCTTGTCGCGCTGGCACAGGACGTGTCCGACTTTACCACAACCGACCCGGTGGCCCATATTCTGCAGACAGCCGCGGCCCGCTGGCAGCCATCACGGATTCACCTGACAGCCCGGTAAACCGCGTGTTATAACCTTTCACTCATGCGGCAGTGGGGATATCTCTTCTGATGTATATCTACCGTCTGGTCTTTCTTCTGGTATTGGCCATCTATTTTTTCTCGCCCAACATTGTGGATTGGTGGGCTCCCCCGGGGAGCGCCTGGTACAAACCCTATATTATCTGGGGCGGGTTGATTGCCATGGGCTTCTGGCTCGAATGGCGGCGGGACCCCAATGAGTTTTAGTGCTTCCAGCCTGCTCACTGCCAGCTTTTTTTATCTGCTGTTGCTGTTCGGCATTGCCTGGATAACAGAACGGGGACTACTGCCACGAAGCTGGGCCCGACACCCTCTGGTTTATACCCTCAGCCTCGGTGTCTTCGCCGGGATCTGGGCGGTATACGCTGCCGTGGCCGCGGCGGCGGAATACGGCTACGGTTTTCTGGCCTATTACCTGGGCATCAGCGGTGCGTTTCTGCTGGCACCGGTGCTGCTCAATCCCATCCTGCGCATCGGCCGCGCCTATCAGCTCAGTTCGCTGGCGGATCTGTTTGCCTACCGCTACCGCAGCCAGTGGTCGGGCACACTGGTTACCCTCTGTTCCGGTGCCGCCGTGCTGGCTCTGCTCAGCATGCAGATCAAGGCCGTGTCGACTTCCGCCAGTCTGCTGGCGCCCGATACTCCACCGTTGCTGATCAGCGTCGCGTTCAGCCTGATCGTGGTGCTGTTTGCCATGCTTTTCGGTGCCAACAGGGACCAGGGCTCGGACAGTCATCAAGGGCTGGTGGTCGCCATCGCGTTTGATTCTCTGGTCAAACTGGTGTCGTTGCTATTGCTGGGCGGAGTCATACTGTTCAGTGTTTTCGGAGGCATGTCCGGACTGGAAAACTGGCTGGCGAATCATGCCCATCCCGATAATGCGATGGCGCTGCGGGGTGACGAGGGAAGCTGGCGCGCCCTGATGCTGATGTCTTTCGCCGGGGCTCTGGTACTGCCGCACATGTACCATATGATTTTCAGTGAAAACCCCTCTCCCAGGGCACTGGCCAAAGCGAGCTGGGGCCTGCCGCTTTACCTGCTGCTGCTCGGGCTGCCGGTACCACTGGTGCTGTGGGGCGGCCAGGCGGTGGCAGCCGGCAGCGATCCGGGGTTTTTTGCCATTGCCGTGGCCCAGGCGGTGCAGAGCCCGGCGCTGACGCTGCTGGTGTACATTGCCGGCCTGTCCGCCGCAAGTGGCCTGATGATCGTCAGTACCCTGGCGCTGGCAGGGATGGTGCTCAACCATGTGGTTCTGCCATTGCGCACCCCGAAAGACCAGGGCGACATCTACCACTGGCTGCGAAGGGTCAAACGCGTTCTCATTGCCGCAACGATTCTCACGGCGCTTCTGTTTCATGAAACTCTTGGCAAGCATCTTCAACTTTCGGTCCTCGGCATCATATCGCTGTCCGGAGTGCTTCAGCTGCTGCCCGGCGCGCTCGGCGTCATCTACTGGCGGGAAGGTAACCGCCGCGGCCTGAACGCGGGTCTTTGCGCCGGCCTGGCTATCTGGCTGCTGACGCTGGTATTGCCCCTGTCGGACACCGCCGATGTTCTGGCCGTGCTGGGTTCACCGCTGACCCCCGACCCCGGTAACGCTCATATCTTTATCTTCCTGAGCCTGGCGTCGAACATCCTGGTGTTTGCTCTGGTGTCGGTAATCAGTGCCAGCACACCAGAAGAGTCCAGCGCCGCAGAAGCCTGTTCGGTAGGCGCACTGTCACGCCCACGGCGGCGGGAACTGCTGGCCACCTCCTCTGAGGATTTCATCATCCAGCTTGCCACGCCCCTGGGCATGGATGTCGCCAGGCGTGAGGTTGAACGTGCGCTGCAGCAGCTCAGGCTGCCCCGCATCGAATACCGTCCATACCAGCTTCGCCGCCTCAGAGACAGGATAGAAGCGAATCTCTCCGGACTCTTCGGGCCAGCCGTCGCCCGGGATCTGGTGAAGCGGAACCTGGATTTCAAACCCATGGCCGGGGGCGGAACCGGTCAGGATATCCGCTATGTGGAACGCGCCCTGGGCGATTACGCGAACCGTCTCACCGGCCTTGCCGGGGAACTCGACAACCTGCGTCGACACTATCGCCAGACTCTTCACAACCTGCCGATTCCTGCCTGCTCAATGGGCGATGACGGCGAGATTCTGATGTGGAACAACGCCATGGAGACACTAACGGGCATCACCGCTGAGGACGTCGTGGGGGCAAAACTGCTGGCGCTGCCAGAACACTGGCACCTGTTGCTGGACGATTTCATTGGCGGGGATGATCTGCACCGCTATAAGCACCGTCTTGATCTGGGCGGCCGTCCGCACTGGCTGAACCTGCATAAAGCGGCCCTTGGCGGCCCGGACCATCCCGAGGGCGGCAATATCATCATGGTGGAAGACCAGACCGAAATCCGGTTGCTGGAAGGCGAGCTTATGCACAGCGAGCGCCTGGCATCCGTCGGACGGCTGGCAGCGGGCGTTGCCCATGAAATCGGCAATCCCGTCACCGGTATCTCCTCCCTCGCCCAGAATCTGAAACTGGAAACCGACGACCCCGACATTCTGTCGGCCGCCGATCAGATCCAGCAGCAGACCCGCCGGATTTCAACCATTCTGCAGTCATTGATGAATTTTGCCCGCACCGGTAATCACGCCCACGCCAATCGCTACGAGCCTGTG
>Ga0209938_1000317_pt1 | contig 26452 bp, 22 predicted proteins | sample SalPonR2_C_D1_MG_FD_185708 | JGI IMG/M metagenome (GOLD analysis project Ga0209938, IMG submission 185708) | Salt pond soil microbial communities from South San Francisco under conditions of wetland restoration - Salt Pond MetaG R2_C_D1_MG... ... | reverse complement strand
GGCACTGAGCTGCGGCACGACCCAGTACGAGTGCTTCGAGGGCATGCGCATTGCCGTGGCCGACGGCGTCGTCACGGCCCCGAGCCAGAGCTTCGGCAGCGACCCGGTGGCCGAGGCCGTGATCAGCACCGACGGCGAGCGCATCCTGCGCGGCAAGGGCGCGGAATTCCCGGGCATTCCCGGCTGCGCGACCTGCCCGGTCTGGTCCGGCGCGCCGGAGTTGCTGGAAATCGATCCGGACCGATTCCTGGCCGTGACCGATCCGCTGGCCGGCGGCCAGCGCTTCTCGGCCGAGGGCGTGCTCGGGTTCTCGTTCGGCGATTTCGCGCTGTGGCCGACCACGCTGAACCTGCAGGCTGCCCCGCCACTGCCGGACCCGGTCGCCTCGGCCGCGCCGGAAATGCTGACGATCGGATCGCTGAACGCGCTGAACCTGTTCGACGACGCGCTCGGCGCGCCGCGCCCGATCACCGTCTGCGGCAGCACCGACGACGCCATCGACCGGGACGTGCTGACCGCCGGCGAATACGCGACCAAGCTGAACAAGCTGGCCGCCTATATCGTCCAGGGGCTGAACACGCCGGACGTGCTCGCGATGCAGGAAGTCGAGAGCGCCGCCGTGCTCGACGACCTGGCTGCCGAGATCCAGCTGCTGTCGGGCGTGAGCTACACCAGCTACCTCGAGGGCGGCAACGACCGCGGCAACATCAACAACGGTTTCCTGATCAACGAGGCCCGGGTCAGCGTCGACACGGTCGAGCTGCAGGCCGCTGCCGAGTGCCTGAGCTCCGACGGCTCGCCGCTGCACGACCGCCCGCCGCTGGTCCTGCGCGGCACGTTCTCCGGCGGCGGCCAGGCGCTGCCGTTCGCGGTCTACAACAACCACTTGCGTTCGCTCGGCGGCATCGACGATCCGGACGGCCGGACCCGCCTGAAGCGCCACGAGCAGGCCCAGTCCATCGCGACCCTGGTCCAGGCGCTTCAGAGCACCGAGCCGGACCTGGCCGTGGTGCTGGTCGGCGACTACAACGCGTTCCAGTTCTCCGACGGCTACGCCGACCCGATCGGTCACCTGCTCGGCTCCGCGGTTCCGTCCGAGAACCTGGTCTCCATCGAGAACGCATCGACGCCGGGCTTCGACGACAGCAACATCCCGAACCCGCCGCTGTCGCTGCCGCTGGACGGGCTGCCGACGGACGAGCGCTACTCGTTCATCTTCGAGAAGGTCAGCCAGGCGCTCGACCACGCGCTGGTCACGCAGGCGGCTCGGCCGCTGCTGGCCGGCTTCGAGTACTCACGCGGCAACGCCGACTACTGGACGCCGTTCGAGTCCGACGTCATGACCCTGGCCCGGAACTCCGACCACGACGGCTTCGTGCTGATGCTCGATCCGGACCGGATCTTCGTCGACGGCTTCGAGTCCGCGCCGTAAGCGAACGGACTCGACTGGATGAATCGCGGGGCGCCCCACGGGCGCCCTTCTTTCGTTCGGATACCGCAGATGAATGCGGGTGAACGCAGATGAGAGCCTCTGGACGGGACGGAGCCCGGCCGGCCAACCTGCGCGACTGGAATGGAATCGCCCTCTTCGACGAGCGAATCCGGAGCAACGACCACGCACGCCGAGCCGCCCGAAACCGACAAGACCGCCCCCGCCTGGCGCGCGCCTCCCTGCAGCAAACGCCCGGACCCCGGCGGCCCCGTTCGAGCAGCCAGAGACGCCGGACAGCAAAAAACTGCGCTCATCTGCAGTGCTTCCGTGCATTCCTCGGGGATGCCGCTGACGGAAACTTTCTGCGACCTTTTTTCCCGGGACAGCGTCTTAGCTGTGAAATGGACTTCTCGACGCCCATCGACGACCTGACGCTGGCTGCACTGAAGCGCGATTGCCGGCGCACGCAAGAGCGGGTCTACCGGGCCTATTCGCGGCCGGTCTGGACGCTGGCCGTGCGGCTGTCGGGCAACGAGGCCACGGCCTGGGACGCGGTCCAGGGCGGCTTCGTCAAAGCCTTCGAGAAGATCGCCCAACTCGAGCGGGCCGACCGCTTTGGCCCCTGGCTGCGGCGCATCGTCGTCAACCAGGTGATGGACACCGGCCGGCGCGCCCTGGACCCGCTGCCGGAACACTTCGATCCGGGCGAGAGCGCCCCGGACCACGACGGCGCGGTCGACCTGCTTCGTGCTCTCGACAAGCTCGACCCGGTGGACCGCGCGGTGATCTGGCTGCACGACGCCGAGGGCCTGACCCATGCCGAGATCGCCGAGGTGCTCGAGCAGAGCGTGCCGTGGTCCAAGACCCGGCTCAGCCGAGCTCGCGCGAAGGCGCGCGACCTGCTTCACCCCGACTTCGAACCGACCCGGAGGGCCGTACCCCATGGCCAATGAACGCATCAATCCCGATCCGCTTGGTATGAAATCGCTGCCCGAACTCGATCCGCCCGAGGGGCTGTGGCCGGCGATTTCCGACGATCTCGATCGACGCGCGCCGGCCGCAGCGCCTCGCCGCGGCTGGGTGCCGCTGGCCATGGCCGCCACGGTCGCGGTGCTGGCGCTGAGCATTTCGCTGCTGCGCCCGCACGGTCTGCCCGACCCCACTGGCGGCGCATCGAACCAGCTGGTCCGGCTGCAGGCGGTTTCGGCCGCGCTGGAGTCCCAGCTCGACGCCTACCGCGACGGCGTGGTCAGCGCAACGACGGTCGATGTGATCGCCCGCATGGAGCAGGAGCTGGCCTGGCTGGACGCCGAGCTCAGCGAATCGCCGGACGACCCGGCGCTGTGGGCCGAGCGGATCGCGCTGCTCGGCGAAATGAACCAGCGCTACCTGCGCGCCGACTGGCGCACCGAACTGATGCTCGCGAGTTACTGACCCCCGAACCCCAAACCGGGCGCTGCCCGACGTTCCAACGGAGAACCACCATGAAAAGCCTACGCCCCCTGATCAAGCCTTTCCTTCTGTCCGGTGCCCTGCTGTCGAGCCCGTTCGCGCTGGCCCAGGACGAGGCCGCCGACCGCGAGACCCTGCGCGCCGAGCTGCAGGCCGCCCGCGCCGAGCTCGCCGAAGCCGCACGCAAGATGGCCCAGGTCCAGCGACAGTTGGTCGAAGAAGGCGAAGTCCAGCGTCGATGGAAAACGCTTGCCGAGGGCGGCGACGAGAACATCGAAATCATCATCGAAAGCGACCAGGTCGTGGCCGATCCCGACGGAAACATGTTCTTCTACGGGACTCGACCGAAGCTCGGCATCCTGGTCGGCGGCACCGGCGACGACAACGAAGTCCTCGGCCTCACACCGGGCGGCGGCGCGGAAGCCGCCGGCCTGCAGCGCGGCGACCGGGTCGTGGAGGTCAACGGTCGGGCACTGGGGGAAGGAACCACGATCGGTCGGGCGCTGGACGGCGTCGAAGCCGGTGCCGTGGTGCCCGTGGTGGTCCAGCGCGACGGCGAGCAGCTGCGCTTCGAGGTCGAGACGTCCGCCCCCGAGCGGGACGTCAGGATCTTCGCCCAGCGCTTCGGATCCGGCGCGGACTTCGACTTCGACATCGACATGGATGCCCTGCATGAAGGCCTGGAAGCCGCGGAGCGCCAGATCGTCGTGCTGCGCGACCAGGGGCTGATCCCGCCCGACGCACCGGTTCCGCCGATCGCGCCCCGCCTGCCCGGCCTGTTCGTGCTCGGCGGCGATTCCGACCTGCTCAGCAACCACGAAGGCCTGGCGCCCTACTTCGGCACCGGCGACGGCGTGATCGTGCTGCGGATCGGCGACGATAATCCGCTGCAGCTGGCCGACGGCGACGTGATCCTGTCAATCGACGGCATCGCGGTCAGCCGCCCGACCGATCTGGGCCGCGCCATGCTCGAGCGCGAACCGGGCGACACCGTGCTGCTGGAAGTCATGCGCAACGGCACGCTGAACCAGGTCGAAGGCACCGTTCCGTCAGCGTTTTCTCGCACACGGTTTGTTCCCAAAGTCGGTATGGATCTCCCGCGTCCGCCGCGCCCGGAACGTCCGGCCCGGCCGGCCGCACCGGCATCGACCAGCATGTACTGACCCGGCCACCCCGCCGGATCGGCTGCTCCAGACGCCGGGCCTCTGCCCGGCGTTTCTTGTGCAAAAAAACGCGCCGGCAACGAGGCCGGCGCGTCCTGTCGAGAGAGTGGAGCTCGGTGACTTACCGAGTGCACTCGTCCGATCCGAGCCCGGTCAGACGACCGATCTCCATCGTTCCCGACTCGCCGTCGACCGTGTATCGGACTTCTCCGCTATCACAGTCGCTGAACTCGATGACCAGCTCGCCGACATCGATCAGTTCGGGCTCGACGGGGTCGAGCGCGGCGAAGGTTCCGTTGTCGGTGACGAACACTTCGTCGGCCACGATCCGCAGTCCCTGCCGCTCGCCGATCGCGATGATCCAGCGCTGCGCACCCGCATCGTCGTAGGTCATCCAGTAGGCCAGCATGCGGCCATCGCGGATCTTCTGGATCACCAGGCCCTCGCCCGACGGGACGTTGTTGGACCAGTGCCCGCCGAAGTTCGCGTCGACCAGGAACGGCGCCGGCGTCAGCGAGATGGGCTCGGCGCTGTACTGCACGGCCTGCAGATCGACGCCGGTCGGCGAATCCGCGTTCGGCGTCAGCGTGACCAGCGCGGCGCAGGGCTCGCCGTCCTCGTTCCCACAGTTCGCCACGCCCTGTTCGATGACGCTCGGCGAGAAGCCCGCCGACCAGGCTTCGCCGACGACATACGACGTGCTCGGCGAGAACGGCGCGATCGCGAAGCCTTCCGTGCCTTCGTCACCGGCTTGGTCGCCCGCGACATTGATGTCGGCGCCGAAGAAGAAGTTCGGCGGGTCCAGCACGTCCGTGGCCACCAGGTCGACCAGGTTGACGATCGGCAGCGGTTCGACCCCGACGATGGTCACTGTGGCAAACGAGACCTCGTCGCCGGCCGGGAACCCCAGGAAATCGCGATACGCCTGGCCGACGGAATAGATCCGGCCATCGCCGTCGAGATCCCGTCCGCTGATCGTGCCCGAGATCGAAGCACCGCCGTCGAAGCCGTCCTGCTCGAAGGTGTAGCGAAGCAGTTCGTGGGTCTCGACCGGTGCCGCCGACGTCGCGGTGAACAGCAGTTCGAAGTTCGGGAACGGATCGACCGGATCGAGCGTCACGATGGCCGAGCAGGCGTCGCCGTTTTCGTTCCCGCATGCGCCGATCGGCTCGGCGACCGGATCCGGGCTCCATGCGGACGCAAACAGCGCACCGGCGACGTAGGACGTGCTCGGCGCCAGCGGCCCGAACGACACACCCTCGTCGGGATCGTCCCCCAGCGGACCACCGTCGAGGTTGTAGGCGAAGCCCCAGAAGAAGTTCGCATCATCGGTGATCGGCGCCTCCGATGCATCGAAGACATTGGTGATGGTCTGGCCCAGCACGCCCTCGATGCGGACACTTGCGTAGGTCACCTCGGCCTCGCCTTCGGGCAGCCCGAGAAAACCGGCCAGGCCTGGTGCGACCGTGTACAGCTGGCCGTCACCGTCGAGGTCCTCGCCGACGATCAGGCCGGTGACCGTGCCACCGTTCGGGTAGGTCTGCGAGAACTGGATGCTGACCTCTTCGGCGGCGGCTGGGCCTGCGAAGGCCAGGCCGATGGCGAGCGCGGTCGCCGTCATCATCGGTGTTCTGGTTGTGGATCGAGTGCATTTCATTTCGGATCTCCTGTTCCGGCGCGAGCCGGACTCTCCTTTGCCATAGGAGCCGCGCGGGCTCCGGTTCCGCCGGGGTTGCCGGCGGCTCCGACCGATCGGATACCGGTCGTCGGGCTTCACCGTCGCGCCGATCCTCCTGGAAGTCCTGTCCAAACGCTGAAAACTTCTAAAGATGTTTCTAATCAGCGACATAAACCAGGCTCTCACCGCTCGGAACGCTTGATCGCCGGGCGCCAGAGTGCGACACTCGTCACAAGACGAGACCATCGAACAGCTCGGGCACAGGGGAACAGCACGTGGATTTCATCGAGATCAGGGGCCGGACGATCGACCTCCGGAACGGCCGGGTCGTGCACGACGACCAGGAGCATTACCTCGCCCCCCGGCTGCTGGCGCTGCTGAAGTATTTCGTCGAGCATCGTGGCGACGTGCTCGGCCGCGACCAGATCGTCGAATCGGTCTGGGGGCACCTGGACGCGGCAACCGACGACTCGGTCAACGTCGCGGTGTCGAGCCTGCGGCGCGAACTCGGCGATACCCGCCGACCGCACGCCGTACTGACGGCCGTCCCCCGCCGCGGCTACCGGCTGGTGCCGGAATCGGTGCGATCCGTGGATGCGCCGGCCCGCACCGCATCCGTCGAGTCGGCATCACGCGGCGGCTTTCGCTGGGCGCCGGTCGCGCTCGTCGCGGTGGCGGCGATCGCGCTGGCCTGGCTGACGTCCGGTGCCTTCCGCGACTCGACGTCCGACCGCAGCGGGACTCCGCCGCTCGCGGACGCCGCGTCCCTGCCGACGGTCAGTCCGGACGAGTCCGGCCGGCCTTCCGTCGTCGTCCTGCCGTTCCTGGACATGAGTGCCGGCGGCGATCACCAGTTCTTCGCCGACGGCCTGGTCGATCGGATCACTCACATGCTGGCGCAGTCGCCGGAACTCGAGGTGGTCGCACGAACCTCGGCCTTCGCGTTCCGCGGCAGCGACGCGACCATCGGCGAAGTCGCGGAGCGCCTGACGGTCGACGCGGTACTGGAAGGCAGCGTGCAGCGCTCGGACGACACCGTGCGCGTACTGGCGCAGCTGATCGACACCGAAAACGAGGCGCACCTGTGGTCGCGGACATTCGACCGACCGCTTGGCGACCTGTTCGACGTCCAGGACGACATCGCCAATCTCGTCAGCCGCACGCTGACCGATACGCTGCTCGCGGACGCCGTGACCACGCACCCCGACAACCTCGAAGTGCACGACCTGATCACCCGCGGCAAGTTCGCGATGGACCAGTTCACGCTGGAATCGGCGACGCGCGCACGTGAGCTCTTCGAACAGGCGCTGGCGATCGACCCGGACAACATCGAGGCGCTGGTCCTGATCGGGGATGCCATCGGGATGCAGCGCAGCCAGGGACCGATGCGGAGCGGGGACGATGAACAGCACGGATCCGAACCCTATCTCCAGCGGGCGCGCGAAATCCATCCCGAGCACCCGCTGGTGATCCGCGCGGTCGGCGACTGGCATTTCCGCTATGGCCGAAACGAGGAAGCGATCGCGTCGCTACGCCAGGCGATCGAACTGAATCCCAACGATCCGGTCGCCTACCGGCACCTCGGGCGAATCCTGTTCCGCACAGCGCGCTTCGAGGAGGCCATCGAACCGCTCGAGCGGGCGGTTCGGCTCGACCCGTTCTCCGGCGTGGCCAACGTCTGGCTGGCCGATGCCCTCTGGTCGATCGGACGCGCCGAAGAAGCGATGTTCCGGCTGCGGCGGATCATTCGCGACCGGCCGACCTTTCCGCAGGCGCACGACCGCCTGGCCACCTACCTGGTGCAGACCGGCGACAGTGGCGAAGCCATGCGGCATATCCACCACCAGCGTACGCTCGATCCGGACTCGGCGTTCCGCTGGTTCCGCGTCTGCGAGTTCTACCTCCAGCTCGGCGCCTCGGACGATGCGCGTCGATGCGCGGACGAGCTCGATGCCGTGCACGACCTGCCGCTTCGCATGCGCTACCTGCGTCAGGCCATCGCGTTCTTCGAAGGCGACCGGGACACCCGGCTGCAGGAGCTGGAAGCCATCTATGCGCTCGGCAACCGGGATCCGCTGACCAAGATGCTGTATGCCCAGGCGCTGGCCGTCGACGACTGCCCGGCCGCGATGGACGTGCTCGAAGAATCCTTCCCGGCGCTGTTCGAGCCCGAGCCGGAAATGACGCCGTTCCTGTTCATGCCGGCGATGACGGCCTGGAACTGCCTGAACCGGTCGGGTGAAACCCTTCGCGCAGCCGAACTGGTGCAGCCCGTCGCCGAGGCCGTGGAGCGCATGCGCGTCGAGCAGGGGCCCTGGCTGGTCGTCGGCTACGAGCGCGCCGCAGTGCTGGCGATGAAGGGCGAATACGATGCGGCGCTGACCGAACTCGAGGCGCTCGTCGGCAGCGGCTGGCGCTACTACTGGTGGGTGATCGACGACCTTCCGGAATTCGAACCGCTGTTCCAGCGTCCTCGCTTCAAGGCCATGATCGAGCGGCTCGAACGGGGCGTGGCGGAGCAGCGCGAGTACTTCGAAGCGCACCGCGACGACCCGCTGATCTGAGCCCGCCCACAGCGTAGACTCGCCGCATGCGCATCGTCGCCCACACCTGCTCGAACACCGAGATCGTCTGCGCGCTGGGCAGGGCCGATTGGTTGATCGGAGTCGACGACCACTCCGACCACCCGCCCGAGGTCGTCGACCCGCTGCCGAAACTGGGTCCGGACCTGGACCTCGACGTGCAGCGCGTCGCCGCGCTGGAGCCGGACCTGGTCATCACGTCGCTGACCGTCCCGGGCCACGAGCGCTGCCTCCAACGGCTGCAGGCCGCTGGCCTGCCCTGCCTGGTCACGCAACCGCACAGCCTCGCCGACGTGGCCGACGACATCCGGCGCATCGGCGAGGCGCTGGACGCCGACGCCGCCGCTCGCCGGATCGTCGCGCGCTTCGAAGCCGCGATGGCGATGCCGGCGCCGGACGAACCCGTCCCGATCCTCGTGGAGTGGTGGCCCAAGCCCGTGATCGTTCCGGGCCGGAAAAGCTGGGTCAACGAAATGCTGGCCCTGGCCGGCGCCGTCAATCCGTTTGCCGATCGCGACGTCGAAAGCCTGGAAATCTCGACCGAAGAGGCCCGCGCAGCTGCTCCCGAGGCGGTCGTGATGAGCTGGTGCGGCGTCGAGGAAGTCAAGTACCGCCCGCACGTGGTCGCCCGTCGCGAGGGCTGGCAGGACGTCCCGGCGATCCGCAACGGCCGGATCGTGCCGATCAGCGAGGCCTGGCTGGGCCGGCCGGGGCCGCGGCTGCTCGACGGCATCGAGCGGCTACGGACCGTCGTCGAGGCCTGTCGCGGCCCGGGCTGAACGCCGGCCTCGCCGGAACCGGGCGCCTTCGCGCCAAGTACAATACGCCGCCATGAGCATCCCCAATGACAGCGACACGCCCGCGGTCGGCCTGGTCAGCCTCGGCTGCCCCAAGGCCCTGGTCGATTCCGAACAGATCGTGACCGGCCTGCGCCAGCAGGGGTACCGGCTGGTCGGCGACCACGCCGAGGCCGACCTGGTGATCGTCAATACCTGCGGTTTCATCGACGACGCCAAGGCCGAGTCGCTGGAGGCGATCGGCGATGCGCTGGACGCCAACGGCAAGGTGCTGGTCACCGGCTGCATGGGCGCGAAGCCCGAGGAAATCACGTCGATCCACCCGAAGGTGCTCGGCGTCACCGGCCCGCACCAGGCCGACGCGGTACTCAGCGCCGTGAACCGCAGCCTGCCGCGGCCGCACGATCCGTTCACCGACCTGGTGCCGGCCGGCGGCCTGAAGCTGACGCCGGGCCACTATGCCTACCTGAAGATCTCCGAGGGCTGCAACCACCGCTGCCGCTTCTGCATCATCCCGGCGATGCGCGGCGATCTGGTCAGCCGGCCGATCGGCATGGTGCTGAAAGAGGCCGAGGCACTGGTCGACCGCGGCGTGCAGGAGCTGCTGGTCATCAGCCAGGACACCAGCGCCTACGGGGTCGACACCCGGTACGCGAAGGACTACTGGAAAGGCCGCGAGATCGAGACCCGGATGGTCGATCTCGCGCGCGAACTCGGCGAACTCGACGCCTGGGTCCGACTGCACTACGTCTACCCGTACCCGCACGTCGACAAGGTCATCCCGCTGATGGCCGAAGGCCGCATCCTGCCCTACCTCGATATCCCGTTCCAGCACGCCTCGACGAGCGTGCTGAAGGCGATGCGGCGGCCGGCAGCGGCCGAGAACACGCTGGAGCGGATTCGTGCCTGGCGTGAAACCTGCCCGCACCTGGTCATTCGCTCGACCTTCATCGTCGGCTTCCCGGGCGAGACCGAGGACGATTTCCAGGCCTTGCTGGACTGGCTGGAGGCCGCCGAACTCGACCGCGTCGGCTGCTTCAAGTACTCCCCGGTCGAAGGCGCGGCGGCCAACCAGCTGCCGGACCCGGTGCCCGAAGAGATCAAGGAAGAGCGCTGGCATCGGTTCATGCAGCACCAGCAACGGATCAGCGAACGGCGACTGGCGCGTCGGATCGGCCAGGTCGAGCCGGTGATCGTCGATTCGGTCGAAGGCGATGCCGCGATCGCGCGCAGCTACGGCGATGCGCCCGAGATCGACGGCAACGTGATCGTTGCCGGCGGGGGTCACCTGCGCCCGGGGGAATTCGTCGATGTGACGATCGAGGGCCATGACGCGTACGACCTGTTCGCAGGACTCCGGAACTAAGCGTGCCGATATCGATCATAGCGTGCGTCCACGAATCCGGGCGGTGCGGCCCGAAGCTGCGCCACCCCTCGCAAAACCCAACCTATCAGGAAATCACGATGACCATCACCCACGATTCCTCTCGCAACCGTTCCCGCATCGCAAGACCGCTCCTGCTGTCCTTGCTGATTTCCGGCGTCGCAGTCGGCCTCGTCGGCTGCGGCGGCGAACCGGAGCCCGAGCCGCAGGCCGAGTCCGAAACCACGGTGGAAACCGCGCCGCGGCCGGCGCCGATTCGCCGGCCGGGCACCGAGCCGTCGATGGCGACCGGCCCGGAGGAAAAGCAGATGCCGTCCCCGTCGGAGGCCCGCTATCAGTTCGTGCCCAAGGTCGAGGGCCAGCTCGAGGCAGACGGCACCGGGCTGCAAATGATCATCGACGCCTCATCTCAGGTCGCCTTCAACGACAGCCTGGCGCTGATTGCCGAATCCACCTCGGCCGAACAGTACAGCCGGTTGGAGCGCTCGATCCGCTTCATCAATACCTACGACCAGTCCGTGCTGGCCGACGCGGCCAGGATGCGCGAGATGCTCGACGGGATGACCGCACAGGAAATCATCGATCGGGCCAACGCGCTGGCCGAAGATCGCTACAACCAGGGCAATCGCTCCGAAGACGGCTGATTCCTGGATCCACCCGCCGACCGGACCATCCGGTCGGCGGTCGACCTTCCCGGTGTATCCCGCCCGATGCCAAGGGGCCTTACGCCGGCTTGGCGGAATCCCTCCTCAGAACACCCGCGGCAGCAGCCACCCGCTGCGTCTGCGATAGGCCGCCCATTCGGGGTAGCGCGCCATCGATTCCTCCTTGACCCGCATGTTGACGGCGAACACGCCGAGCCAGGTCCATCCCAGCACCAGCGCCGGCAGCCAGTGCCAGGCCAGCAGCGCGAAGCTGCCGTAGATCAGGATCTCGCCGAGGTAGTTCGGGTGACGGATGTACCGAAACATGCCGGTGGTGATCAGCCCCTTCTCCAGGCGCAACGTGAAGTACTTCTGCGCGTCGGCCGCGACCATGACGGCGATGCCGACGATGCACAGCGTGGCGCACAGCGCGAACCACGCCGGTTCGGGCAGCGGGTACGGTGCATCGGCCACGCCGGAGATCACCAGCCAGCCGAACACCCAGTACCAGCCCAGCACGCCGATGAACGACAGCAGCGCCCCGCCGATCGTCACCCGCCCCTGCCAGGCGGGGTCCGGAAAGCTCACGTCCTTGATCAGCCAGACCAGCCCGTAGCTGCCGTGCAGCGCCAGGTACATCCAGGCCCGGGCATCGAAATTCTGGTAGGCCAGCATCAGGGCGACGAGAAACACCGGCGTTCCGGCCTTCTGCACGTTGATGACGTGGCGGAACCGGAACGGTCGCGGACCACCGCCGAAATCGTGGGTCAGACGGTTCGTGAAGGCCTGAACGACAGACGCCCGGGAACGGGCCCGGGCGTCGTCGGTGTTGCGAGCTGCGGACACGGCACCGCTTACATCGGGCCGGTGGTCTCGCCGGTGCCCTCGGTCACGGTCAGACCGCGACGCTCGAGCAGCGGCTGAATCTCCGGCTGGCGCCCGACGAAGTCCTCGAACAGCTGCATCGCGTCCTTGCTGCCGCCCTGCGACAGCAGCGTGGCACGGAAGTGGTCGCCGTTCTCACGGGTCAGGCCGCCGTTCTCCTTGATCCACTTCACGCTGTCGGCGTCCAGCACTTCACTCCAGATGTAGGAGTAATAGCCGGCCGAATAGCCGCCCATGATGTGCGAGAAGTAGGTCGTGCGGTAGCGCGCCGGGACCGGGTCGAAAGCGACCCCGGCGTTTTCCAGGCAGCGTGCTTCGAAGTCGAGAATCTCGTCGGCCGCCGGAATCTGCTCGGCCGGCAGCGTGTGGTAGCACATGTCGAGAATCGACGCGGCCAGGTACTCCGTGGTCCGGTAGCCCTCGTTGAACTGCTCGGCCTCGATCACGCGGTCGAGCAGCTCCTGCGGAATCCGCTCACCGGTCTCGTAGTGCAGCGCGTAGTTCTCGAGAATGCTCGGCCAGGTCGCCCACATCTCGAAGACCTGGGACGGATACTCGACGAAATCGCGCGGCACCGACGTGCCGGCAAAGCTCGGGTAGGTGACGTCGGAGAACAGCCCGTGCAGTGCGTGGCCGAATTCGTGGAACATCGTCGTGACTTCGTCCAGCGTCATCAGGGTCGGCTCGCCTTCCGGCGGCTTCGGAATGTTCTGATGGTTGGCGACCACCGGCGAGGTGCCGAGCAGGTCGGACTGGATCACGTAGGAATTCATCCAGGCCCCACCGCGTTTGGACGGCCTCGCGTAGAAATCGCCGTAGAAGAAGCCCAGCGTCTCGCCGTCGGCATCGAACACTTCCCAGACCCGCACGTCGGGGTGGTAGACCGGCAGTTCCGAGCGCTCTTCGAACGTCAGACCGAAGAACTCTTCGGCGGCGTGGAACACCCCGTTGACCAGCACGTTGTCGAGTTCGAAATACGGCTTGATGGCGCTTTCGTCGAAGTCGTAGCGTGCCTGTCGCACCTTGTCGGCGTAGAACGGCCAATCCCAGGACGCCAGCTCGAACGAAGCCGCTTCGGTCTCGTCGATCATGGTCTGCAGATCGGCCGCTTCCCTGCGCGCATTGGCAACTGCGGCCGGTGCAAGCTGGTCGTGCATTTCGGCGACAGCGGACACCGTCTTGGCGGTTCGTTCCTCCAGCACGAAGTCGGCATGGGTCTCGTAGCCCAGCAGTCCGGCACGCTCGGCGCGCAGCGTCAGCATCCTCGAAACGATTTCGCGGTTGTCGAACTCGTTGTCGCGCGCGCCGCGGACCAGCGAGGCCTCCATCAGGCGCTGGCGAACGTCGCGATCGGTCAGCGACGACAGCTGCGGCTGGCTGGAGTAGTTCATCAGCGTCAGCACGTACTGGCCTTCGAGACCGCGATCGGCGGCCTCGGCGGCGGCAGCCTGGATCTGGGCCTCGGTCAGGCCGCCGAGCGCTTCGACGCTGTCGATGACGATGGCCGAGGCGTTGACCTCGCGCAGCACGTTCTGCGAGAACTCGGTGCCGAGTCGCGCCAGTTCGCCGTTGATCTCACGCAGCCGATCCTTCTGTGCATCGTCGAGCTGGGCGCCGGAGCGCACGAAATTGCGATGGTAGTCCTCGAGCAGCCGCAGCGACTCGGCGTCCAGGCCGAGATCGTCGCGCTGCCGATACAGCGTGTCGATCCGGGCGAAAAGCGTCGGGTTCAGCGTGATCGCGTCCTGGTGCGCGGTCAGCCGCGGCGACATTTCGCGCTGGATTTCCTGGCGCTGGTCATTGGTATCGGCGCCGACCAGGTTGAAGAATACCCGGGTAACCTTGCCCAGCAGTTGACCACTCCGCTCCATGGCCACGATGGTGTTCTCGAAGGTCGGGGCCTCTTCGGACGTCGCGATCGTCTCGATCTCGGCAAGGTGTTCCTCCATACCGCGCTCCATGGCGGGAATGAAGTGGTCATCCCCGATCTCGTCGAACGGGGGCATGCCGAACGGCAGCGTCCATTCCTCGAAGAACGGGTTGGTTTCCTCGCCATCGACCTCGGCGACGGGCTCGATGACTTCGGCGACGGATTCGGCATTGCCGGCGGACTCGGCCGGGTTCGGCGCGTCGGATCCGCTACAGCCCGCGAGGGCCGCAGCCATCGCGAGCATCAGGAGGGTGTTGGGGGCTTTCACGTATCGGGTCTCCGTTGAAGCATGGATGAAGTTGGGGTCACGTCGACCGACCAGCCGGAAATCATAGCACCCGGGCCGTAGAACCAACCTGGGGCAGAAGTCATGCCGATGCGCTCGAGTCGAACCGCGCTTGCTCAGCGCGAAAGGCGCTCGGATTGCTCGGCGTCGTAGCGGAATACGACGTCCCGATCGCAGTCGAGCAGCGAATGATCCTTGTCGAGGTAGTGGAGCCGCTCGAGCAGGTCCTGGATCAGCGCGATACGTCCGCGCTTCTTGTCGTTGTTGTCGATGATGGTCCACGGCGACAGCGGCGTATGAGTACGTTCCAGCATCGCATCGCGATGCCGTGTATAGCCGTCCCAGTGCTCCAGCGCGGCCTCGTCGACCGGGCTGATCTTCCACTGTTTCAGCGGGTTCCTGCGGCGCGCGGCCAGCCGATCCTGCTGTTCTTCACGGCGGATGTCGAGGTAGTACTTGATCAACTTGATACCGGATTGCGCCAGCATCGCCTCGAAATCGGGCGCGGTCGAAAGGAACCGGCGGTACTCGGCGTCGGTGCAGAAGCCCATCACCGGCTCGACCCCCGCCCGGTTGTACCAGCTGCGATCGAACAGCACCAGCTCGCCGGCGGCCGGAAGGTGCGCCACATAACGCTGGAAGTACCAGAGGCTGCGCTCGCGGTCCGAAGGTTTCGGCAGCGCGACGACGCGAAGGTCGCGCGCACTGAGATGTTCGACGATGCGCTTGATCGCCCCACCCTTCCCGGCAGCGTCACGGCCTTCGAATACCACGACGATACGCTCGCCAGAGGCGATCACGTGGCGCTGCAGCTTGACCAGTTCGATCTGCAGCGCGCGGAGCCGATCCTTGTAATCATCCATGCACAGACAGTCTCGAAAAAAAACGCACCCCGTCGCTCCGGGGAACCATTACCACGTCACGTCGTCGGGAACCGGCGGATAGTCGTCGTCCGGGGCATCCGGCTCGCTGCCGCTCAGGTCCGGGACCAGGTCCTTCGCCAGCTCGCGATAGGCGTCCATCACGTCCGGCGCAACGATCAGGTAGCGGCCGCGAAGGCTCACCACCCCGAGGTGGCCGCTATTGATCTGCTCACGCTGCTCGGGCGTGCACAGCACCCGGCGGATGCGGCCGATGTGCTCGAAGTAGCGGGGAAGCTCGGCGTCCTCCACGTTCTGAGCCTTGCCCTCGACCAGCGCGTCGAGCTTGAGATTGCGCTTGCGGCGCTCTTCCTGGTCGGCCACTCGCGCCTGTTTCTCGCGTTCCTTCTCGGCTTTTTCGGCACGCTTGCGAGCCGCGTAGGCCCGCTCCAGATCGCTCTGCGGCCGGGTCCGCGACGAGTCGGCCGGGCTGGTTCCGGGCTTGCGTCCACCCGGCTTCGCGCCGCGCGAAGGCTTGCCCTTGGCGGACTTCCTGCCGCCGGATTTCGCGTTCTTCGGCGTGGAAGAGCGTTTCTTGCGAGCCTGCTCCTCATTGGCCAGGCCCGTTTTCAACAATGCGTCCTGCAGAGAACCCACGGTCGAATGTCTCCATTGGAGGGAGGCTGCGGTAGGCCGCAGCGCGCTCCCGGTGGTTCAGTCGTCGGCGTCGATTACTGCTGAGCGGCGCCGCTGTTGGCGATCTCGATGAGTTCGACTTCGAAGATCAACGTGGCGTTCGGGCCGATCGGACCCGGACGACCCTGTTCGCCGTAGGCCAGGTCGGACGGAATGAAGAACTCGTACTTGCCGCCTTCGCGCATCAGCTGCAGCCCCTCGGTCCAGCCCGGAATGACCTGGTTGAGGCCGAACGTGGCCGGTTCGCCACGGGCGTAGGAACTGTCGAATTCCACGCCGTTGATCAGCGTGCCCTTGTAGTGGACGGTCACGCGGTCGGTGGCGCTGGGACGTTCGCCGTCGCCTTCCTCCATGACGCGGTACTGAAGGCCGGAATCGGTGACCATCACGTCATCGTTCTGCGCGTTCTGGGCCAGGAACGCCTCGCCTTCCTCGCGATTGACGGTCGCTTCCTCGGCGCGATCCTGCTCGAGGCGCTGCTGACGTTGCTCGATGAATTGCTGACGCTCAGCCAGCGCTTCTTCCCGGGTGAGCAAGGTTTCTTCACCCGCGTAGGTGGCGCGCAGGCCTTCCATGACCAGGTCGATGTCCAGATCCATGTCCTGGCCGGCCAGCGACTGGCCGATGTCCATGCCGATGGTGTAACTGAGGCGTTCTTCCGGCGTTTCCAGCTCGGTGGTCTGCGCGTGGGCCGCGCCGAAAGCGAGCAGGGCCGCACTTGCCAGTGCAACGGGCTTGCGAATCATAGGGGTACTCCAGAAAGCGTTGAATTGAGTGTCGTTGGATGGAAATCCGTGGTGCGTCCGATTGGACCGCGGCATCCGGAATCGTTCCATTCGGACCGGACTGCAACCACGCGAACCCACGAATGATACCAAAGAGGCCGGAATGCATCGCCCTTCGCAGAATGATCTTGACTCCGTCTTGGTGTTTTAGTATAGTAATACACCAACACATGCCACGCTGCGGCCTGGGCCGCAAGGAGCCTGACCATGTTGCCGATCACGAATCACCGAGTGCACGTCCCGCATGGCCTCGCCCTGGGGGCGGCGGTCGTCGGTCTGGTCATCGCCCTGAACTGGGAGCGTCCGGCGGATTCGTCCGCTGATCTTGCTCCGCCTGCTCCGGCGATGGTCACGCTGGAGGATGATTCCAGGCACTCCATCGATCCGGGCACACCCGGCCGGGACCGGGAAACACCGCGCGGGCGCGAGATGCTTCCCGGCTTCGGCTCGCTGTTCCTGCCCTTCGCGCCGGGGCGCTGATGAGCGACCGCTGGGACGACAACCAGCCGATCTACTGGCAGCTGCGCGAGCGCACCGTCGCGGCCATTCTCGACGGCACGCTCGCCGAGGGCGAACCCCTGCCCTCGGTCCGCCAGGTCGCGGTCGATTTCCAGATCAATCCGCTGACCGTGTCCAAGGCCTACCAGTCACTGGTCGACGATGCGCTGGTCGAGAAGCGTCGCGGCGTCGGAATGTTCGTCGTCGAAGGCGCGCGCGAACGCCTGCTCGAGTCCGAGCGCAACCACTTCCTCGACGAAGAGTGGCCGCGCATCGCGAAACGCATCGAGAAACTCGGCCTGGGCCCCGAAGACCTGCCCGGCCTCAATCCAAAACGAACGGAGCACTGATGACCGCCACCATCCACGCTCGCAACCTGTCCCGCCGGTACGGGTCCACGGTCGCCCTGGACGACGTCGATCTCGACGTCCCCGCGGGTCGCATCGTCGGCCTGATCGGTCCGAACGGCGCAGGCAAGACGACGGCACTGAAAGCGATCCTGGGGCTGACCCGCTTCGACGGCACGCTGGAAGTCCTGGGGCTCGACCCGTCGAAGAATCGGGACGAGTTGATGCAGGACGTCTGCTTCATTGCCGACGTCGCCGTACTGCCGCGCTGGGCCCGGGTCTGGCAGATCATCGACCTCACCGAAAAGCTGCATCCGAGGTTCGACCGTGCGATCTGCCTGAAGTACCTGGCCAAGACCAAGATCAAGCACAAGTCGAAGATCCGGGCGCTGTCCAAGGGCATGATCGTGCAGCTGCACCTGGCGCTGGTCATGGCCATCGACGCTAAGCTACTGGTGCTCGACGAACCCACGCTGGGCCTCGACATCCTGTTCCGCAAGCAGTTCTACTCGAACCTCCTGAACGAGTACTTCGATGAGCAGCGAACCATCCTGATCACCACCCACCAGGTCGAGGAAGTCGAGCACATCCTGACCGACCTGATCTTCATCAAGGACGGCAAGCTGATCCTCAACGACACCATGGACGATATCTACGAGCGCTACACCGAGGTACTGGTCAAGCCCGGCGACGTCGACGAGGCCCGCTCGATGAACCCGCTGCACGAGCGGGTGCTGTTCGGTCGCCATATCTTCCTGTTCGACCAGGCCGAAGCGATGCGGCTCGATGATCTCGGCGAAATCCACAAGCCCAGCGTATCGGACCTGTTCGTGGCCCTGATGGGTGACAAGGAAGCCGACGCCGAAGCGCATGCCGGAACCGGGGAGGATGCGGGATGAAGGACATGATCACCCGATTGGCCATCCTGGTCCGCCGCGAGATGTGGGAAAGCCCGGTCGCATTCAAGTGGACCCCGGTCATCCTGTTCGGTTTCATCCTGCTCAGCAGCATCCTGGCGCTGGTCATCGGCATGCGCGTCGACGGCGACCTCGTGTTCACCCGCGACGGCCTGCGGATGTTCGCCGAACTCGACCCCGAGCAGCGCCGACTGTTCGCCTCCGGCGCGTTGTTCTCGATCTCGGCCCTGTTCCACCAGGTCATGTACCTGGTCCTGATCTTCTACCTGGCCGGCAGCCTCTACGACGATCGCCGCGACCGCTCGATCCTGTTCTGGAAATCGCTGCCGGTGTCCGACACGATGACCGTGGCGTCCAAGGTGCTGGCCGCCTGCATCCTGGCGCCGCTGCTGTACCTCGGTGGCATCGTCATCACCCAAGTCACCCTCCTGGTAATCGCGACCGCCATCGGCCTGTTCGCCGACATCAACGTGTTCTCCACGCTGTGGGCCCCGGCCAACCTGCCGAAACAGTGGACGCTGATGCTGTACGGAAGCATCGTCCAGGGGCTCTGGCTGCTGCCGATCTACGCCTGGCTGATCTTCTGCTCCTCGTGGGCGCCGCGGCTGCCGATCCTCATCGCGGTGCTGGTGCCTCTGCTGATCGGCATGCTGCAGCACTTCTGGAGCTTCTTCTCCAACTTCAAGCTGCCGGAAGTCAACCTGCTGCTGATCATGCTCGATCGCATCGGCAAGGGCGTCACGCCGGCCAGCATCGAGTGGGAACAGATCGTGACCTCCGATGGCGCCAACATCAGGCCGTCGGAAGACCTGTTCATGAGTTTCGGCTCGGTGACCCGGCACCTGTTCAGCCTGGAGATGTGGATCGGCGTCGCGATCGGGCTGACCCTGCTGGCCGCGGCCGTATGGTTCCGCCGCCGGGCAACCGACAACTGATCCGGAATCCCTGCGATCCCGTCATCCGCCGACGGCCCTTCTCGACACCCGCCGGAATCCGGCGGGTGTCTTTCCGATACCACGATCGCACCCGGCCCACCGTTGAGCCGGACACAGACGCCCGGCGCCGGCCGGACGATCCGTTCGAACAGGAAACGCCGGCCTGGCAGCATCGATGCCGAATGGCATAATCACCCCATCGAGGGGAACCGGAATCTGCGAGGAAACGAGGCAATGAGCCAGGGTGCGGGAGGGCGTCTACGTTCCTGTGGTGTGCTCCTTGCCGTCGCTCTGACTGCGATCCCCGCGTATCCGGCGGCGCAAACGCCGGACTTCTCCGCCGTCCTCGCGGAGGCCCGCGAGGTCAGCTACCACGGGCACTGGCGAGATGCCCAGGCCCTGCTCGACGAACTGGCGCCCTACGTCGATCAGGCCGAACTGCGCGACTATGCGGACTTCCAGCTGCTGCAGGCCCGCCATTTCGTACTCGACGATCGCACCGAACAAGGGCTGGCGCTGGCCGAGTCTCTGCTCGAGCGGAACCTGGCGACCGACCAGCGTGTACAGGCCCTTCAGTTCCGGGCCAACATCGCCGTCCTGCTCCGCCGCTACGAAGCCGCCTTCGAGTCGCTGGGCGAGGCGCTGCGTCTTCAGGCCGAACTCGAAGACCCCTCACCGCAGATGGCCACGCTGAACATGGCCGCCTACATGCTGGGCCGGGTCGGCGAGTACGAACGGGGGGCGGACTACGGCGAGGAGGCACTGGCGATCGCTCGCCGGAGCGAGAAGCCGCGGGACGCCTGCGTCGCGCTGCAGCGTCTGGCGCCGGTGTACAAGTGGGCCGAACGCGTCGACGATTCCGAACGCACCTATCGCGAAGGCATCCGGGAATGCAGCGGCGTCGGCAATGCGCTGTTCGTCGGCGTTCACCAGTACGGCCTGGCCGACCTGCTGCGGCGGGAGGGCCGCAGCGCGGAAGCGCTGCCATTGGCCGAAGCCGCCATCACCGCGCTCGAGGATGCCGTCTACACGCTCGGAGAATACGAAGCCCGGATGATTCGAGCCGAGATTCTCCAGGATCTCGGACAGCTGGATGCTTCGTGGCAGGAGGAATTGCTCGAACTGCAGACGTTCTTTTCGGACCGGTCGCTCTGGGACCAATCGGCGCGGCTGGCACTGTTGCAGACCGAGCTGGCCGAAGAAGCGGGCCGATTCCGGTCGGCCCTGCAGGCTCTCCGCGACCACAACCGGGCGCGCGAATCGTTTCTCGGGCGCGAGCGCGCCATGCGGCTGGCCTACCTCCAGGTCGAATTCGACAGCCGCAACCAGCGCCAGCAGATCGCGCTGCTCGAGGAATCCGCGCGCGCCGCCCGGCTCGAGGCCCAGGCGGCCGGCCAGCAGCGGCGCCTGCGCAGCTTCGGATGGCTGCTGATCGGTATCGTGGTCCTGACCCTGACCAGCCTGCTGTACCGGGCGTTCCGCAGCCGCCGCCGTTTCGTCCAGTTGTCAAGGCACGACGGCTTGAGCGGGCTGGCCAACCATACCTGGTTCTTCGAACGCGCCCAGGCAGTCATCGATCAGTTCAGGACCGACCCGGAGACCGGGCGAAGGATCGTGCTGATCGCCGCGGACATCGACCACTTCAAGCGCATCAATGATCGTTACGGCCATCGAATGGGCGACAGCGTGATCGGCAGAACAGCACGCCGCCTGCGCGAAGTCTTTCCGGACACGGCCCTGGTGGGACGCATCGGCGGCGAAGAGTTCGCGGTGTTGGTCATCGTGAAGTCGGTGGCCGAGGCCATCGAATGCATCGAGACGTTCCGCAGGCCCGATTCGCGCTCGGAACGGGAGGACGATCCGGCCATCACGATGAGCTTCGGCCTCAGTTGCGCGCGCCGCGACGAAGACATCCATTCGCTGCGCCTCCGTGCCGACGAGGCGATGTACCGCGCCAAGAACGCCGGCCGGGACCGGATCGAGGTGGACCCGTCGTGTTATTCGGACATCGACGAGTAGCGAGCCCGATTCCGAACGGGCTGCTCACCGCCCAGCCTTTCGCGCCCCGGCGTGACTCGGGCACCATCGAACGATCCATTGACCGATCCATCGACCGAGGACGAGACTTCCGAAAGCCGCACGGGGCCCGACCCGGCAATCCCTGGGGATGGCTGACGCTGCGCGCCAGCGAGCTCGCGGCTACGCCGCTCGGTTCGAACCCTGAGGGTGCCAGCCCTGGATCGGAGGCTGGCGATTCGACAGGATCGGGGGCGTTGGTTCGGCCCGGGTTCGAAGCCGCCAAAGGCGGCCCCAATAAAGAAAAGCCCGGCACGAGGCCGGGCATTTCTTGATTGGCGTCCCCTAGGGGATTCGAACCCCTGTCGCCGCCGTGAAAGGGCGGTGTCCTAGGCCTCTAGACGAAGGGGACGTTGAGACCTGCTTTTCAATGCCTAGGATTCTAGCGGAACTGCATGAATTCTGGTGGAGCCAGGCGGGATCGAACCGCCGACCTCTACAATGCCATTGTAGCGCTCTCCCAGCTGAGCTATGGCCCCAGAGATCAAGCGCGGCATGTTAGCCGGGAAGTGAGATGTTGTCAATTACAATGGCAAAAAATTTCAGCCTTCTCGATGTCCGAATCCGCTCCCCCGAACACATATTCCAGTTGGGTGCTTTGCGCACCAGGTGCGGGGGACCAGCGGCAGTTGAAAACGCTGGCCGGTGCGCTCGGGGGCGAGGTGCGTCCGATCAAGGAAATCGACAGCGTCGGCGCGGTGCTTCGGGACCGTCTGTCCGGAGCGGCACGACGCCCGTTTGGCGGAGCGAAAGCCCTGCGCTACGTGTCGCCGTGGCCGGATCTGATACTGATCGCAGGCGGTCGCAGCGTAATCGACGCACGACGGATCCGAGCGGCATCCGGCGGGCGATCTAAGATCGTGGCCATCGGCCGGCCCTGGGCTGCCTACGGCCCGCTGGATCTGATCGTGACCACGCCGCAGTACCGACTGCCTCCGGCCGACAACGTGATCGAGATTCCGCTGCCGCTGAACGCGCCGCCGGAAGTCTCCGATTCGGCCCGGCAGCGGCTGAAGGATGCGCTACCGAGGTCGGGGGCACCGACCGTGGGCGTGCTGCTCGGTGGCGATTCGGGATCGTTCCGGTTCGGGTCGCGGGCAATCGAGGAGATTGCGGCACGGTTGACCGGCTTCGTCCAGTCCACCGGCGCCCGGCTGGTGGCCTGCAGCAGTCCACGGACACCGCACGGCGCGCTCGACGCGCTGGAGTCGACGCTAGGCGGCCGGGCCACGCTGTTTCCACCGGCGGCAAACGCAGCCAACCCCTACCCGGCCGTGCTGGCAGACTGCGATGCGCTGGCGGTGACCGGCGACAGCGCATCGATGCTGGCCGAGGCCTGCCTGTCCGGAAAGCCGGTGGCCGTCCTGCCGCTGAACCCGCGACGTCGAAGCCGCGCTGCGCGCGCCGTCGGCGGCCTGCTGCCCGGGTCTGCCCGCACCGCCCTCACCCGCTACGGCCTGTGGCTCCCGTCCCGTGACCTGCCCCGGCTTCACGCCGTCGCGGAGTCGCACGGCTGGGTCCGCCCGCTCGACCGCCTGCTCGACGGCCCGGTCGAAAACCCGCCGACGCTTGAATCCCTGCTGGCTCCGGTCCGATCACGAATCGAGAACCTGCTGCACGACTGAGGCTTGGCTCCCTTTGCGTTGGCCCGTCCTTTGGATGATCAGCGCGAAGAGGACAAAGGGAACTGCAAGAACGCCAGGAGAATCGTTGAAACGAGAGCGAAGGCGCCTCGCCACGATCGCCGAGCGATCGTTTCGTCGATCACTGCGCCTCGATGTCTCTCCGAGAAAGCGCCTTGAAAACAGCCCTATTCTTCGCGTCCTTGCCTGTTCCTTGGTCCTCTTCGCGCAGATCACCTCAGGACCGTAGCCGCGAAGCTCGCCAGGCCTCAGCAGGTGGAGGATTCGAACGGCGACCGATTCGCGTCCTAGAGCAGAGCGTCGACGTGCTCGCGGCGGATGAAGTTGGTCTTGCCCTGCAGGAACTTGCGCTTGGTCCAGCCGACGGTGGTGATGAGGCGGACGTAGTCGAGTTGGGCATCGATGTCCGGGCCGCCGGCTTCGGCGACCTGGGAGGCCATGACCGGCACGTCGCCCGGAGCCAGCCAGCGCAGCGACGCCTGGGCCAGCCCGACGCCCAGCGGCTGGCCGGCGCGCAGGCTCTCGACGTCGATTGCCACGAGGGTCGGCGCCAGCTTCAGGCCGGGGCTTTCGGAGGTGATGACGAAGTTCTTGGCAACCGGGTCGACGTAGTCGTAGCCGGTAAGGATGGTTTCAGGCGCGACGGCCGCGGCACGCTCGGCCAGGGCGTGCCTGCGCGCGGCATCGAGCACCCCGGCGTCGAGCAGGAACCGCAGATCGACGTCCAGTTGCTGGTCGAGTCCCGATCGGTCGCGGGGCATCTCGCCCGGCGACCGGCGCCAAAGCTCGGCCATGAATGCCGCAAGCCGCGCGCGGTCGCTGGAATCGGCCGGATCGAACGGCCGGCCTTCGACGAACTCGAGCAGCAGTTCGTTCTCGTGTCGATGGATCAGGTCCGGGAAGCGGCCGGCTCCGGAGAACATCCCGAGCGCATCGGCCACGTCTTCGGCCAGTGCGCTGTCGCCGAACACCACCCGCTTGAAGCGTTTGCCGCCGATCCGCACGAAATAGACGCGTTGGCGCTTTTCGAACACGCCGCGCCATCGCCGCAGCCATTCGAAATAAAGCCGGCGCGGGACGGAATGGGCGTTTTTCTGGAACAGCGAGCCGAGTCGGGCCTTCATGGGAATGGGGCGGCGCGGAGCGCGCGGCGCAGGGGTCCTTGCGTCCGGAAAACGTTGCGGGATGGTAGCATGCGCGGTCCTGTTCCCCGCCGAACCATCGATGCCTGCAGCCGCCGAGGCGACCCCGAGGGTCACCGTCTTCATTCCCGTCTACAACCGGGCGCGCTACGTCTGCGTGGCGGTCAACAGCATCCTGGCGCAGGACTTCGAGGACTTCGAGCTGCTGGTCGTCGACGACGGTTCGACCGACGATACCGTGGCCACGCTCGAACGCTTCGACGACCCGCGCCTGCGGATCGCGACCAACGACGAAAATCGCGGCATCCCCTATACCCGCAACCACGGGCTGGAACTGGCCCGGGGCGAGTACATCGCGCTGCTCGACAGTGACGACCATGCCTACCCGAATCGACTGGGCCGCCAGGTCGCGTTCCTGGACCGCCATCCGGACATCGTCCAGGTCGGCAGCTGGTGCAGCTTCATGGACAGCGACGGCGAGATGCTGCCGAAGATTCGCCGGCAGCCGCTGGCGCCGGACGACCTGCACGCTCACCTGCTGTTCCACTGCCCGCTGATCAACCGCACGATCATGGCGCGCACCGCCGTGCTCCAGGCCTACCGCTACGACCCGGACTTCCCGCGCTGCCAGGACTACGACATGCACGCCCGACTGTCGACCGAGCACCGCATGGCGAATCTACCGGAACTGCTGGTCTGTGGTCGCGAGCACCCCGGCCGATGGACCGGCAACAGCGCCGAGCTGGGCCGCGATCGCAAGATGGCGGTGGCGCGCCGGCTGCTGGAGCGGATCGGCATCGAGGCCGATGCAACCGAGCTCCGCCGCCATCACGCGCTGACCCGCAAGGACGAAAAGCGCAACGACCTGGAAGGCCACCTGGACTGGACCGAGTCGTGGCTGTGGCGGATCCAGCAGGCCAACCGCAGCCAGCGGCATTTTCCGAAGGCGGCGCTGGACCGTGCCATCGGGGCGATCTGGGCGCTGAATTGCTGGCAGGCGCGGCGGGTACTGGGCCGAAAGCGCACGCTGGCGAAGATCGCCGGTTCGCGCCTGTCGCGCGGCCTGCCGGGAAATCTCAGCGCACGATTCCTGTGGGCGGCTCGGCACCGCGCTCCGGCCGCCGAAGTCGATGACCGCCCGCCCGAGGCGGCGTGAAGCCGGCGGCCGATCGCGGGTCGGCCGCCACAGCCGGCGGGCGGAGCGCCAGGAGCCGACATTCGCGCGCAAGCGCGCTCCGACCAGCAACGCCTTCGATCAGGCCGTTGCGCCCTCCAGTCACCGCGATGACGTATTCGTATCGATGGGCTACTTGCAGACGAAGCAAGCGCTGAAAGCTTCTCAGATCTTGAGCCTGCTGCGCAGCCGGTACCACGGCGTGTCGCGATTGATCACGACGATGAACACCTTGCGCAGCGCGCCTTCCGGCGCCCGGATCGGCTTCACACCGTGCCACGAGTTGCCCTGGCGGATGAACAGCAGGCTCCGGTTGCCGATCGACTCCGAGCTCAGCGCCTCGTCGAAGTCCTCGAAGGCCGGCGCGGAACGGGTCGAGAAGCGGCCCTTGTCGTCGAGAACCTGCGTCTCGCCACCCCACTCCGGGTTCCAGTCGTTCTCGTTGTTCAGGTAGAAGATGTGCGAGCCGAGCTTCCAGACCGCATCGCAGTGCGGTGACACCGAGCACCCGTTCGGCGTGTAGTGGAAGTGGAACTTCAGGCTGAAGTCCGAATGGCCGATCATCCGGGCCAGGAAGTCCTGGTAGTCCGGTCCGCGCAGTTCGTCGACGAATTCCTTCCAGGCCTCGGACACCGGCAGGTCGTCGTGCCATTCCAGCGCGTAGCGGTCGTGGCTCTGCTGGCCGTGCTTGCGGCTTCGTCCGAACACCGGCTTGAACACGCTGACGTCGGGCAAGTGTTCGATCAGCGTTCGATAGCCGCTTTCGGTCAGCAGGTCGGCCGGGTTGGCCCACGGGTACGGATGGGTCGCGCGGAAGGCTTCGCCGTCCATGGCGGCCAGGCGTTGAGTGTCGAGGAACATGGCTTTATTTCAGGGGTCAGGGGTCAGGGAACAGGGACGAGGGCCCAGGGGCTGGACGGGAACGGACTCGCATTGACGACAAGACAGCGCGAACCGATTCCCGGAGCGCTGACCGGCGCCGGCCTTGCCGACGTCCGCGTCGAGTGCGGAACGAGACCACAGCCTCCAATTATGGCATCGGTGGGATGGTGGCGGTGAGATCCGCCACGAGGGATCGGGGATCGGGGATCAGGGAGCGGGGAGCGGGGAGCGGGGAGCGGGGAGCGGGGAGCGGGGAGCGGGGAG
>Ga0209938_1000316_pt1 | contig 26474 bp, 15 predicted proteins | sample SalPonR2_C_D1_MG_FD_185708 | JGI IMG/M metagenome (GOLD analysis project Ga0209938, IMG submission 185708) | Salt pond soil microbial communities from South San Francisco under conditions of wetland restoration - Salt Pond MetaG R2_C_D1_MG... ... | reverse complement strand
GCATAAAGACTATCCACAAGCGGTAGGCCCGCCAGGTAGGCCGTCCAGCGGGAGGTGAGAACCGCGAGCAGACCCACCGCTGCAGCCAGAGGCCTCGCCCCGTAAGCCTGTGCCAACCGGTACACTGTCCACCCGAATGCCGCCATGAGCAGACTATTGACGACAAAGAAGCTAAAGCAGAGGCTAAAATCAGGGCCAGGAAAAGTGTAGGGGGTCAGTCGTTCGAAGAGGCCACCACATACGGTGTCGAGGGCTGCCGCCAAAAAGGGTATCAGCACCCGATAGCGCCGTACCGGGCTTTGTTCGAAATCGAATTCCGCCAGTCCCAGGTAAGTGGCTATATCGGGATTAGCCTTCAGATCGTAGGCGTATTCGCTGAACAGTGCAAAGGCCGGCCCAAAGAGGACCGCGTAGCTAAATAAAAAGATGATCCATGGGGAGAACGTCCCTGGTTCTGATTTAGTCATTCGGCTTTTTTACTGTGGTATTCAGCCATTTCTACCCCTGCTTTCAACATACCGATCATCCCGATGCCCATAACAATAAACCCAAAGGCCAGTTGCCGGATACCTTTCTCCGGTGCTGCGAAGTAGGCGTACATCCCGACGCACAGAATGAATAGAATGGTCACGGACATCAGGGTCAGGAAGCGCCGTCCCTTTTTCGGGTCTTCCCACACGCGCTTCGACAGCTTATTCTGCGTCTTGGTGGTATCCTGCAGCGTAGAAAAGCTGATGCCTAATCCCATAAATACCAATGTCGTATTCAGGTCGTCCAGAACCTGCTCAAAGCCGTTTAGGTAGGGCCTGATGGCAAAAAATACCCCCGCTAGCATCAGGGGATACTGTAAATAGCTGATGGAGTGAAAGAGGGTACGGGCGTTTTGCATACGGAAGGTTTGTTTGGGGAACAAAATACACAATTTTGTAACCTTCCTGAAGATGAAGTCTACCAGATAAAAGTAGATTTATTACCTTTCAGGATATGAAATGACTCCATCCCCTTAGCGGTGGGCACCACGAACCCGCTACTTAAGTAGTGGGAAAAACAAAAAACTATGACACAACGCATTCTACTTCTTCTGGCCGGCATTCTACTTACCGCCGGTCTGTCGGCGCAGCAAGTCGATATGAGCCTCTTTAACGAAATGAAAACCCGCAACATCGGACCGGCCGGTATGTCGGGTCGGGTGACCGACATCGCTGTGGTCGAGCGCGATATGGATAAGATCTATATCGGTACTGCCGCCGGCGGCGTGTGGAGAAGCGACAACAGCGGCCACACCTGGACACCTATCTTTGATGAGGCGAAAGCGGCCAGTATTGGGGATATCGCCATCTATCAGCACAATCCGAATATCATCTATGTGGGTACCGGCGAGGGCAATCCGCGCAACAGCCAGAATAGTGGCCGCGGCATGTTCAAGTCTATGGACGGTGGCCACACCTGGACACACCTGGGGCTGGATGACACTCGGCAGATTCACCGGGTGGTCGTGCACCCTGATAATCCCGACCACGTGGTGATTGGTGTCAGCGGTGCCACCTGGGGCGATAGCGAAGACCGGGGCGTCTACCGCACCACCGATGGCGGTGAAACCTGGACCAAAACCCTTTACGTCGACCAACGTACGGGGGTGGCCGATATGGTGGTCGATCCCAATAATCCCAATAAGCTGGCTGTGGCCATGTATGAACACCGTCGCTACCCGTGGTTTTACGAATCGGGTGGCCCGGGATCGGCTATCTATTTGAGCCACGACGGAGGAGGTACCTGGGAGGAAGTTTCCAAAGGATTACCGCAAGGCGACCTGGGCCGTATCGGACTGGCCTTTGCTACCAATGTATCAGACCTGCTCTACGCCTACGTGGAGAGTAAAAGCAATGCCATCTACGCCTCTACCGATGGCGGTCACACCTGGGCGCGCCGCTCTAAGCCGGGCGACGGCCGTATCGGTGGCCGGCCCTTCTACTATGCCGATATCTATGTTGATCCCAACAATGAGAACCGCATTTACAGCATCGCCTCTACAGTGACCGTATCGGAAGATGGGGGGCGCAACTGGTCAAACTTCGCTCCCGGTAATAAGATCCACACCGATCACCACGCCTACTGGATCAATCCCAACGACTCGGAGCACATCATGGTGGGCCACGACGGCGGCCTCAATATCACCCACGACCGGGGTGACAACTGGTGGTTTGCCGACAACCTCCCGCTGGGCCAATTCTACCACATGCGTGTCGACAACGAAGTGCCCTACAACATCTACGGCGGTCTGCAGGACAACGGCTCCTGGATTGGGCCTAGCGCAGCGCGCTTCAAAGGCGGCATCCGCAATCTGTACTGGCAGCGCGTCAGTGTGGGCGACGGCTTCGACGTAGTACCCGACCCACAGGACAACGATTATGGCTACAGCATGGGGCAGGCCGGTAGCCTCTATCGCTACCACCGTCCCAGCGGGCAGCTCAACCTAATCAAGCCTACGCATCCGGAAGGCGAATACCTGCGCTTCAACTGGAATGCGGGCATTGCCATCGATCCCTTCGACGAACAGACCGTTTACTACGGCTCGCAGTATGTGCACAAGACCTCCGACTACGGAGAGAGCTGGGACATCATCTCGCCCGACCTGACCACCAACGACCCTGCCAAGCAGGACTTCCTGGAATCGGGTGGCCTGACTTACGATGTCACCGGCGCGGAGAACCATACTTCCATCATTGCCATAGCTCCCTCCACCCTGGAAGAAGATGTACTCTGGGTTGGTACCGACGACGGTAACGTGCAACTGACCCGCGACGGCGGTGAAACCTGGACCAATTTGATCGACAATATCAAGGGAGTGCCGGAAAATACCTGGGTAACCCATATTTCCCCATCGCAGCACCGGGAAGGAGAAGCCTTTGTGGTCTTTGATGATCACCGTCGCAACAACTGGGAACCTTACGTCTACCGCACTCGCAACTACGGCAAAAGCTGGGAACGCATTGTTGGCCCCGGTGACGTCGATGGCTATACCTGGACCTTTGCCCAGAGCCCGACGGCTGAAGACCTCTACTTTGTCGGGGCTGAATTTGGGCTCTTTGTCAGCTTCGATGCCGGCGAGACCTGGAATAAATGGACGAGCGGCTATCCTGAGACCGTACCCACCTCTGATTTAGTGGTGCACCCCCGCGAGCACGATCTGGTGATTGCCACCTTTGGCCGTTCTTTCTGGATTCTGGACGACATTCGTCCGCTGGAGACCATGGCTGAGTTGGGTGTAGATAATGTTTTGGCGAAAGCCATGCACCTCTTCCCGGTCGGCGATGCCTACATGTGGAATATCGGAGAGAGCATCGGCTACCGGCAGGGTAAGGTTGGCGATGCCCTCTACAACGGCGAAAATCGTCCCTACGGCGCCATTATCAATTACTACCTAAGCGAGGTAGCCGAACCGCCGGCCGCTGGGCTCGACGGTATGGTCAAGATTGAAGTCATCAATAAAGCCGGAGAGACAGTCCGGCACCTCTACGAAAAACCAAAGAAAGGTCTGCAGCGTATGGTTTGGGATCTCGAGCGCGACGGTGTGCGTTCACCGGCGCGCCCCAAACCGGAGGAGGCCCGCCCACCTCGCGGTGGAGCTCCCGTTCTCCCGGGCGACTATACCGTGCGCATCAGCTATAATGGTCAATCGATGCAAGAGGCGGTCACGGTACATGCCGATCCTTATTTACCAGTCGATATGGCTGCCGCCAAAAAGACGGATCAGATGATTACGGAGCTCTATGAAGTTACGGAGCAGGCCACCCAGGTGATGGATGGCGTGCGTTATTACCAGCAGCAAATCGATATCCTGCACGACCTTATGAAAATGACACAGCACGACAATGTGGAAGAACAGGCGGACAAGGTCGAGGAAGCGCTCACCGAGCTGCGGCATTTCATGTTGGGGAAGAATAAACAGGGTATTTATCGATCACCTTACACGGTAACGGCTAAGCTAGGGCAGGCGGCCTACCAGATTCGTTCGCCCCAGCTTCCGGCCGGTGCCAATCGGGAGACTTTACTAAAGCAGGCCGCGCAAGCCGTACGCGAAGCTGATACCAAATTAGATGTAATTCGCAAGGAACTGATTCCAGCTTTAGAAGCAGAATTACAAGAAGCAGGAATTAAATTTTGGTAAAGGATCGTTTAGGAATCTTGTTGGTGAGGGTCCAGTTGGTCTGGTAAGCATTAAGAGAACCAATCAACAAGATTCCTGAATAAATTCCTCACTGGCATAAGATTCGTATCGGGTCGGTCTGTATGGTATTGCTGAGGTTCCCGGCCCGGTCGCGAATCTGGATGGTATAGAACATTTCGTCCACCGGATATTCTTCGCTGGGGATGCACGTTAGGGGCGTATTGGGGAAGGTGCAGCAGAAATTTTTCAGGTTGGGGTCGTTGGTGAGCTTAACGGCAATTTCGCCGGAGATGCCATCCCCAGTGCCCAGCTGTGGGATGGGGTTGATCTTAAAGCTTTGCGTAAAGCCATCGCGACTATCGGTCATGAAAATATTGAGGCTGTCGTCATCCCCCAGGTTAGCGTCGCCATCGGTAAACGAAAAGGTGATAATAAGCGTATCAACCTGGGTAATGCCACCACTGCGACTCTGTGGGATGTCGGAGCGGTTTAGGCTCTGAAATTCAATGACGGGTTCGAGGGGGTAGGTGGGGGCTTCAGCACAACCATGGAGTAAGAATGGGAGAGCAAACAACCCGTACCAGAAAAAGCGTGTTACCTTCATGCGCGCATTTTTTATGAATAACGTCAAAATACAGCTTTTTGATTGATTCCTCGTCCATATTTGCGTCGGCCAGAAGGCATTTGCAGCAACAAATCGAAGCCGTAACGCCCACAACCTTCCCGGAAACGGCCCTCTCCGTTTTTCGCTGGCAGGCTGAACATAACCCGGTCTACCGTTCTTTTTTACATCATTTGGGCACCGTACCGGAGCGGGTAAGCTCATTGGAGGAGATTCCATTCTTGCCCATTTCTTTTTTTAAAACGCAGGCTTTGCAGACGGGAGACTGGGTGGCCCAAACTATTTTTCGCAGCAGCGGAACCACGGGCTCGACCACCTCGCAGCATTTGGTGCGCGACGTGGCATTTTACGAGCGTAATGCCCGGCGCGGGTTCGAGGAAGCCTATGGAGCCCTGTCCGAATACACCACTTTGGCCCTTCTGCCCGCCTATCTGGAGCGCAAGGATTCTTCCCTGGTTTACATGGCCGATTATTTTATTCGCCAATCTGCGGATCCACAGTCGGGCTTCTTTCTCAATAATTACGATGATTTGGCTGCGGTGCTGCGGCAGTATGCTGCGGAAAACAAACCAACGCTACTCTTAGGCGTCAGCTTTGCCCTGTGGGATATGGCCGAGCGCTACCAACTGGGCTTCGAGGAGTTGATCGTCATGGAAACCGGCGGCATGAAAGGGCGTCGTAAAGAACTTACCCGATCCGAGCTGCACGCTATTTTGGCGCCAGCCTTCCGGCAAAAACACATCCACTCCGAATACGGTATGACGGAATTATTGTCGCAGGCCTATTCGCAAGGGGAGGGGCTATTTCGCCCGGCTCCCACCATGCGCGTGTTTACCCGGGATATAACCGATCCGCTGACCCTGCAAAAAGACGGGCGCACCGGCGTCATCAATATCATCGATCTGGCCAACCTCGACACCATCAGCTTTATCGCCACCGACGACCTGGGGCGGCGCTATGCCGACGGTTCTTTTGAGGTGCTGGGACGCCTCGATGCCGCCGACGTGCGTGGCTGTAATCTGTTGACGCTTGACGGTTAAGGTGTCTGCTGTGCCAACCAGGTTACCCCAGCCGTATCGACGAAGGCAACGATCCCATCTTCGGGGCGATAATAAAACAGTGGAGCTTGGCCCTGGCAATCCCCCGGCTCATAAACGTCGGTGAGAGTGGTGTCGCCAATCTGCATGTCGGGTGAAAATCGGACCTGTTCGAGCTGGCTTTTTTCTCGCTGTACGTCCACACTTCCGAAATCGTTGACCACCCGCCGTAGCACACAACTGTTTCTTTCGGCAGCATAGTTTTCCGGAGCAAGCGACTGCATAGAGATTAAGAAAATCTCATAGGGATCAGCCTCGACAAATCGCTGATAAGTCCACGGCTCATCTACAAGATAGTACAGGTAGTGATTGACAAATAGCAGCAGGGAGTCGGCTGATTCGTACCATATCTTGCGGGTGTTCGAATGCCGCATAGCTTGTTGTCCAACCGTGCAGAACACGCCATTAAGTCCTAACTGACTCATGCCTTCCGTGTAATATCGCATGCGGAACACCTTTTCTTCCCGGGCATTATTCGTGAAGATTAAGGTAGAATCCAGAGGCGTATAGGGAAGATGGTCGGTAGTTTGCGTCGCCAACAAAATAGTATCTATATCACAGGCCAGACTTATATTTTCCCCAGACGCAATTTTCTCGCTGCAATTATTTAGCAAAAAAGCCAGGAGCAGCAGTTTTACGAACAGGTATTTTTTCATAGTCGGCCGATTTATGCCGCATACGAAGTGGCTCAGGCTTTGCCCAACCACCTCTAGCGAATGTATGCTCAACTCGATGCGTTTCAGGATGTCCAAAACTCATCGTTTCCGATATAGTATAATGACCTGGCTTTCGCCAAAAAGGTTCGTCGCCTGGGACATTGCCCCGTTCGACTACCGGAGGGCGCAGGCAGTACGTCTTCCCACGTCGCACCTCAAACCTTACCCTCCCCCCCCAAAAACTTTCTGATTTCAAATTTCTTCTTTCAACCCATAGCTTCCTATTTTTGGCGGATGAAGAACGTACAAACTATTATTCAGCTCATGCTGAAGGGGATGGCGATGGGCATTGCCGAGGTTATTCCGGGCGTGTCGGGCGGTACTATTGCTTTTATTACGGGAATTTATGAAGAGTTGATCCGGACTATTAAAAGTGTATTGGGCCCCGATTGGATCGTTGCCTTGCGGCGGGAAGGATTCCCGGCAGCCTGGCGCACAGCCAATGGTACTTTTTTGCTATTCCTTTTGGCCGGGATGGCTATCGGAGTGGTATTCGGGGTGCTGGTGGTATCGCATATTTTGGAGACCTATCCGGTATTACTCTGGGCCTTTTTCTTCGGGCTGATTATTGCTTCGGTCATTTACATTGGCCGTCAGGTGGGGCATTGGGGGGTCGGTCAGGTGGTTGGCCTTTTGGCGGCAGCCGTACTGGCGTACTGGATCACTATTGCTTCCCCCAGTCAGGGCACGGGTGCTCTGTGGTTTGTCTTCGTTGCGGGAATGATTGCCATCTCAGCGCTGATTTTGCCGGGTATTTCGGGTAGCTTTATCTTGCTGCTCATGGGAATGTATACCCTGATCATTCCGTCTATTAAGGAGGTTCTGGCTACCCAGGACGGCCAGAGTTTTATTATTCTGATCGTATTTGGTTTGGGATGCTTGCTGGGATTGGCTACTTTTTCCCGGGTGTTGTCCTGGACATTCCGGCGGTATCACGACACTACCATGGCGGTACTTACGGGCTTTATGATTGGCTCATTGAATAAGATTTGGCCGTGGCGTAATGTGTTGTCGTACCGAATTGATTCCAGTGGGGTGCAGGTACCTTTTATGGAGCGCTCGGTACTTCCTGGCGAATTTGCGGGCGACCCCATGCTTGGGCCTGCGCTGGGGCTGATGGTTGTCGGTTTTATCCTGGTCTTTGCACTCGACCGTTTCTCCAATCCCAAAATAGAGGCATAATGGCTGATGAAAAGTTATTGTTCCGGGAAGAGTTGCTAGCCTACGACCGACTATTCGGCCTGATCGGATATCCGCTTTCCCATTCTTTTTCCAAGCGGTATTTCCTGGATAAATTCCAAAAGGACGGTTCTGCCGATCGACAGTACTACGAGTTGTTTCCCCTGGAGCACATCGAAGAGCTGCCGCAATTGCAGGAGTGGTATCCGCAACTACGCGGACTGAATGTAACTATCCCCTATAAGCAGCAGGTGCTGCCCTATCTGACCGAACTTGACCCGGAAGCAGAAGCCGTAGGGGCCGTTAATACCATCCGTATTGACGGACAATCGTGGAAAGGATTTAATACCGATATTTATGGGTTCGAGCAGTCCCTGCGGAAATTGTTAAGTAGTAAAGAGCGGTTACCACCTCAGGCGTTAGTCCTGGGTACGGGGGGCGCGGCCAAAGCCGTAATCTATGTTTTGCGCAAGCTGGATATTGCGGTACAATTGATATCCCGTCGGCCCGGTGCCGATGTATTGACGTATGCTGAATTGAAAGAGAAGTCGCTCAAGGATTACCCATTGCTGGTCAATACGACTCCCCTTGGAATGTCGCCGCATACCGAGGCCTGCCCGGACCTGAATTACGACCAATTATCGGAGCGGCATGTATTGTACGATCTGGTTTACAATCCGGAGAAAACGCTATTTTTGCAAAAAGGAGAAGCTGCCGGCGCAGCCATCATGAATGGTTTACCCATGCTTATCGGTCAGGCGGAGCGGGCCTGGGCTATTTGGAATGGTTAAAGATGACAAAATCATCCGGTAAAGATTGGGCTTTTTGCGTAAGCTTAGTACTTTGAATAAACGCTCAGAAGAGCTGCAACCAAATCAAAACCAAAAGAAAGGCCGGAGCTACCGGCCGCTAAGTTCGCCCTATGAAAAAAGAAGGAAAACCGGTACCTGATCTTGCTAAAACCGATGCCATGGTACGCGAAATACTAGGCATTTCCAGGGAGGAGCGCGTCGATTTCTCCGATACGGAAATTGCGTTCAAAGGGCGCAGTAACAAAGAGCTGCGCAAGATGGCCTGGCTATTCGGATTAATGAATAAGCATTGGTTAGTCGGCCTGGGGTCAAGGATTGGTATGGCGGCAGTCAAGTTGCGGCTTCCTTTTGTGGAATCCGCCGTAAAAAATACCATTTTCGAACAATTCTGTGGCGGAACAACGCTACTGAATGCGCAGCCGACTATCGATCGCTTGTATGAAAGCAACGTGCTGACGATTCTCGACTACGGTGCCGAGGGGAAAGACTCAGAAGAGGACTTCAACCTGACCATGAACGAAACGATGCGGGCCATCGAGTTTGCCGCTACCAATGAGAGCGCACCGATGGTGAGCTGTAAGGTGACGGGACTGGCGCGTTTTGATTTATTGGAGCATATTTCTCAGGACAAGCCTCTGACAGACGAATTGCGTAATGAGTACGATAGTGTACTGAAGCGCATTGATGCTATCTGCTATAAAGCAGCTACCACCAGGGATGTATCGGTACTGATCGATGCCGAAGAAAGTTGGATACAGCCAGCCATTGACGAGATGGTAAATACCGTGATGGGGCGCTACAATAAGGAGCGGGCCGTAGTGTACAACACTTTTCAACTTTACCTGAGTGACCGGTTTGATTTCTTGAGTCGTTCCTACGATCAGGCCCGCAAAGAGGGCTATATCCTCGGCGCCAAATTAGTGCGTGGGGCCTATTTAGAAAAAGAACGCGAACGGGCCCGGGAAAAGGGATATCCGGATCCGACCAACCCCACCAAAGAGGCTACCGACGATATGTACAATCAAGCCCTGACTTTTTGTCTGGATCATTATAAACAGCTGGCGCTGGTCAACGCCAGTCATAATGCCGAAAGCTGCCGGTTAATGGCGGATAGTATTCGGGAAAAAAATATTCCCCGCAACCATCCTCATTTGATGTTTTGCCAACTCTACGGAATGAGTGATAACCTTACGTTTAACCTTGCTGCCCATGGGTATACCGCCGCAAAATATGTAGTCTACGGCAGCGTTTGGGATGTCGTTCCATACCTCATCCGGCGAGCTTCGGAGAATACATCTGTTACCGGAGATATGAGCCGGGAGTACGGGCTGGTGATGCAGGAAATGAAACGACGTGGCCTGACTTGAGTCCCTTCCCGGGGCGTTCTCTTTCCGGATTTAACACTTTAGAAGTTTCTCAATTCGAATATTCGCTTATTTTTGTTTCGGGTGACTGTGCTAAGGATGCCTGGTATTGCGTTGTACATACCGTGGGGAGATTATTTGCCTCTCCATAATAGGTCCGGCTACTCCCTGTATATCATTGAGCAGTGGTTTGAATTTGCTTTTGCACTATGTGTGGTGGTGGTTCCTGGTCATAATCAGCAACCACAAAAGATACCGGACAGAATTGAACGATTAAATCCAAACAGCTCTCAGAGATTTGTCTTCGTATTGAGGGCTATAACCGATTATGAGAAAAGACGTCCTTATGGATCAGAAATTACCACTACAATATGCCCTGGTATTCGCATTTGCCTGCCTGCCATTTATGATGCTTGCGCAAAATAACGATTGTCGATCGGCGATCGTGATTTGTAGTGATTCCAGCTTTTCCTTTCTGCCCTCTGGGCCGGGGATTGATGACTTTGAAAACCCAAATAATGACCAGGGATGTTTATTCACCCGAGAAACCATCTCCGCCTGGTTTTATTTTGAGTTTCGCGAAGATATGCCGCTGGCCAGCGAGCTGACCTTTCTGATCAAAGATACGCTCCGCGAATTTCAGATTGACTACGATTTTGCGGTCTATGGAGCCGACGTCAACTGCGATAGCCTCGGTAGTCCATTGCGTTGCTCCTATGCTCGATTACCCAATGGTGTGCGACCTGGATTCACGATTAGTACCGGACTTAGCCAGGGGGAGCAGGATACGACCGAGAACTTTCTCGATGTCAACGGTCTGGTAAAACCCATGACGGTTGATCCGGGAGAAGGCTTTTTCCTGATTATCGATATGTTTGTTAGTACGAATCCAAATCAGGATTTTGCGTCTTTTGATTCTACCATGGCGCAGTCGTTCTCTTTTGAATGGGGCGGCCCGGCGGCCCCCTTTCTCAACTGTATTGCCAACCCCAATTGCGATCAGGTTGTGGTCGATGTCGGAGAAGATGTCCGCATCTGTGCGGGAGATACAGTGTTCTTACGCACGACGGCTATGAATACGGCAGGTCGAGAATCATATCGCTGGGAAGGCACCAATGGCGCAACGGCTTATGTCGATGATCCTGATGCTGCCGAAACCTTTGCGGTGATTCCTTTTGATGTTGCTGGTGAATTGGTTTTTACCAGTACGGTATCCGAAGGGGCCTGCGTACATTCCGATGATTTACGGGTTACGGTAGATCCGGCTGGCGAAGCAGAAGTAACCGGGGACACCTTAATTTGCGAGGGAGAAACGACCCTGCTATCTGCGCAGGAAGGATTTTCCACCTACACCTGGTCGGATGGATCACAGCAGCGGGAATTTACTGCCCCCGGGCCGGGCGTGTATCGCGTCACGGTCACTTCCGGAGCCGGTTGCCCCGGCATTACAGAAGTGACGGTGTACACGTATCCGGTACCCGAGCCTGCTATTACCGGACCGCTGGGTTTTTGCCCGGGAGGAGAAACGCAGCTTACGGCGGATGGAAGTTTTGCTTCCTACAGCTGGTCGACGGGTAGTACCGGACAATCGGTGATCGTCAATCAGCCCGGTCCCGTTACCCTGACGGCTACGGATACTTTCGGGTGTACGGTCGACCGTACCGTAGATGTGGTTGAATTGGCGCCACCGGTACCCGAAGTGGATGGCCCCCGTGCCATCTGTAGTGGCGACGAAACGACCCTAAATGCTGAAGAGGGCTTTTTGTCGTACGAATGGTCAACTAATGAGTCGGGGCCAACGGTGACGTATAATACAGCCGGCACGTATACGCTCACCGTTATCGATACCAATGGTTGCCAGGGCGGTACGGACATTACAATTACCGAACGCAACGATCCCGCTGTATCTATTATGGGCGACAACTTTTTTTGTAGTAATGAGGAGGGGCGCCTGGAGGCTACTCCGGGATATATAGAATACGATTGGTCGACCGGGGATTCTCTGCCGGTTATCTGGACTAATGAGGTCGGAAGAATTGAAGTAACGGTAACCGATCAATTTGGCTGTCGGGGCTCGAATTTCACCAATACCGATACTTTACCCACGCCGCAGGTTCGGTTTGATAATCCCGATTACTTTTGTGCCGGGGACAGCCTTACACTGCGCATTACCGAGGTTTACGATTCCATGGCCTGGTCGACGGGCGATACAATGGCCTTTACCACGGTGACTCAACCGGGAACTTATCAGGTCACGGTGCAGGATATGAACAATTGTAGGAACACGGGTTCATTTGATGTTGCTCAGGCACCTAATCCGGAGCCGGTCATTCAGGGCGATGCAGCCTTATGTCCAGGAGAAACATCAACCCTTAGTTTAGTAAATACCTATGAAGCTTACACCTGGTCCACGGGAGCCACGACGCCAACCATCAGTACCACCGAGTCGGGTAACGTTTCGGTAGAAGTAACCGACGATTTAGGCTGTGTCGGTACCGATGAATTTACGATCATTCCCCTTTCAGCACCGGTGGTTCGAATTAGTGGGATAGACGCCATTTGCGAAGGTGACGAGGCGACTCTGATTGCTAATGCCGGATTTCAGGAGTATAGTTGGTCTACCGGTGCCCGCACCCAGGCCATTACGGTCGATCAACCTGGAAATTATGGCGTTACGGTCACCGATGAGAATAGCTGCCAGGCTTTTGAAAGTGTTAATTTTGATGTCAATCCTAACCCTAAGCCACGGATCAGCGGTGCGTTGCGCTTTTGTGAAGGGGGAAGCACCACGCTGCAGGTCCAGGGAGGAATCTTTGCCGGATACCAATGGTCGAGTGGCGATACTGGTATCAATCTCGACGTATCTGAAGAGGCAGAGTATGCGGTAACCGTTACCACGGCTGCCGGATGTGAAAATGCCGATACCGTATTTGTCGAAGCCTTTCGTCCGATCCCTTCCCCGATCGCCGGGGGTGAGATTGCCCTGTGTGAAGGAGAACAGGCTACCCTCGATGCCGGTCCTGGCTTCCTGCAGTACGCATGGTCGACCGGGGAACAAACCCAGGCTATCGAAGTGGATGAAGAAGGAGTTTACGAACTTACCGTACTGGATACCAATATTTGCCTTTCGGAAACACAAATCCGGGTTCGTGAATTTGCCGTTCAGGAGCCGACCATTATCGGTCAGGCTGCTTTCTGCAGCGGACAAAGGAGTACCCTGATCGCAGGGGGGAGATTTCGGGCCTACAGTTGGTCAACCGGGCAGGAAACCAGGAATATACAGATTGATTCGGGGGGCACTTACGAGGTTACTGTAACGGATAATAATGGATGTGTCTCGTCCGTATCAAGGTTTATTGCAGAACAGGCGTCTCCGGAAATTGAATTGACAGGACCGGAAGTGCTTTGCGACACGGATACTGTTACCCTACAGGTTACCGGAGGCTATTCCAGCTATTTATGGACCAATAATGCGCAAGACACATCGATTACGGTGACGGAAGCCGGCCAATATGGGGTGTTGGTATTTGGAGATAATGGCTGCGCCTCCTCCGCCGAAATGGTTGTGCAACAAAGAAGCAGCCCCCTGGTAGGTATTGCAGGCCCCAGGAATATTTGCAGTAATGATTCAACCCAACTGACAACGAACGATTCGTACCTTGCTTACCAGTGGTCCACTGGGGATACGACACCTACCATAACGACCCGTCGAGCCGGAATCTACGAATTAAATGTCATCGACCGCTTTGGTTGTCCGGGGTTTGCCCGGGCACAGGTACAGGTGCGTCAGGCACCCCGGTTTGACATCGAGGGCCCGGATCGCCTGTGTACGGGCGACACCATTACGATCGCGGTCGGTAGTGATTCTCTGTACCGCGATTACCTGTGGAGTACCGGAAAGGCTACACCTTCACTTATGGTTACTCAGCCCGGGGTATACGCCGTCAGCGTAACGGCTACCAACGACTGCCTGACGGAGGATTCGATACAGATTAATACGGTGGAAAGTCCGCAGCCCCAAATTTTAGGCGATCCCTTTTTCTGCGCCGGAGGGTTTACCCTGCTGGAAGCGGATACGACGTATGCGACATACTCCTGGACGGGAGGTCGGACGAGCTCATCGATTCGCGTAACGGAGCCCGGCACTTACCAGCTGAATGTAGCTTCGGCTGGAGGCTGTGACGGCACCGACGAAATCGTAATAGCTGAAATTCCTCTACCCACGGCAGATGCAGGTCCGGATACCTTGCTCAACTGTTATCAGCCACGCATCATGCTGGGAACGGAAGGGAGTAACACCGGGTCGTCCTATCTATCGGTCTGGACAGGCCCGGGTATTACCAGTGATAATCGCAACGATTTCCGACCACTTATCGAGGAAGGAGGTACCTACAATCTTGTTGTGCAGGATACCGTGTATGGGTGTCCCGATGCTACGGATATGGTAGAGGTGGACGATGTTCAATTTACGCCCCTGCTGTCTTTGACCAACCCTGATACCATTAATTGCCGCAATCCGGAAACACAGCTGCAAGCGATAGAAGCATCGCAAGGAGAGACCATCGGCTACCGGTGGACCCATCTCGACCGCAATGAAGTGTTGGGAGGCGACCTCACTCAAACCATTCGTCAGGGAGGAGCGTATCGATTCGAATTGCTGGATACGTTGACTGGATGCCGCCGAACTGATACCTTGACGGTGCTGGCCGATCTTGCCCTGCCGGAGCCCAAAGAAACAGCAATTGGTGCTATATCCTGTAGAAAAGATTCTCAGGTTTTGATTGTCCCCTCCGCACCGCTCGGAGAACTGTGGGCTTATGCCTGGGAAGATGAAAGCGGATCATTTGGTACACCGGGTATTGACAGCCTGCGGCGTATTGTTTTTCAGCCCGGCACGTACCGTGTATTGATTGAAGATACGGAAAATGGCTGTCAGATTATCGATTCGCTAATTGTGCAGGACAATCTGAGTGCACCAAACGTAACTGCCGGGCCCGACAATGAATTGGATTGCCTCGTGGAAGAAGTTCAACTGGGTGGACCCGTCGCTGATCCCGACTGGCAACTATCCTGGTCGCGGTTAGAGGATGTTGGTTTTGCTTCGCAAGAGCCACGTCCTGTCGTCCGTATCCCAGGTATTTATGTCATTAATGCCCTGGATCCTCGAACGGGGTGTACGACCAGTGATACAGCGGAAATTAGAGCGTACACCAATTTTCCACGGGATATGAATCCTTCCGTCCGGGACGTTCGCTGCTTTGGAGAACAAAATGGGCGGATTGCTATTCCTGCCGTACAGGGAGGAGAACGGCCATTGCTCTATAGCTTAAACGATCGACCATTTAGTACAAATAACACCTTTAATAACCTGCCGGCCGGGGAATACGAGGTGATTGTGCAGGATGCCCGGGGATGTGAACTAATGGAATCCATTTTAGTCGGCCCGGGGAATGATGTCTTTGTCGATCTGGGGCCCGACCAATTTGTTAAGCAGGGGCAACGGGTACGCATTCGTGCCCTGACCAGTATTCCCGATGGTGAACAAGGGGAATTGCGATGGACATTGCCCGATACCTTGTCGTGTGATACCTGCATTATTCAGACGTTACGCCCCCTGGAGACCATGCAATTCCGGGCCTTTGCCGTCGATACCAATGGATGCCGGGCCGAAGATCTGGTAAATATTTTTGTCGACACCCGCAAGCAGATTTATGTGCCTAGTGCGTTTTCTCCCGACAATGGTGATGGCGTCAATGATGTGGTGATGATCTATTCGGCCCGCAATGTCGACAAAGTTATTGCCTGGCAAATATTTGACCGCTGGGGAGAGCTCGTTTTTCAACAGGAAGACTTCCAGCCCAATGATCCGGCCTTTGGCTGGAATGGTACCTGGCGTAATGCGTTGCAATCTAAACGCAAAGAGGAAGACCGCTTCACCATGATGAATGCTCAGGTATTTGTGTATTATGCAAAAGTGCAATTCATCGACGGTGAAATCAAAGAATTTACCGGTGATATTACCCTGGTGAAATGAGGCGGAGCAGCCCGCTCAAAGAATACGTTTGAGCGGGCTGCTGCCAAAAAAGGCCTGAACAATATTTGCTTAGGGGGTAAAGGTCATTTGTCGAAACAATTCCCATACTACGATGCCCAGGCAAACGGAAATGTTTAGCGAATGCTTGGTGCCGAATTGTGGAATTTCGATGGCCCCATCGACCAGCGGTAAAATGTCTTCCTGTACGCCCCGCACTTCGTTGCCGAATATCAGGGCCAGTTTTTGCCCCTTGTCGGGATGAACATTCTGCAGGGGCAGGCTGGCATCCGTTTGCTCGATAGCAAAAACGGTGTACCCATCCTGCTTTAAGGTTTTTACCAAATCAAGGATATCGTCCGCTGCTTCCCAGTCCATAGATTCGGTAGCACCAATCGCCGTTTTTAGAATTTCGCGGTGGGGTGGGGTAGCGGTAATGCCACACAGGTAAATCTTGTCCAGCGCAAAAGCGTCGGCAGTCCGGAAAGCTGATCCTACATTTAGCCCCGAGCGAATATTGTCGAGCACCAAAACGATGGGAGCTTTCTCTTGTTTCCGAAATGTTTCCGGATCAACTCGCCCTAATTCTTTTAGTGAAAGCTTGCGCAAAATACGTTGATTTTAACCCTGAGCTATTTCTGAAATTCAATACAGGCATCGACAAAAGCCACAAAGAGGGGGTGCGGATTTTCGACCGTACTCTTTAACTCGGGATGGAATTGAGTGCCGACAAACCAGGGGTGATCCTTGAGTTCAATAATCTCCACCAATTCAGTTTGGGGGTTAATACCCGAAAAAACCATCCCAGCTTTTTCCAGCTGTTCTTTATAAGCATTGTTGAACTCGTACCGGTGGCGATGGCGCTCCGAAATTTTCAGCGTACCATAGGCTTTGGAGGCTTTTGAGCGCCGGCGCAGTTCACAGTCATAGGCCCCCAGGCGCATTGTACCCCCCATTTTGGTAATGTTTTTCTGCTCGGGCATCAGGTCAATGATGGGGTATTCGGTGCCAGGGTCGACTTCGGTGGAAGCGGCCCGATCAAGTCCTGCCACGTGCCGGGCTACTTCGATCACTGCGCACTGCATACCCAGACAGATACCAAAGAAAGGGATTTGTTGCTCGCGGACGTAGCGAATGGCTCTGATCTTGCCTTCAATCCCCCGCTCGCCAAAACCGGGAGCGACCAGGACACCGTGTAGCCCCTGCAAACGCTCTTTTAGTTCTTCGTCGGTCCCCTCAAGATGTTCGGAGTGGATGGGCACTACCTCAACGTCGCATTCGTTTACCGCCCCGGCATGTACGAACGATTCGTGGATGGATTTGTACGCATCCTGTAGCTCGTTATATTTGCCGACCAGCCCGATCCGGACTTCGTGGGTGGGATTCTTCAGTTTACCTAAAAAGCTTTTCCAGGCAGCTAACCGGGGCTCCCGCCGGTCTTTTAGCCGCAGTTTGGTAATGACCGTCGCGTCTAGTTTTTCTTTTAACATCAGCAAAGGCACGTCGTAAATGGTCTCGGCATCAATAGCCTCGATAACCGAGCCCACGTCGACATTGCAGAATAAAGCCAGCTTGCGCCGGATGTCCATAGTCAGGGGATATTCCGACCGGCACACCAGGATGTCGGGCTGAATTCCCGTATTGAGTAATTCTTTGACGGAGTGTTGCGTGGGCTTGGTCTTTAGCTCTTTGGCCGCCCGCAGGTAAGGGATCAGGGTCAGGTGAATCACCAGGCAGTTGTCACTACCTAATTCCCAGCGTAACTGACGTAGCGACTCTAGATAAGGGAGCGATTCAATGTCTCCCACGGTGCCTCCCAGCTCCGTAATCACAATGTCGAAATCATTGGAATTCCCCAATAGTTGTACGCGGCGTTTAATCTCGTCGGTAATATGCGGGATCACCTGTACCGTTTTACCCAGGTAGTCGCCGGCGCGCTCTTTGTTGATTACCGTCTGATAAATACGACCAGTAGTGACGTTATTGGCCTGCGAGGTCGGTGTATTGAGGAAGCGCTCGTAATGCCCCAGGTCGAGGTCGGTCTCTGCACCATCGTCCGTTACGTAGCACTCCCCGTGTTCGTAGGGGTTGAGTGTACCAGGGTCGACGTTGATATAAGGATCGAATTTTTGAATGGTCACCGAAAAGCCTCTGGCTTGTAGAAGTTTGGCCAGTGATGCTGAAATAATGCCTTTACCGAGTGAAGATGTGACTCCTCCCGTAACAAAGATATACTTGGTCATGTGCCGTTGGGTCTGCGGAAGCCAGCGCTTCCAATCCGAAGAATGTGTTACGGAATGCAAAGATAAGGAAAGCGAATGGAAAAGTAATGCAATCCCGGTGGACTGTTTTTGGAAAGCTGCGAACCTGTTTATTGGTTTCTATGTTAATTTTATGTAAATTCATTGTGTTTTATGTGTTAACTAAGGCTAATTGCTGCACCAAAGGGTATTTTAATATAGGATATGAGGGTAATAATCGGTGGTATAATTTTCGTGCTCTGCTGGCTTGTCTTTCCTATACAGGGTCAATCACCGGTATCTTACGTGCGACCTGCGCATGTGGTGCCCTCAACCGTGCGGCATGTGGGAAACCATGACCATCTGCCCGTCATCATTGAAGATGAACTGATTTTGCTTCCGGGGCAGCTTGGGAACGTGCGCGGGTATTTTGTGCTCGACACCGGCTCGCCCAGCCTGATTGTCAACAGTCGTCTGATTAATGGTTCCGGAGCCCGCATCAGTGGTCAGTCAGTGGACGGAGGTGCAGTGATGCTGCGGGAAGTCTCCATCCCTGAATTAACGTTTCGCAACCGGACGCATCGCGATGTTCAGGCCCTGGCCCTGGATTTATCCCATTTGGATGCTTATACCGGAAAAAATATTCTGGGTTTACTCGGCCGTGATTGGCTCGATGTACAGCCTTTTCTTTTCAACCCGCACCAGAAACATGTTCTTTTTTTAGATGAGCTTTCGCAAAAAGAAAAACTAGCGGAGACGGTAACCACCTTTAGTAATTTAGAGCATATCCCCGTCATTTCCCTACAGTTTGGAGGGATCCATTTGAAATTTGGGATAGACAGTGGTTCTTCGCGCAGTTTGTTTCATGGAGAGAGCCTACGGAAACTTTCCGGAGTGACGAAGACAGTGGTCGATCAAATTGACCTACAGGGCCTTAATCAGGAAGTCCACCGGACAGAGATTGTCGCAATTTCTGATATCCGCATTTCTCCCGAAGCTGATCCCATAATGGCTGATTTTGTGGTGGCTGATATGTCCTCTTTACAAAAACTTGACGGCGCCGACCTGGACGGATTAATCGGCCTGGATTTTTTAAAAAGATATATCTTTTCTGTTGATTACCAGAAGGGTAAGATGTATTGGTGGGGGCTGAAATAGAACATATCTTCGCTGATCGGATCCACTTCTGAAACTTAAACTCCGCTTAACAATCACTTTACTTTTGTTGCTGACCTTTGTAATTGTCAATCGTTCAGCACAAAATCAGAAGAGTGATACCACCAAAAACGGCAACAAAGTTAAACCTTCCGCACGCGCTTTCCGAGCTATCCCGTCATCGCAGGGGAATTGTACTCTTCAGTTCGCTGATTTCAGTTGTTCTTATCTTTTTGGCTCTTCACTTCAGCACACTCACTAATAGTCTGCTGCTGTTAGAAATTGGTATTATTCAGGCAGGCATGACCGTTTTTATTTTACAGAAAGTGCTACATGCCTTTACCTCATACAAGACAGAAATGCTTCGATACCGCTTAATGATGACACTCTTAAGCGGTTTTTCCTTTTTACTCTCTGTGGGCTACCTCTTTTGCGAAATATCAGATCGCTATGGCGCTCCCCTGCAGATTGAATCCCTGCAGGCGCTCGGTATCGCCGGTACGGTGCTGTTGGGTAATTTTCTGATTATTATCCTGATGCATCGCTCGCGGTTTTTCCGCCTGACTTTGGGTAGTATTCAGTTGTCCTACCGCACGATCGGTAAACTATCATTAATGGTGGTACTATCCACTGCTATCATACATCTGACTAATTACTACTTCCTCGACACGGTACTGAGTTTGATTTTGGCGGCCACGCTTTTTGTGTGGGCCATTTTCGTGGTGCTTGATGCCTATTGGCGAATAGATGAGGTCAGTTAATCGCAGAAGTTAACACAGGTTTTACACCTGCTTAAACTGCCGCAAAACAATTGAGAATACACTAATTAAACTTATTCAACCATTATGAGTCAAAAGTTCTACACGTTATTGCTTTTTGTAGCCTTTCTCGCTACGGGAGCTTTCGCTCAAAATCCCACTCGCACCATTGCGGACGATGACCTGGTAGGTGGTCGTGCCTATACCTGGTCGGCGGATACTACTTACTTACTAGATGGCTTTGTTTTCCTGGAAGACGGAGGCGTCCTGACCATTCAACCGGGTACGGTCATTAAAGGAGTGGCTAGCCCTTCTAATGATCAGGATTTAGCGTCAACCCTGATCATTGCTCGTGGTGCACAGATCTTTGCTGAGGGTACTCGAACCAACCCTGTTATATTCACTGCCGAAATTGATAACTTGGATGAAAATGACCCAGCGCTCTTCCCTGAAGATCGCGGTCTGTGGGGTGGTCTGGTTATTCTGGGTAATGCGACCATCACGGACGATGCCAGTGAGCAGGTGATTGAAGGTCTGCCACAAGATGACGCCCGTGCGCTATACGGCGGTACGGATGATACGGACAATTCTGGTGTCCTACGCTACGTATCCATCCGTCACGGTGGTGCTGAGCTGGCTCCGGGAGAAGAGATTAATGGCCTGTCACTGGGGGGTATTGGTAACGGTACTACGCTGGAGTTCATCGAAGTACTGGCCAACTCCGACGACGGTATCGAATTCTTTGGTGGTACGGTCAACCTGAAGTATGGTTTGGTGGCCTTCTGTGGCGACGACGGCTTTGACTGGGATACCGGCTGGCGAGGAAAAGGTCAGTTCTGGTTCAATCTACAAGGTGCCGATGCTGCTGGTAACGGTGCTGAAATGGACGGTGCCAAGCCGGACGCCAACACGCCTTCTTCTAATCCACAAATTTATAATGCCACTTATATTGGCTCTGGCGCTGATAATACTACGGCTGGTTTGGATAATGAGCATGCCCTGCTGTTCCGCGACGGAACGCGCGGCCGCTACGCTAACTCCATTTTCACTGACTTTGCCAACTTTGCCATTCAGGTAGAAGACCTGGCCTCCGGTGTCGACTCTCGTCAGTATATGGAAGCCGACGAACTGGTAATCGAGAACAACATCTGGTTCGGCTTTGGTGCCGGCGATCAACTGTCGGCTGGTGCTAACGGCTTCATTCAGGCTACCGATGGTGCCGAAGACCCGAACGCACAGTTTCTGGTCGATCACCTGGTGGACAATGGTAATGATGTAGCAGATCCACAAATCGCCAATATCTCTCGTACCACGGACGGTATGCTGAATCCGACGGCCGATCCGAATGGACCGGCTTACAACACCGACTTCGCAGCGGTACCGGATGATCCGTTCTACACGCCGGTTGAATTCAAAGGTGCCTTCTGTAGTCAGGGCTCCTGGGCTGCCGGTTGGTCTGCGCTGTCGTTTTACAATATACTCGACCCTTCTGTTCAGTACACGGATTTTACTCCGGAATTTGCTTGTGAAGTTGTCGAGCCGGAACGTACCGTTCGGGTGATCAAAGACGAAGACCTGGTAGGTGGACAAACCTACACCTGGTCAGCAGATACAATTTACCAAATTGACGGTTTTGTTTTCCTCGAAGCTGGTGGAACACTGACCATCGAGCCAGGTACCATTATCAAAGGACAAGGTACACCCTCTACGGCTGATCTGGCTTCTACGCTGATCATTGCGCGCGGAGCACAGATCTTCGCTGAAGGTTCGCGTACCAATCCGATCATCTTCACAGCAGAGATTGATAACCTGGATGAAAATGACCCAGCGCTCTTCCCTGAAGATCGCGGTCTGTGGGGTGGTCTGGTCATCCTGGGTAATGCGACCATCACGGACGATGCCAGCGAACAGGTGATTGAAGGTCTGCCGCAGGATGATGCTCGTGCGCTATACGGCGGTACGGATGATACGGACAATTCTGGTGTCCTGCGCTATGTATCGATCCGTCACGGTGGTGCTGAACTGGCTCCGGGTGAAGAGATCAACGGTCTGTCCCTGGGGGGTGTCGGTAGCGGTACTACATTGGAATTCATTGAAGTACTGGCCAATTCCGACGACGGCATCGAATTCTTTGGTGGTACGGTCGACCTGAAATACGGAGTGGTTGGCTTCTGTGGTGACGATGGTTTCGACTGGGATACCGGCTGGCGAGGAAAAGGTCAGTTCTGGTTCAATATCCAGGGCGCTGATGCCGCTGGTAACGGTGCCGAAATGGACGGTGCCAAGCCGGATGCCAACACGCCTTCGTCGAACCCACAAGTATACAATGTGACCTACATCGGTTCAGGTGCAGATAACACTACGGCTGGTTTGGATAACGAGCATGCCCTACTGTTCCGTGACGGAACGCGCGGCCGCTACGCTAACTCCATTTTCACTGACTTTGCCAACTTCGCCATTCAGGTAGAAGACCTGGCTTCGGGTGTCGACTCTCGTCAGTACATGGAAGCGGGTGAACTGGTACTGGAAAACAACATCTGGTTCGGCTTTGGTGCCGGCGATCAGCTGTCAGCTGGTATGAACGGCTTCATTCAGGCCACTGATGGTGCCGAAGATCCGAACGCTCAGTTCCTGGTGGACCACCTGCTGGATAACAACAATGTGGTAGAAGATCCTCTGCTGACAGGAATCTCCCGCAATACCGATGGAGGCCTGGATCCACGTCCGTCTATGGAAGGCCCGGCCTACACTACGGCCCTGGCGGAATTCCCGGAAGATGACTTTTACAGCCCGGTCACCTATAAAGGAGCCTTCTGTGCTTCAGGTGTTTGGGTAGCCGGTTGGACGGCCCTTGATTACTACGGTATTTTGGCGGGCACCAACTATGCCGACTCTGAAGGCGCTGGTGGATGTGATGTAGCAACCAGCACGGAAAGTCTGGTTAAGCAAAATGATGGGATCAAACTGTTCCAGAACGTACCGAATCCAGTTAACGATCAGACGACCATTACCTTCGAGCTGCCTGTCGCAGCTATGGTATCGTTGGATGTCTACGACATGAACGGTCGTTTGGTAGCTACCCTGGTAGACCGCGAAATGCGTGCTGCCGGTGCATACACGGAAATGATGAATGCCTCTAATTTGGAAAATGGAATTTATGTCTATCGCCTGACGGCCGGTGAGATCGTCATTGCGAAACCACTGGTTGTTAACCGATAAATGGTAACAACTTAGAAATATACTGAAGCACAGTAGCTGGGGTCTGAGCCCCAGCTACTTTTTGTGTTTTACTCGCAATCCATAAAAACTAGATAATGAAAGCGACTATTCTTTTCTCCGTTCTGATTACCCTTCTGTTTTTGGGAGGTGAGGTCAATGCACAGAATGGAACAATTCGAGGGACTATCTCTGACAAAGAAACAGGAGAGCCTCTTATGTTTACTAATGTCTTCATCAAAGAGACGAATCCGCCGCTTGGTGCCCAAACTGATTTAGATGGTAAATACACACTCTCGGTTCCGCCAGGTACCTATACGCTGGAGGTGAGCTATGTGGGCTATGCCCTCAATACCATTACGGGTGTCGAAGTGAAGGAAGGCGAAGTGACCATTCTTGACTTTTTGATGGAAGAGGCAACAGAAACGTTGGAAGAAGTAGTTATTCAGGCCGACCGGGTAGATCGTACCGAAAATGCCCTGCTTCTTTTGCAGAAGAAAGCGACCACTATTCAGGATGGTATTTCCGCCCAGGAAATTAGCCGTTTTGGCAGCAGCAACGCGGCGGAGTCTATGAAACGGGTGACGGGCGCTTCGGTCGTGGACGGCAAATACGTCTTCGTACGTGGTCTTGGTGACCGGTACTCTTCTGCCCAACTCAACGGACAACAGCTGCCCAGTACCGACCCGTACCGCAACCAAATGCAGCTCGACCTGATCCCCTCCAACCTGCTCGACAATATCGTAGCCTCCAAGACCTTTACCCCGGATCAACCGGGTAACTTTACCGGGGGTAACGTCAATTTGCAGACCAAAGCCTTCCCGGAGCGCTTCACTATGAGTGCCGGTGTCTCCGTGGGGTACAACACGCAGAGCTCTCTGCGCAGTGGTTTCCTGACCGAACAGGGAGGAAACCTGGATTGGTTGGGATTCGACGATGGGACTCGCGCCTTCCCTTCTATTTTGCAGGATTCTAGCTTTATCACCAATGTCAATCAGTCGAACGCTATTCTGGCGCGTCGCGATTCGTCTCTGGCCAACCTCTTCGATGATGCGGCCGACGCCATGAATCCCACTCGCTCACCTATGACCAAAACGTCGGGAGTGAATCAAGCGGTCAACTTCTCTATTGGCAACCAATTCAATGTTGGCCAGAATCCACTAGGGCTTTTGGTGGGCATCAATTACCGTAAGAATTATGATTTTTACAACGACGGTACGTTCGCTTATTGGGAGCTGACCGATCAGGATGCACCCGAACTCAACGTCAACCGCAACCTCAATGACGCACGCAGCCAGGAAAATACTCAATTGGGTGGTATGGCCAGTTTGTCCTATAAGTTTGGTGGTAACAATAAGGTATCTCTTTTGGCAATCTACAACCACATTGGACGTAGTGACGCCCGTCAGTTAGAGGGGCCTTTCCCGGCTATTATCTCAGGTAATGGTATTTTCCAGACCGAGGCTATCCGCTGGCAGGAGCGTACCTTCCAAAACTATCAACTGAGTGGCGAACACGTACTCAACGATAGTGGCCTCAAACTGGAATGGGGTGGTGCTTACGTGCGTACGCAACAGGAAGACCCCGATTTTCGTCAGTTCTCGAATACCCGCCGGGCTCGCAATGGCGATACCACCTACGCGATTAACCCCTCGGAGGTAGATCTTCCGTTTACCTTCTTCCGTAATCTGGAGGATAATCAGTACAACGCCAAGGTAGATTTGACCATTCCGTTTAGTCAGGCCAAATCGAAGTTTAACTCCTTCAAAGTGGGGGCATTTTACTCCACTAAGGATCGTCTATTCCGCGACAATGTGATTCAGACAGAGACCGGTAATGCGAATGCCTACGATGGTGACCCTGCCACGTATTTTGGAGGTGCCAATACCGGTATCATTAGCGACGAAGGCGGACGCTATCGCATTGGCCTGTTCCCCTTCAGCTTTGCCAAATCGACCAACGAAAACTCCTACGACGGTAATCAGTCAATCACCGCTTTCTACGGAATGGCTAACTACGACCTGGAATGGCTAAAAATTATTGCCGGCGGCCGGGTGGAAGTTACCGATATCTCTATCGAAAACCTGGTAGGGGCTACTGGTGAAATTAACGAAACCGATTTCCTGCCTTCGGTCAATCTCATCCATCCGATTGCGGAAGATATGAATCTGCGCGGTTCCTTTACGCGCACCCTGGCCCGTCCTAATATGCGGGAGCTGGCACCTTTCGTTTCCTTCGACTTTGGAGGCGACTTCCGCATTCAGGGTAACCGCGATCTTGAGCGTACCCTAATCAGCAACTACGATTTGCGCTGGGAGTGGTTTACGCGTCCCGGTGAGATTGTGGCCGTTAGTGCGTACTACAAGGACTTCACCAATCCAATCGTAACGACCTTCCTGCCGCAGGTGTCTAACCCCCTCATACAGTATCAGAACGTGGGCGAAGCACAAGTGTACGGTGTGGAGTTTGAACTGCGCAAGCGCCTTGATTTTATCTCGGACCGCCTGTACAACTGGAAGTTCCTCAGCAACGTATCCTACATTCAGTCTAATGTGGATATTCCCGACGAGGAACAGGCTGTCATCGATCAGTTCAACCCGGAGAAAGGGAATTCCCGTCCTCTGCAGGGACAATCTGATTACCTGATTAACGCTTCTCTCAACTACGTGAATCCCGATTTAGACATCGACGCTATTTTGGCCTTCAACGTTTTTGGTGCACGCCTGGATGATATTTCTGACGGTACTAATCCAGACATCTACGAGCAACCCCGCCCACAGCTTGATTTTTCTTTTAGCAAAGGCTTTGGCCAAAATATCGGGGTAAAGGTATCGGCCCAAAATCTGCTCAATCCCGACAACCGCACCTTTATGGAGTTTAAGGGAAATCGTTACGATATCACGCGCTTCCGTACCGGTCGTGTATTCTCGGTTAAGTTGACCTACTCGATCTAGTTCTATCCGCCTTACGGCAAAAACAGAAGCCGGCATCGGGATTATCTCGGTGCCGGCTTTTTTCTTTAGTCTGGACTGGCGCGTGAGTTGAGCCCGGCAACCCGGGGGGAATGGCGCAGGCAAAGCGAAGCGTTGTTACACAGGGACTACTTCTCGTTGCGT
>Ga0209938_1000314_pt1 | contig 26557 bp, 15 predicted proteins | sample SalPonR2_C_D1_MG_FD_185708 | JGI IMG/M metagenome (GOLD analysis project Ga0209938, IMG submission 185708) | Salt pond soil microbial communities from South San Francisco under conditions of wetland restoration - Salt Pond MetaG R2_C_D1_MG... ... | reverse complement strand
CGGTAGCTCTTACCGTTATACGTGATCCAGTAATCTGCATTTTTGAACCGGACATACTTGAACAGGCCCGGATCCATCTCGTAGCCAACGCTCCCTTGCCCATTGGCCTTCAACGACCCACTTTCCCAAAGTTTTCCGTTGGGCAACTTGTAGGAAATTTTCACCTCCGCCCCGGACAAACGCGCAGTGTTCTGATCGAAAAGAGTAATGTTGAGGGTCATTTTGAAATTGGCACCTTTGAGGCTGGTTTGAAACGGTTCTGCAAACGTGACCAGTAGTTGCGCGCCCCGTTGCTGCGAATGATATGCAACACTTCGTGCACCGCTCTCGAACCCGTAGGGATTAGCCAACGTGGATCAATCGCATATGCCGGGAAGTGCGCCTTGTTAATGAAGTGATCAATTTCTCCCAACACGAGGTCGGGAAACTCTGCTTTGACCAATCGCCCGAACTCGGTGCGTACCTGCGAATAAGCGGCTTTGCCCAGATTTTTGTCGATCGGTGCGCCATCGGCCAATGCAAACAGAAACTCTCCCACCTTATTACCTGTCCCGCCGTTAACAAGGCCGCTGCCTCGGGCAAACATGTGGTTATTCATCTTGGTTTCTATGGCTTGTTCCCAAAGACGCAAAAGATCCGGATTGTCTGCAATCGTCGTCAGCTTGTCCAAACCTGGAGTATTGGCGATCGTTCTTGGATCAATGGTCTCCAGCACCTCATCCATATTCCGAAAGAAGATCCTATGTACGACTTCCGATGAGCTTTCGACAAAATCCGCGGGGAATGGATTGTCGATGAGGCTTGGCATATCCGGCACGGCTGCGGCAACATCGTCAGCAACCTTTCCAATCTCCGGCGCGTTCTCAATGGCGTTCACAATTGGGCTCGCGACCTTCGTTGCAACACCTTTGCCCGCCGACGCAACACCTTTGCCAACCGTAGCAAAACCCCGCATGATGCTCCCACCAAGAAGCTCAAGCGTGGTCCACATCGCGGTAGAGGCATAGGTGTCGCCAATTACAGTGTGGTACCCGACCCATGCCGTGGTGGCGAGCGTCGCGTTGGCCCCTGATTCTAGATAGCTGCCTTGCGAGTACGCCGCGAAACTCGCCCCAGCGCGCGATAGCGCAAGACGATATTGCATTGTTGAGAATGAGCCGTTGTAGCCGTGGAAACTCCAGTTGAAGTGATCGGTCAGCGCATACCAAGCGTTCGGATCGTCCTGGTTCATGAATGCATCCGCCCAAAGGTACGCCTCTTCTTCAGTGATCCCTCGCCAAACTTCGGGATCGCTATCTGCCAGCCCCATGAAGGCACTTGCAACATCGTCGCGATTAGGCTCCCCCGTGGTCCCACTTGGGTCCGCCGCCATCACCGGGTTTCCCCCCACATACGCGTACACATTCAACCCGTCGCCGATCCCGATCGGATCGGCGCTCGTCCACCGTGCCAGCCAGGGGGCGTAATACCGCGCGCCGTGGTGTTGCAGGCCGGTTTCCTCGTCGCGTTCCTGCCCGGTGTAGCGATAGCGTTTGGGCGGCAGGGCCCGGCCCGCGGCTGCGGCGAAAAAGGCCGTGGTGCCGTAGGGGTGGTATTCCTCTCGGGTCAGAAGCTCGCCCGCGTCATCCACCTCCAGCGTGGCCGAGCCCAGATGATTGCTCAGCTGATAGCGCGCCACCCGGTCGGGCCGCGCGATCTCGCCGGTGTCATCATGGGTTTGCGTCTCGACCATCGCAATGGCGCTCGCGTCGTCGGAGATATGCACCGTCTCGCGCCGCAACCTCAGCTGGCCGCCGACCCATTTGCGGTAGATCTCGAGACCACCCAGATAAAGGCGCTCCTCGACCGCGCCGCCTGCGCGTTCGATGCGTTTGCGCACCCGTCCGCCCCCGCCCTCATAGGTGTATTGCGCGCGCCCGCCACCGCCCAGATCAACCTCGACCATCTGCTCGGCATTGTTAAGGACAAACGCCCCCAGATGGGGCAATGACGTCATGCTGCCCGCCGAGTTGTACTCAAACCTGTCGCCACCTTCCGGGCGATCCTGACCGATATTTGTCCACTCCAGGCGATGCGACTGAGGATCGTAGCCATAGTGGCGCGTCCAGCTGTTGTCCTGCGCCACGTGCCGCATCGACAGGATGTTGCCGCTGCTGTCATAGGCATAAAACTGCGTGTAGTTGCGCATCTGCGTCAGATCGCTCACACCCACCGACGCAGTCAGGCCCGTCTGCCAACCCGGCGCGCCAGTTTGGGCGATATGCTCGCGGCCCGTGGCCTCCGTCAGGCGCGACAGAGCGTCATAGGTAAAGCGCGCAACCGGCTCCACCGCCTGACCGGCGTAATGGATCACCGGCTGCGTGGCATCGCGGATCGCCACCACATTGCCAAGGATGTCGTAGGTATAGCTGAGATCCTGCAAGACGGTGCCCGCCGCATTGACGCTCTTCAACCGCGTCAGGCGATAGCTTTCCGGGTCATAATCATACTGCGTCTCGACCCCGTTGCCCAAGCGGATGCTCTGCCGCTGGCCCTTTGCGTCATAGGTGACTTCCTCGACATAGCGTTTGCGTGAACCACCCGCGATTTCGGCATCAATGCCCGCCAGGTTGCCCCCTTCATCATACTGAGGATACTCGACGGTCCTCGGCGCATCATCGGCGTAGGGGCTGACCGTGCGGGTAGGGCGTCCCAAAGCGTCATAATCGATCTCCGAGCGGAAGACTTCATCTGACAACAGCGCTTGCCGGTCCTCGCCCCGGTCGGGCCAATTTGTTGCGGTACCGGGGCTTTCTTCCAGAAGCTGACGCTGACCGTGCAGGATATTGCCGAGAAAATCATAGGCGCCGGTCTGCGCCCAGCCCGCATTGTCATAGCTTTGCCAGGGCGCGCCCCTGAGGTTGTTGGTGGTAGCCTCAGGCGCATCTTCGCCAAAGATCGACACCGCCACGCGATGAAGTTCGCCACCGGCTTGCTCTTCCCAGCTTTCCGTGGGCCGGCCAAGAGCGTCATAAAACACTTTCTGAACCCGCCCATGCGCATCCCACGACAGCTTCGGACGCCCCAAGCAGTCAAAGAACACCGCCGTCTCGCCCTGATCCACAGAGGATTGCCACAAAGCGGGCTTTGGGCTTTCGCCATCCGGCGGCGGCAACATGTCAAACCGCGATGTCACAACCGCTCGGTCCAGATCATCAAAAACCTTAAGCACATTGCCTTCGGAATCCAGCTTCGACCGCGTCTGTACCGTGCCGTACGTACCGTTGTCGGCGACCATCAAAGCTGGTCTTCCGCCTGCATCCAGATGGGTGATTGCAGGTGTGGCGGCGTGCTCTGCACTCACGTCTGCGGCGCGCGCCGCCTCCGGCCCCCGCGCATCGCCTTGCCGCCGCGCGGTCCAGCTTTGTGCGTAAAGCGCAGGTGGCAACCCTTCAAAATGCGCGCCCAACTCGGCGTCACTTCGCGGGTCAAGAAGACAGGTATCCGCCGCATCCCAGCTTTCTGCGCGCCACGGAGTGTGGCGGGTCTTTTCCCAACTGCCATCGGGGGAAAGCTGCCCAATTCCCCGGCCTGCAGCATCGTAAAACATGAATGCGGAAATGCCCTGCTCGACCAAGGCCGCCGCGTCGTCAAAATCGGGCGTAACGCTGAAGTAGGGCTCGTACTGGCGCAAAGGCTGCCCCTTGTTATTGAGCACCACGCGCCCATTGGCCAGCCATCTCAGCGCGGGCGGTGACTGGGCGGCGGTGTCGATCTCTTCCAACTGACCCAACTCATCAAGGCGCTGGGCGGGGCCCGGCGCTTGCTGCACCTTGGTCATCACAAGATTGCCCAAACCGTCGGTGTATTCATAACTCACAAGGCTTTTGCGCGCGCCCGTGGTCCGTGCGCCGTGATCGGTATAAGTCGTCGTAGTCGCGCGCGCCGGACCTCGCCCCTCTTCCCAAGCGGTAAGGTCATAAGCAAACCGTGCCGAAGGGCGCTCCAGATTGGACCCCTCACACAATTCCCACCCAGTGGGCGTCGCCGCTCCTGCAACTTTACCCATGGTCGCCATCGCAAGCGGTTGTCCCAGCGCATTAAGCGTCACAGCCGTCCAGTTCAGGTTGGCATCCTGGCTCAACACGGGGGTCAGGCTGCGATAGTCATGCACCATCCGCGTGGTATTTCCCACTTCATCGCGCGCCTCGCGGATCAACAGAAAATGCGCATCAAACGTCACATGGCTTTTCGCCCCGAACGGGTCGCGTGACCCGATGGGCAGATAGAACCGCTCGGCGGGGTCCGCGTCAAAAACCGCCGTGCCGCTTGGCACCCACCACCAATCCGACGCGCCGTCGCGCACATACCCGGCCTGCACCAAATCTTCGTCCGTGACACGGCCGCTGTAAAAAGCGTCTAGCATCTCATTGGTAAAGGCCAGAATTTCTGAATGATGCACGATCCCCGTCGGCCCAACCTGCCCAAGCGGTAAGGGCTCGGACAGGTCCGCACCAGCAAAATAAGACCGGGTCGAGGACACAAGCCGCCGCCCCGCAGCACTGTCGTGATCGGCATGCGCCAGCTCTGGCATGGCTGTGATCTGGCTCTCCAGTGCAGTGACCTCGGCCAAACTCCATGGCACCAGCGACAGGCCCCGCACCTCCCAGCCCTGCGCGGCAAAACTGGTAGGTGCGGCGCGGCGGGGACCATTTAAAAGCACGCTAGGAATGACTCCGGTAGGCTCCTGCCAGTCGGTCAGGGATTGCTCGGCATGGGCCGCCATCGGGGCTTTCTGCAGCGCCTCGACCGCTGCGGGCGTATCGGCATCCGTCGAACCCCAGCGTCCATGCGACACTGTCACACCGCGCAAGGGCATGCCCCAGTCATTCCACTCTAGCGTCACTTCCTGACTGACCCTTGGGTCGTCTGGGTTGCGGTCCAGCGCGATTGAAACGCCTTGCCGCTGCAAGCTTTGAAACACCGGCGGCACCTCGCGCGCGCCGATCTTCGCGCAGGGCTGGCGCAGAATCAGCCGCACCTGACCAAAGTTGACCGAATATGGGTGCTCCGCCTGCGCACTGTCATCCAGCGTATACGTCTCACTGCGCAGCGCCGTACCTTTCAACGCGCGCTGCGCCTCAGCCCAATCCGCATCGCTGAGTTCCGCCGTCAACTCGGGCAGCAGTCCTGCCAATGGCAGGCGATCATGACTGTAAAACTCTGCCGCCAGCGCCTCTTCCAACGGCCTGTTGCCCAGCCGCGCGCCGGTATGAAACCATGTCTTTTTCAGGCTTGTCGGCTGGAAAAACGCTCGCGGCGTGTCCCCCTCGCCGGTCTCGACAATACTTTCCGAGTCGTACTGGTCCACCCGGGCAAACCCCCGGAATTCCCGGTCATCGGGGTCGTAGTAACCGTGATGATAGGCATAACTTGACGTAAATACATGCCCCGTTACCGCATCAGTGATCCGCGCACTGGCAAGGCAATGCACCGGAAAATGTAACCTCGTGGCCCATGGCAGACCGGTCTGCGCCGCCTCCCGTGCATACGTGCTGGAGGGGCGATAGCTCAGCTCTGTCATGCCACCGAACCCGTTTTCCACCCGCTCCAACAGTCCGGCCTTCACCCCCTCGTAAAGATCAACGTAAAGCCGCTGACCCTGCGCCAGCCCAGAGGCTTGCCCCGTCCAACTCAAGCAAGCCGTCCCCTGACCAAGCACATCACTGACCGCCACGGCACTGGCCGACACGGCATCTGGCAAAACACCCTCCAGCCGCTGCGGCGGACCAAAGCTGTTGCCACTCTGGTTCTCCCACAAGGTCACACATCCGGCCCCCAAAAGCAGAATGTCGCTCAAACCATTGCCATTCACATCAGCCAGCCGGACATGGTCGGGGTTCAGCGTGGCATCGTCGCTTAGCTCGGGCGGCGCGGACATCTCGATGCAAGGCCCGAACCGGCCATAGCCAAGATTGGGCCAGTAGCGCACCCCACGCCGCGTCACCTGCGCCACGTCAACCAGTCCATCTCCCGACATATCTGCCAGAAAAGTCAGCCCTGAGGCATCCGAAACCACGAAAGAGGGTGCGCAGGGCGCATCGGCAGCCATCGTGACCCGCTGCGCCTCATCAAAACCGCCATCCTCAGCGGCGCGGTACCAGTGAAGGTGGGTGCCATCTGTCCAGAGCCGGTCTGCCAACCCATCACCGGTCAGGTCAATCGCCCGCATTGTCCCGTCGCGATCACTCGCGCTCAGTGTTCCCCGCACAGGCTTGAACGGCGCGATGCTCCCCGGCAGATCGGCATGCCCGGTCTGATAAAGACCGGCCAGATTTGACGTACGCGCAACAAACTGCTTTGCCCCGCGCCCCTGCCGGTCCTCAACTTGTAACGCATCGTCAAGCCCCACAAGCGTTGGCGCCAGCGCAACCGGATGCGCGTCACCCAAAACGCCACCGCCCAGATTGTCACGATAGATCAATCCGCCGGGGCTCTCTGACAAAAGCCCCGGCAAAGCGTTGCCCTCCAGATCCACCCAACGCTCCTGCCCGGTCCCATCGGCGAAAAGCGGCTCACCCGCCGTGTCCATGACCTTGCGCAACTTGGTGCCAAGCGTGGCCTCGGTATAGCTGAACCGCAAGCCCGGCAGGGTTTCGATCTGATAGTCCATATCCTGACTGGCGCGCGTAAAGCCCGCCATCTGCACCTCCACCAATTGTGCCTGCACAGTCGCGGTCTGGTCATAGCGCAGTTCCAGCGCTGCCACTGTCTCCGGCTGCGGTCCTATCTCGGCAAAGCGATGCCGGGTCAGAACACGATGGCACAACCGTCTTGTGCGGATCTCGAACCCGGACCGAAATCGCGAGAACGCGTCGGCTCGCAAGGCCCACGAGCTTGCGTCTTCTCCACCCGACAAGGACGCCGTCAAACCGTAATCAAACCGCGTGCTAAAGCAGAAATCTTCATCGGGAGGAATGTCCCCGGCAAAGGGCGTCCTGTTACCGTAAAAAATCTCATGCGGGTAAAGCTGCGCTTGGGGGTGGCCAAGCCGTGGCCCATCATGCGGATCCCCAGCTTCTATGCCCTGGTCATCCTCGCGCTTGTAGGTGTACAGCGTGATGTTGCCCGCCCCGTCAAACACCCGCTCCAGATGCCAGCTGAACACACGGGCCGGGTCATTCGGGTCGCCAAGGCGCGAGTCTTGGGATTGCCCATATACCGAAATCACATTGTGCGACGACCAAGTCCGCCAATGCGTGATGCCATTATTGCGGTCCCGCCACAGCTCGATCCGGTCGAAACTGCCCTCCATGCGGGGTACATAGCGCCGCACCGTGTAAAATCGCCCCCCCTCTTGCGCCGTGCGCTCAACCGGCTCACCTGCATCCAGCATGGGCAAAAGTTCTGCCCCGCTAAGCGAAAATGTGTCTTGCAAATCGTCATAGGTCGGCAAGGCCCGATCGGTCTTGCGCGACACGCTGGGCAAACCGATAGACCAGCCGACGCCAAACGGGCCATTGCCCGCGCCACTGTCATAGCTAAGCGCATGATCAGGCGACAGTGCCCGGGCCTTAGAGAAAGGCAAAGGCACAGAAAGTGTTGCCGTACCCGTCGCCGGGTTGGCCTTGAAGCTTTCACCAATACTGCGGATTGCACCCCCGCCCTTGGGCAGGCTCGGAACGGAGGTCAAATCCTCGCTACGGCTTTGTGTCTCGAACTGCATCCCAAAAACGGCCCCTTGAAAGCCATGCTCAAATTATCAAAGGCCAGGAATGGCCCGGACACGCTCGATGACGTCTACTCGTCGCTAGCGTGATCGACCTGTTGGTTGCTCAACACAACACCCCAGGTCTTAGGTCCCACGATCCCGTCCCGCACCAGCCCCTTCGAGGTCTGAAAATCACGCACCGCACGGTCCGTGCGCGGGCCAAAAATTCCATCATCCTTAAGCATAAGAAGCCGCTGAAGAAGCTTTACCGCCGGGCCGCGATCACCGCGCCGGATCAACGGCAGATCGGTTGGCGTCTTCTCTTGCACCTCCAGAAGCGGCTGCTCGCTGGCCCCGGACAACCCAAGCCGCCCATAACTGTCGAGGTTAAGTAAGCGCTTGTAGTCGAAAACCGGACAAGCCTTGGACGCCACCTCTCGGTGTCCATGAAACGTCAAGGCACCCGCGTAGCTGTCGTTTATATTAAGACAAAGCGATTTCAGCGCTGCAAATTGCGCTTCGGTGAACTTATCCTCATCCAACCCATGCAGGCAAATTGCAATTGTGCCGGTGTTGTGCCCCGCCTGCGCCGCCGGGGTTCGATTGATCGGTCGTCCGATTTCTACGGTCCCGCTCTTATTGATGAAATAATGATAGCCAACATCGCTCCATCCCCGGCCTTTTGGCGGTGGGTCCGTGTGCCAACGCCTGATCATAGAAACACTGTCATGCGAAGGCACATCGGATGCTGAACAGTGCAGAAAAACACGGTCTACGAATCTGCTAGGCTTTTGAAACATATGGTTCTCTACGACTTTTAGAAATAAAATCAGGGGCTGGTGAATGGCCCCTACTTAAATAATGGTCTGATTCGACCTAATTAACCTAGACTTTTTTGGAAAGCCCCATTGACCAGCCGCTTTGGCGTCTCGGGAAGCGCGCTGTGCATTTCGCAACCAGTGATGTCCACGAAACGCGGCAATGCCTGTAAGCAACGCAAGATTGACCTGCAACACTGTTAAAGTGGGCCAACGACTCTGAGAGCACTGGACGCCAAACGTTCGAACACTCAGGCGTAAATCATCGCGGCTATCGACAATTCTGTTGAGTTGTTTGGCTCAGCCATGTGAACGTCATTATTACCGCTGAGTTTCGATGTTCCTGTGTTCAAACACTGAAGCCCGGCATGGCCTCTTTGAATGCGTTCTCGAGTTTCTTTGCCCACTTTTACAAAAATCAGAACATGCCTCTGACCTACCCCCGCGAAAGCCACGCGCCTCTGCGAATTCGTGGGCGGCCTGGAGGCGCTGTTCTGCATCAGATGTGTTACCGGCCAGCTTGGCTTCCCAGCCGGCAACCAACTGCTCCCATGACAATCCCGCCTTGACCTGTGCGTCTGACATGCTGTCGATGTGCAGGGAGAGTTAGATGAGCTTGCGCGGCTCGATCGATTCATCACGCTTGGAGACTCTCCTGTAGAGGGAGAGCTTCTTACCTCTGGGCTTGATCGTCATCTTGACCTCACTGCTTGTCTGACAACGGACAGCTTGCAGCACAGGTGAGCGCACTTCGCGCCGGCCTCATGCTCGGTCAAAATGCCGATGATCTGCTCTTCCGTATATCTCGTTCGCTTCATTGCCCGTCCCTTCGTTGGATCGGACTCTAATTCCAAATGGAGGAAAAATCCCGTGGCAGATCGATTAAATTTGACCAAATCCGAGCAACTACCAAACGTCCGGCAGAGCACGCCAGAAGGCGATTTCATGTTGCACACAGTGCACACGACGCTCAATAAGTTTATGAAAGTATGAAAAAACCAGTCCAATCTATCATAGGTACGCAAGACATACGCCAAGGTACGATATTATGCGATTTTCTCTCGATTGCTGATGTTTACCGCTGGGCGGACAAACCTGCCAGCGCAGCATTTGCATCCGTTTCTCGCCCATGCGAGCCCGTTTTAAGCCGAGTTACAACAAATATTGCGACCTAGCCGCCATGTTGTAACTCACCCCGCCCTTCCCCGTTTCTCGGTGGGTGATGTTACCAAGGCGTGCGCTAAGATTTGCCGCCGTTCGTCCAGGACAACCCGAACTCACCTTATGCGGGCTAACCCGACGATTGATTTGTATATGCGGAATTCTGGTCAGAAATGTACTGCGGTCGTTCATTCCGGGCTAAGCAAATCGCGCAAGTTCATTTCACATCACCCTCGTTCGATGCGCCGAAACAGCAATTGCAGCATACTGAAAAGCTGACCTGGTCAATTCCAAATCGCGGGAGCCCAGGGCCAGCGATGGATAGAGTTTCCCAGGCGATTTGAAGACGCCATTGGCGCGCAAGGTAGTGTTCCAGACCTCGTTGATCTTGGCATCGCGATGCTTGGCGGTTCGGTAATCGACCGGATTGGCATCGGTGAAGTAGATGTCGAACAGGGTTGGGTCACCGCAGATGCGGTGGGCGATTCCCTGCTCCGTCAGAGCGGAAGCCTGCATCTCCATCAAGGCCTGGCCCAGCCCACGCAGCCGCTCGTACTGGCCCGGACGTCTAAGGACCTCCATCGTTTTGAGCCCCGCAGCGGAGGCCACCGGATTGCCCGAGAGCGTGCCGAGCTGCATCAGCCAATTCTCAGCCCCGACAGCGGACTTGTCAAAATGCGCCATGATTTCGGAGCTGGCCCCGAGAGCGGCCAAAGGAAAGCCGCCACCGATGATCTTGCCCAGGGTGCATATGTCGGGTGTGACACCATAGCGTTCCTGCGCGCCGCCATAGGCAAGACGAAAACCGGTGACGATCTCATCGAAGATTAGGAGCACACCGTGTTTGTCACACAAATCGCGCAAACTTTGCAGAAAGCCGGGTTGTGCTGGGATGATGCGCTGCAACGGTTCCACGATGATCGCTGCAATGCCTTTATGTTCGCTGAGAAGGGAGGCGACGGCCTCAAGATCGTTAAAGGGCGCGATGAGCATCTCGTCGGCCACACACTGCGGGATTCCGGCGCTGTCGGGCACCGCCGTTGGGAAATTGACCTGTTGTGAAGGCGCAAGGCTCATTTGCGCCTCGGCGGACATGCCGTGATAGCCGCCCTCGAATTTCAGTATCTTTGACTTGCCGGTATAGGCACGGGCAAGGCGGATCGAGTACATGTCTGCCTCACCACCGGATGTGACAAACCGGACCTGCTCACAGCAGGGCACGGCCTCGACGATCGCTTCGGCCAGTTCGATGCCCTTGGCGTTGTTGGCGAAAAACGTCATGCCCTTCGGCAATTGCTCCAGCACAGCCTCCATCACCTCTGAGTGGCCATGCCCCAGAAGCATCGGACCGGAGCCGATAAGGTAGTCCACATATTCATTGCCGTCCTCGTCCCAAACGCGGCTGCCCTCGCCCCGCGCGATCACGATAGACGCGTCGAAATTGCCAAACCCGGCGGCGGGAAGAACCTCGCGGGCGCGGGCGATCCAGTCTGCTTGGGCGTGAATGCGGTTCATTTTCTCAATCCAGTATCAGGTCGGGTATACCGAGGCGGCCTTCGTCTATGGTGATGCCAAGACCCAGCCCATTAGGTGGCGCGATACGGCCAGCGCTTCTGCTTGGCGCATCAGATGCAAGGCGCGGGCTGACATAGCCAGACAGATCGCACACGTTCAGAACGCGGGCGGGCCCGGTCGCCGCGCCGAGATGCAGCGCGGCGGCTGTCACGATATCGCTGCCCCAGGTGCATTCGATGCACATCTTCGCCCCAAGGTGCAGGCACAGGTCGCGCGCCCCGGCGCGTGGCCGAAAGCCCGCCAAACTTCGACAGCTTGAGAGCGACTGCGTCCATGATGCCGAGTTGGTGCGCGGCAAGCAACGAGGCCGTATCATGGGCCAATTCGTCCAACTTCATAGGCAGGCCGGTGGCCGCTTGCACGCGCGCGCAGTCTTCCAGCGTCGCGCAGGGCTGTTCCGGCATCACATCCAGATGCGCGGCTCCGCGCCCGACGCGGATTGCGTCCAGCGTGGTCGCACCGCAGTTCCAGTCGCCATAAACCAGCGGGCCGGGGCCGACAGCCTCGCGTACCTTTGCCAGCCGCTCAACATCGGTTTGCCAGTCGCCCGAGGCACCCAGCTTGGCCTGAAACTGGGTGATCCCCTGCGCCTGTGCATCGCGGGCAATACGGGCCATCTCTTCCGGTTCGACGCAGGTTATGGAGTGGTAAAGCGGCAAGGTGTCTTGCCGACGCCCCCCGATCAGGGCGTGAACCGGCAGCCCGGCAGCTTGCCCGGTAATGTCCCACAGCGCGATGTCCAGCGCGGATTTCGCGTAGACATGTCCAGGCAAAAATGCATCCGCCTTGGCCATCAGCGCTTCCGCACCGACAGGATCGCCGCCAAGGATGACGGGCGCGAGTTCCTGCAAGGCCGGTGCCACGCCACGCGCATAGGCGGGCAGATAATGCGGGATCGGGCAGACCTCGCCCCACCCTGTCAGCCCGGCATCGGTGTCGAGCGCGATGACAACGGTTTCCACGGTGTCACACGTCTTGCCCTTCGCCATGTAATAAGCGGTGTGGCTGGTCAACGGTAAATGCCAGAGCCGCAGCCGGGTGATGCGCTGTCCAATCCCAACCAGGGACAAAGAAGGAGTGGCGATCCGGTTCATTCGGCGGGCTCCTGAACGGTATCGGCCCGGGGCAAAAGGCTTTGCGGATCGTAGGCCGGCGCGCCGAGCACGCGGGCGGCGCGGGGTTTGCCGTGGATGATCACCTCGAGGGCTGTACCGAGCGCGGCGGCATAGGGTTTGATATAGGCGAAGGCGAGGATTTTGCCGACCGTGTGACCATAGGCGACCGACGCGGTCGACCCGACGACTTTGCCATCCAGCATCACCGCCTCGCCGCCGTGACCGTCGATTTCTCCGTCGGGCTCGATCTCCAGATAGGCGCAGACCCAGGGCAGATCGGTGTTCAGAGTCTTGTCACGGCCTAGATAGTCCTTGTCCGTCCGGGCAAAGCGCAGCACATCAGCCTCGGCCAGGGTGACTTCGTTCGTCAACTCCCCTGCCCCTTTGAAGCCTTTCTCTATCCGCATCACGTTCATGGCAAAGCTGCCGTAATCGGCGATGCCATGTGTCTCGCCCGCCTGCCAAAGCGCTGCATATACATCCTCCATGGCATCAAACGGCATGTGCAGTTCCCAGCCCAACTCGCCCGCATAGGACATGCGGAAGGCCCAGATGCTGTGCCCTTGGACGGTGATCTGCTGTGCCGAAAGCCAGCGGAAGTCAGCGTTGTCGAGCCGAGCTTCCGTGCAGGCGGCCAGGACATCGCGGGACTTTGGGCCGTTGAGAGAAAGCGCGCCCCATGTGCTGGACAGGGCGGTGACCGTCACGTTCTCATCCGCCTGTTGCGCTGCAAGGTGATCCAACAGCCGCTGTTCGAAAAAAGCCGCGCAGACGAGGTAGTACTTGTCTTCTGCCATCCGCACCACGGTCGTTTCCAACTCGATCCGGCCACGATGGTTGAGCATGTGCGTCAAGGTGATGGACCCCACCTTCTGAGGCATCCGGTTCGCCGTCAGCCGATCCAGCAGGGCATAAGCACCGGGCCCTTCGACCAGCACCTTGGTGAAGGCCGTTACATCCATTATCCCGACCCGCTCGCGCACAGCTTTAACCTCTTGTGCCACCATGTCGTCCACAACCGTGCGGCGGAACGAATAGTGATCTTCCTGCACCACGCCATTTTTCGCAAACCAGCGCGGGCGCTCAAACCCGTAGACTTCTTCGAACACCGCGCCCTTGGATTTCAGCGTGTCATAGAGCGGCGACGGCTTGATCGGACGCCCGGCCAGCCGGTTGAAATGCGGGAACGGGATTTCGTGGCGCAGGCAGTAATCTTCCTTGGCCTTCACCACCTGCCACTCCTTGGTGGCATAAGACCCAAACCGGCGCGGGTCATAGTCGCGCATCGAGATATCCGCCGCGCCATGTATCATCCAGCGTGCCAGTTCGCGCGTGAGCCCCGGCCCCCAGCCGATGCCGATCTGCGTGCCGCAGCAGCACCAGTAGTTGCGCACGCCCGGCGCGGGACCGATCAGCGGATTTCCATCAGGTGGATGGGAAATCGCGCCGTGCACGTCGCGTGAAATACCAAGCTCTGCAAAGATCGGCATCCGGTTCAGAGATTCCTCAAGCCACGGCATGACGCGGTCATAATCCGCCGCAAACAGCTCGTTTTCGGCTTCCCAGGGGCAGTGATCCTCCCAAACCGTGTTGGGGTTGGCTTTCTCGTAGATACCGATCAGGCCCTTTTTCTGCTCCATCCGGATGTAGCCCGAGACCTTGCGATCATCGCGGATGACCGGCAATTCGCACTCCAGATCGCGGAATTCCGGCACCTCGTCGGTGACGAAATAATGATGCGTCATGGAGGTCATCGGCAGTTGCAGGCCCGACCATTCGCCCATCTGTCGCGCATAGGTGCCGCCCGCGTTAATCACATGCTCACAGGTGATCGTGCCCTGCCCGGTCTCAACCAGCCATTCGCCCGTTGCCGCCTGCGTGATATTCGTGGCCCGGCAGCGGCGGATGATCCGCGCGCCCCTGGCCCGTGCCCCTGCCGCCATCGCCATGGTCACATTCGTCGGGTCCACATGCCCGTCGTCAGGCGTGTGCAGCGCGCCAAGCACGCCTTCGAGGTTGTAAAAGGGATGCAGGTCCGCAACCCGGTTCGGCCCCACCAGCTCGATATTGAACCCGAGCGACCGCCCAACCGACAGCGTGTGGCGCAGCCAGTCCATCTCATCCTCGGTATAGGCCAGCCGGAACGACCCGCAGCCATGCCATGTCACGGCCTGCCCAGTCTCGGCCTCCAGCCCACCTGAATAAAGCCCTATGTTGTAATCCACGCATTTTCCAAGGCTGAAACTGGAGGTGGAATGCGTGATTTGCCCGGCCGCATGCCACGTGCTGCCCGAGGTCAGTTCGGCCTTTTCCAGCAGGACCACCTCCGGCCCCCAACCTTCATGCGCGAGGTGATAGGCAAGTCCGACCCCCATCACACCACCGCCAACGATGACCACACGGGCGTGGCTGGGAAACTGCTTGTCCGACATGGTCGCTTCCTTTGTCCGGGAGTCGCAAAACTTGTGGACAGGCTAAGTGGACGTGTGTACCAATGTCAATCATGAATGGCACAAATGTATCACACCGAGTTCTAGAGCGCCTCACCGAAGAGTGGGACGCCCTGACACCCGAAGCACAAAAGGCTGCGCGCTACGTGCTGGAGAACCCCAATGATGTGGGAGTCTCGACCGTGCGCGAGATTGCCGAAGCAGCCAACGTCAAACCCAACACCTTCGTGCGCATGGCGCGGCAGGTCGGTTTTGAAGGCTACGAGGATTTCCGCGCGCCGTTCCGCGAGGCGATCCGCAAGGGCGCTGTCAGCTTCCCCGACAGGGCGCGCTGGTTGCAGGATATCCGCAAGTCGGGCGATCTGGGCGGGCTTTACGCCGACATGGTCGAAGGCGCGATCCGCAACCTTGAGGAGACCTTTGCCGGTGTTGACGCAGAAGCGCTCAAATCCGCCGCCGAGGCGATCTGGGCCAGCCGTCAGGTCTTCATCTTGGGTGTCGGGGTGAACAACGCGAATGCGCGCAACTTCACCTATCTCGCCTCCACCGGGATGGTGCAATTCCACGCCATCCCCCGCCCCGGCTCCACACCGACGGATGATTTGGCGTGGGCAGACAAACGCGATGTGCTGATTGTCATGTCCATGCGCCCCTACCGAACCGAGGTTGTCGCCGCCATCGAGGTCGCCCGCGAGCAGAACATGACCATCATTGGTCTGAGCGACAGCCCAGCCAGCCCCATTATCCGCGCGGCTGAACATGGCTTTGTCGTCGCCGTGGACACGCCGCAATTCTTTCCTTCGTCCGTGTCGACCATTGCGCTGCTGGAAACGCTGCTCAGTTTCGTGATCGCCGTAGCTTCAGAAGAAATCGTGGAGCGGGTCGAAAAGTTCCATGACCGCCGCCATCAGCTTGGCATCTACGTTAAGGAGCCGGAATGAACGGGATGTCGCCCTCAAGCAGCGAAGCGGTAGGGCACAAAGGCGACCCCATACGTTCGCTCGACGCGCGCTACTACACTGACCGCCAAGTCTTTGAGGTCGAAAAGACCGGTCTGCTGGCAAGAACCTGGCAATTCGCCTGCCACGCTAGCCAGTTGGAGAACCCCGGTGATTACGTAGCCTTTGATCTGGGCGATGAAAGCCTATTTTCGATCAAGGGGCGGGATGGCGAAATCCGCACCTTCTACAACGTCTGCCAACACCGCGCGCATCAACTCGTCAGCGGCGAAGGTTCAACCCGCGTCGTCGTCTGCCCCTATCACGCATGGACCTATGAACTGACCGGCAAGCTGCGCGCGGCGCCGAATGCGAAATCGGTACCCGGCTTCGATGCCTCGAAAATCTGCCTGACCGAAGTGCGCACCGAGCTTTTCCTTGGCTTTGTCTTCGTCAACCTCGACCCGGATGCAGCGCCTATGGACGACTGGTTCCCCAACGCGCGCACTGAGTTGGAAGACTTCGTGCCCAACTGGGCCGATCTGAAGCCGCTGGAATGGGTGGAGATCCCCGAGAATTGCAACTGGAAGGTCTCGGTCGAGAATTACTCCGAATGCTACCATTGCACCCTGAACCATCCGACATTCGCCACCGGAGTGATCCGCCCCGAAACCTACGATATCCAGCCGCAGGGATATTGCCTGCGCCATACCACCGAGTGCAACGACCTGAGCCAAATGACCTATGACATCGACAGCGGTTTTGCCAACAATGACAAGTATTCGTCATGGTTCCTCTGGCCGATGTTTTCCTTCCAAGTCTATCCCGGCAATCTGCTGAACACCTATCACTGGCGCGCGGTGGATGCAGATCACGTGGTGGTCTGGCGCGGCTGGTATTCGGTCGGGGGCTACGACGACGAAACCGTGCGCCGAATGGCTCAACAGGACCGCGCCACTACGGTCGAGGAAGACATTCACCTCGTCGAAAGTGTACAGCGCGGGTTGAAATCACGCGGTTACGTGCCCGGGCCGCTGGTCGTCGATCCCGCCTGTGGTGTGAATTCGGAACACTCGGTCATGCACCTACAACGCTGGATGCGGGAAGCTTTGGATGACTGATGTGAATCCCTACTGGCAGAATTACATCGACGGCGCGTGGGTCGATGGCGGTGCGGGTCGGATCGATGTGACCAACCCCGCGACAGGCGAACGGCTCTCTGAACACGCCCTTGCCAATGCCGTTGACGTTGACCGCGCCGTGCAAGCCGCGCGCAGGGTGCATTTGTCCGGCGAACTGACGTCCATGCGCCCGATCGAACGCGGCCGCATGGTGCAGGCCATGGGGCGGTATCTGCTGGAACATAAGGACGAGATCGCCCGCATCCTGACGCTGGAACAGGGCAAACCGCTTTGGGAGACCCATATCGAGGTCGAGGGGGCTGCGCTCTATTTCGAGTATTACGGCAATCAGGCAAGTACGGTCGAAGGCCGCTCGATCCCGCTTGGTGCGGGCTACATGGACTGGACGGAATACGAGCCCTTCGGCGTCTCAGCCCAGATCATCCCTTGGAATTATCCGGTTGAGATGACCGCGCGCTCGCTTGCGGCGGCTTTGGCCACGGGCAATGCCTGTGTTATCAAATCGCCCGAGATGACGCCACTGACCAATGCCTGGCTGGCGAAGGCGGTCGAGGAAGCGGGCTTCCCACCCGGCGCGGTCAACGTGACGTGCGGCCTGGGACGCGACGCGGGCGCGGCGCTGGCAGGCCACCCCGATGTGAACCAGATCGTCTTCACCGGATCGGTGCCCACCGGCATCGCGATTGCGACGGCAGCGGCAAAAAACGTGGTGCCCTGCGTGCTGGAACTCGGCGGCAAATCGGCGGCCATCGTGCACGCTGACGCCGACCTTGACGCCTTCGAGACTGACATCCGCTGGGGCATCTATTTCAACGCGGGCCAACTCTGTTCGGCCATGTCCCGCGTGATCGTCCACGAAAGCCGCTACAACGAACTGGTCGAACGAGCCACGAATGTTGCCAAATCCCTCTCCGTCGGTCCCGGCATCGAACGCACCGAGTTTGGCGAAAACATGGGATCGATGGTCAGCGACGGCCAGCGCGACCGCGCGCTCGGGCTGATCACCCGCGCCGAAGAACAGGGGGCAAGGATTGCTGCCGGCGGGCGCAAGCCCAACCGCCCCGGCGCGTTCCTGGAGCCCACGGTGCTGTCAGACGTGACGCTCGATATGGACATCGCGCAGCAAGAGGTCTTTGGCCCTGTCCTGTCGGTGCTGTCCTTCTGCGACGACGCACAGGCCATCGAGATTGCCAATAGCACCGATTACGGGCTGGTGGCGGGTGTCTTCACCACCGATCTGGATCGCGCAACCCGCGCCGCGCGGCATCTGCGCGCCGGTCAGGTCTTTGTCAACGAATGGTACGCAGGCGGCGTTGAAACGCCCTTTGGTGGCTACGGCAAATCCGGCTATGGCCGCGAAAAGGGCCGTGAGGCGCTTTGGAACTACCTGCAAACCAAGAATATCGCGATCCGGCTGAAAGGATAACATCATGAGCGCATTTGACGAAGACCTGTTCCTGAAAGGGCTGGAACAGCGCAAGGCGACGCTGGGGGCCGAATATGTCGAAAAGAACCTTGCCGCCGCAGACGATTTCACCCGCCCTTTTCAGGAGGCTATGACAGCCTGGTGCTGGGGCTTTGGTTGGGGCGATGATGTGATCGATCCCAAGACGCGAAGTATGATGAACCTGTCGATGATCGGGGCGCTGGGCAAGATGCACGAATGGGAAACCCATTGCCGCGGTGCGATCAACAACGGCGTTACCCAGGATGAGATTCGGGCGATCATCCACGTGATCGGCATCTATTGCGGCGTTCCGCAAGCGCTGGAATGCTTCCGCGTGGCTCGGCGGGTTCTGGCAGAGGGCTAACAACAGAGGTCACCTGGACAAGCTCGCGAAAGCGCGAGGGCACTCTTGGGCAGACGAGGACATACCATTCAGCTACATGCTCGGAACAATAGTCAAATGGCTGTTCTTCCTGAGAACAGTCGGTTTGTCGGCTCCGCAGCATCGGTGATTTTGGACTAAGTCCGGAACGGCGTGAACCGCGCTCGAGGTGGTTCCGACAACCGGCTCCACGATGAAGGCCATCACACTCTCGGGACCGAGTTGCTTGATCTCGTCTTCCAATGCCTGAGCGGCACGTAGGCCATAGGCCTCGGCGCTTTCCCCGGCCTGTCGCTCTTGGTATTCGTAGCAGGGCGCGATATGGCAGGTCTGTGCAAGAAGTGGCGCAAACTGCGCCCGTCGTCATTCGTTCCCACCTGCGGCCAACGTTCCCGGCGTGTGTCCAGGGTAGCTCTGCCGCCTCGCAATGACGCGGTGCCGCTGCGGTTGCCCGATCTCGACGAAGAATTGCCGCGCCCGTTTCAACGGAACTTTCACCGCTTCGGACCCGCCCGAAACCAGATAGACCCTGTCCAAACCCGGGGCGCATGTGCGATCAGGCGGTCAGCGAGTTGCTTGGCCGGTTCGGATCTGAAGAAGCCCATGTGCGCAAAGGCCAGTTGGTCGATCTGGGCATGCAGTGCCGCGCGGACCACTGCATTGGAATGGCCAAGGCATGATACAGCTGCCCCACCCGACCCGTCGAGATAGCGTTTGCCATCCGCGTCGACGATATAACAACCATCGCCATAGACGGCTGTAGGGGATTGTGGCGCATAGAGCGGCCAAAGACATCGTTCGGCATGGCGTCCTTGTGAGGGATGATTGATCGGCTTCGAATTACCAGATCTGGTCGAGCATTCGCGGTTCGCAGGTCATGTTCAGCTCATTCAGCGCGCGCAGTCTTGCGTGTGCTGCTGTTGACAACGCTTGGCAATCGGCCAGTGCCTCCGCCATGCGAGCCTGGCTGAATTCGGTCAGAATCCGGGATGCAAGTTCCTCTTGACCTGCCTCCATAAGGTGTTCTGCCGCGCGCAGGATGCCGGGAATGCAAGCATTCACGTTTGCCTCGGTTGCGCGCCAATGTGTCCAGACCTCGCTCAGGATCGGGTCCGGTTTCTGGAAGGCCAAGTGCATTAGCCGCTTGAACTCATAGAAGGCGCACGCTCCGGTCTCAATGCCCTGGGGGACTAGGGACACCGTGTCCGGGTCCTTGTCCTTCTTGCGGCAATCAAGGAAGCGATGGCATTCGCCGGTCGTCAGGTGGCGGTGTTGCCGCCAAGCAGGCGGGACGGAATTCTGCCCAAGAAAGACCGGCAAGAGTGGCGCGGTGACCGGGCCGACGGGCGCATGCCACATCATGCGCAATGCGTCATGCCCTGGATGCGTCAGCGGCACCACCTGCCCGTATCCGGCGGTATCGCCCGTCAGGCGTTCGGTGCTGATCGACCAGAACACATCCTCGAGACCGATCTTTTCGGGCCGATCGGCACGGGCGCGCATCTCACCCTCGATCCAGGCAACCCCCTCCCAGCGATGCTTGCCGTCGCCGTAAACTTGGTTGACATGGAAGGGGCCGTCCTCAGGTGACCACCAGCCCTCTTCGCGCGCTGTGTCAAAGAAATGCGCCGGGAAAAGGAAGTTCTCGTCGGGGGACCCGGGGATCTCGCCGATATAGCCCGGGCGCGATGCGCGGATGCTATCGGGGCCGAGCCGCTCGGCGCACCAAAGGCCACGGCCTCCGGCAAATTCGATCACAACCCAGGCCTCGTCCGGATCCGCAACCATGTGGGAATTGCCGCCATAGGTGGAATAGCCATGCGTGGCGATCAGCTCTCCGATCAGTTCCACCCCCTCACGGGCGCTACGGGCGCGCTCCACCACGATGCGGGCAAGGTCCGAATAATTCGGCCCGGTTTGGTCCTTTGGTGTCATGGCAATCAACTCGGCTCGCGACGTTGACCAGATGTCGCGCACCGCAACCCCGCGTTCGTTCAGCCCGCCATTTGTCAGCGGCGCTGGCACCCCGAGGTAATAGCTGTAACTGACGCGCATGTTCCGCAGCGTTTCGGGTCCCTGCGGGATCTCGGTCAGATGGCCCGGCATGTCCGCTTGCGGCGTCACACCCACAGTGAGTGTTGCGCCCTCCGGATGCTCTGCCCTTAGACAAATCTCTAGCCAGTGGCTGCTTGGTTCGTCACCGTAACCGGCTAGATATGCCACCCCGTCGGCCGTGTGGTTGCGCCCAATGTAAATACCGTAACTCATTGTGTTTTCTTCTCAGGTGATATGCGTCGGGATCAGTCCAGCGGGAAGTGGCAAGCGTGACGCCGCCCGTTCGCCATTTTCACATGCGGCGGTTTCTCGGCCCGGCAAAGGTCTTGTGCGAACGGACAGCGACCCGCGAAATCGCATCCCTTTGGACGGTTGAGAAGGCTTGGCACCTCGCCAGAGATCGACACATGTACGCGGCGGCGGTCCGGATCGGGCTGCGGCACCCCTTCGACCAGGGCCTGGGTGTAGGGATGAACCGGACGGCCAAATAGCTCGTCCGTGCGGCCCTCTTCCACGATCCGGCCCAGATACATGATCGCCAGCCGGTCAGCGATGTGGCGCACCACGGGCAGGTTATGGGTGATGATCAGATAGCCCAGCCCATGCTCGGCTTGCAGATCGGCCATCAGGTTGAGAATTTCGCCCTGGACCGACACGTCCAGACCCGCGGTCGGTTCATCAGCGATAATCAGCTTGGGGTTCAGTGCCAGCGCCCGCGCCACGCCCACGCGCCGTGCCTGCCCGCCCGACAGCTCATGCGGATAGCGCGACAGGAACGGCTTGGGCAGGCGTACCATATCGGCCAACCGCTCGGCCTCGGCATCCAAATCGATGCCGGTGACGCCGTGGATCTGAAACGGCTCGGTGATCAGCGCCCGCACGGATTTGCGCGGGCTAAGCGATCCGACCGGATCCTGAAACATCATCGCCATGTCGCGGCGCAGAGGTTTGAAGCGGCTTTCCGGCATGTTGCGAATTTCCTGCCCCTCGAAGCGCACGCTTCCCGCTTGCGCTTGCACGAGGTTCAGCACGCAGCGCCCCAATGTGGTCTTGCCCGAGCCGCTTTCGCCCACCAGCCCAACGGTTTCGCCGGGGGCGACTAACAGGCTGACATCCAGAACAGCGTCCACATGGCGTTGGGTGATGCCCTTCAGGCGCGCGCGCAGATGGCCAACGGTTTCGAACTGCACGTTCAAGTCAGAAACCTCCAGTAGCGGCTTGTCGGTCTTGACACGGGCGGGCTTGCTGGCGCCGACCACGCCTTGCCCCACGGTCATCACGTCCAGTGGTGGCGGCCAGCTCGGATCGTGGTGCGGCCCGTCGAGAAGGTGACAGCGCGCAAGGCTCATCTCACCGCGGGCGACATCGGGCGGCAGTTTTTCTCGGCACACCGGAAGGGCACGCTGGCAGCGCGGCGCATAGATACAGCCCGAAAGCGCCTTGGTCAGATCGGGAATGTCACCGGGGATCACCGGCAGTTTTCGGGACACGTCGTCAATCCGTGCAGGATCGCATTCCAGAAGGGCGCGGGTATAGGGGTGCTGTGCGTTGTGAAAGATCTCGTGCACCTCACCCGCCTCGATCACCTCGCCCGCATACATCACCACCACATCGTCGCACAGTTCCGCGATCAGGCCGAGATTATGCGAGACCACCACGACCGTGGCCTCCAGTTCCTTTTGCAGGTCCTGCAACAGGTGGATGATCTGCGCCTCCATGGTGACATCGAGCGCCGTGGTCGGCTCGTCTGCCAGCAGCAGTTGCGGCCCCGTCAGCAGCGCCATGGCGATACCCGCGCGCTGGCGCATACCGCCCGAGAAATGGTGCGGATACTGATCAATCCGCTTGTCGGGGTCGGGGATACCCACCTTGCCCAGCATCTCGATGGCCATACGGCGTTTCTCGGCGGCCGAGACATTGGGTCGCCGGTAGAGGATATCCAGCATCTGCCGGCCATAGGTCAGAACAGGGATCTGGCTGGTCATCGGGTCCTGAAAGACCACCGAGATCTCCTCGCCGCGCGTGGCGCGCAGTTGCGCTTCGCTGGCATGCAGCAGGTCACGGTCGCCAAAGCGGACTTCGCCACCCGTGACATCGGCATTCTTTGCCAAGAGCCCAAGCAATGCCCAAAGCACTGTGGATTTGCCTGATCCGCTTTCGCCGACGATACCAATAATCCGGTTCTTGCGGATCGGGATGGTGATGTCGCGCAGCGCCTTGACCCGGCCCCGGGGGGTGCGGAACTCAACCGAGAGATTGCGGACGTCAAGTAGCGTCTCGGGGGAATTTAGTGCATCCTTGGGCATATCAGCGGCCTTTCCCCATACGTGGATCGAAAATGTCGCGCAGTGCTTCGCCGAGGAAGGTAAAGCCCAGCGTGGTCAGGATCAGCGGGATGCCCCCGGCGATCACCATCCAGGGCGCGTCGCGTATCACCAGATAGCCCTCGTTCAGGATCGTGCCCCAGCTGGCAGTGGGCGGTGTCACGCCAAGGCCCAGAAAGCTCAAACCCGCCTCGACGGTGACCACCACCGGCACTTCCATCGCGGCCAGGATCAGCAAGGGACCAATGACATTGGGCATGACATGGTGCAGAAGGGTTCTCGTCATGCTGGCGCCCAGCGAGCGTTCGGCGAGAATGAAATCGGTGTTCCTCAATGTCAGCGTAGCCGTGCGGGCCACCCGCGCATATTGCGGGATCGATGTGATGATCACGATGGCCAACACGACGCCGAGGCTTGGTCCGGTGAGGGCCACAGTTGCCAGCGCCAGAACGATGGTCGGGAAAGAGCGCACGGTGTCAAAGACCAGGAGAAGAAGATTGTCCAGCCAACGGGGTCCGAACCCGGCAATCATACCGAGAATCAAGCCTATGACCAATGAAACAGATACGCCGATTGCCGCGATATAGAGGGCCACCCGCCCACCGTAGAGAATGCGTGACAGAGTATCGCGGCCCAGTTGGTCCGTACCTGCCAGATGCTCCAGCGTCGGACCAGACAGCCGTGCTGGCACATCCAGCGCGTTCGGATCATAGGGCGCAAGCCATGGCGCGAAGACGGCGCTAGCAAAAAATAAGGTGACAAGGATCAGCCCGGTCAGTCCCTGCCAGTTGGTCAGGAACATGCGCAGCTTTTCGCGGCGCTCGCGGGCGGCGGATTCACGGATATCGGCTTCGGTCACATGGTCGGGAAGTCCCGATGCATCGACCGCCGGTATGCCGGTTTCAGATTCAGAGGGATTCACGGACACGGGGATCAAACCAAGCTATGAGGATGTCAGAAAACAGGACGACGAAGATATACAGCCCGGTGGCCACCAGAACTGCGCCCTGCACGATCGGGAAGTTGCGCGCCATCACGGCGTCAAAGATCAGCTTGCCGATACCGGGACGGGCAAAGATGATTTCGGCGAAGACGGTCGAGGAGATCATGCCGCCAAAGCCCATGCCGATCAGCGTGATGGTCGGAAGGATAGCGACGCGCAGCGCATAACCAAAGATCACGCGTCGTGGTCGAAGGCCGAAGGCTCGGGCGGATCGGATATAGTTCTCGCCCATCACCTCGAGCATCGAAGCCCGGACCATTCGCGCAAGATAGCCCACCCAGCTTAACCCGATAGCGAAGGCCGGAAGAATCAGGTGGGAAAGCTGGTCGCCAGTGTCTCCGGGCTCGCCCGCCCCGATGGCTGGAAGCCAGCGTAGATGGACCGCAAAGATCAGCAGCGCCCAGATCGACACGAGAAACGACGGAACCGCAATGGTTCCCACCGACAGGACGCCCGTGATGCGGTCGATCCAGCTATTGGGTTTGACCGCCGCAAGGCAGCCCAGCGGAATGCCCAAGAGCATTGCCCAGCCCATCCCTGCGCCCACAAGCGCGAGAGTAAAGCCGATCCGCTCCATGATAATCGCCGTCACGGGTCTGTCGGAAAACACGTCCAGCCCAAGGTCGCCTGTCAGCGCATTACCGATATAGATCAGGAACTGCCGCCAGACCGGCTCGTCAAGATGCATCTTCTCGGCATAACGCGCGATAGCTTCTTCAGTCGCGCGGGGGCCCAGAGCGATGGTCGCAGGGTCACCGGGGATACAGTATAGCAACGAAAAGAGTGCCAGGACGACGAGGCAGACAACCACTGCGGACAGCCCCAGACGTTTGGTCAGGTAATAAAGCACGGACGACCTCCTCTCGAGCGAATTTCACGGTTCCGATCCGCGCAGCGTGGCGCGGATCGGCCCGGATGGCGGACGGTCAGGCTCGGATGAACCTGCGATAGTTCAACTCGCCCGACGGCGCGGCATTCACGCCGACTGCAGTACTGTGAACGAAGGCTTCCGGCTCATGGTTGATCCAGACATAGGCGCCGGTATTTTCCATGATCTCCTGCATGCGCACATAGATGTCGTGGCGTTTTTGCATGTCGGTCTCGTTGATGCCTTCTTCGTAGAGGCGGTCGTATTCCACGTCGGTCCAGCGCTCCCAGTTCCAGACACCGATCTGGTCCGAGGTAAACCACTGTGTCGCTTCATAAGGGTCAGGCGTGGTGCCAAACCGCATGAGCCAGAGCTCGAGGTCCTTCCAGGTATCGCCCTTGCTTTCCTGTCCCATTTCCCAGAAGGGCCCGCTGTCGAGCGGCAGAACGTTGAGGGTGATCCCGACCGCTGCAAGGTTGGCTTGGATGATCTGGGCAGCCAGCATCCGCTCTTGATTGTTGAGCGTGCGCAGCGTCAGTTCCAGGCCGGGCACGCGAGCCTCGTCCAGCAGCGCGCGCGCCTTGGCCGGATCATAGCTGTAGCCTGCGCTGTCGCGCTGTCCCGTCAGGCCTGGGCATATGATGCCATGGGATTTGGCCGTGGTGCCCGAATAGGCGCCTTGCAGGATCGTATCGACGTCGACCGCGTGCTGGATCGCCTGACGTACGCGGATGTCCTGCAGCTTGGGATGCTCGGTGTTCATGCCCATCCACATGTATTGCAGCTCACCGGCAACGGCGATGTCGGTGCCCTCGGGCATATCCTTGGTATAACGCGCAAGCGTATCGGCGCCGACCTCGGTGCAATCCAGCTCTCCAGCCTCGAAAGCCAGTTCGGCCGCCTTGACCTCGGTGATGACATTGCATTCGACCCGGTCAAAGGCCGGTTCTGGGCCGGTCCAGTCGGGGTTAACCGAGAATACCGCGCGCTGTCCCGGCGTTGCCTCGTAGGTGTAGGGGCCGCAGACGGCGGGGAATGACGTGGTAAACTTTCCGCCCGCTTCGGCCATGGCCTTTTCGCTCAGCACCGCGCCCGGCCCATGGCAAAGGGTAATCATGATGAAGGGCGCAAAGGGCTTGCTCAGGACGATGGTGCCCGCCCGGTCGCCGGTCACCTCGACATGGTCCAGCGCATCGAAATAGCCAGACCAGTCGCTGTCTTTCATCCGTTCATAGGAAAACTTGACGTCCGAGGCCATGACCGGGCCGTAGCCGTTTGACCAGACCAGATCCTCGGTCAGTTCAAAGTCAATATGGGTCGCGTCACGCTGCTCAAGCTTGGTAACGAAATAGGTCGGCTCCCAAGTGAAGGTGTCTCCATCGCGGGCATATTGCGCCAAGAAGGGAAGACATTGCTTCTGCGCCTCAATCTCCGTTCCGCCGGTCATAAAGCCGGGGTCAAGCACATCGTTGTCACCGTCGATTCGAAGACGCAGTGTGCCGCCGGTCTGTGCAAAGGCCGCTGTGGTCCAGGCCGGGGCAAGCCCCAATGCGCCCAATGCAGCGGTTGTTCCGAGAAAGCCTCGGCGG
>Ga0209938_1000307_pt1 | contig 26875 bp, 24 predicted proteins | sample SalPonR2_C_D1_MG_FD_185708 | JGI IMG/M metagenome (GOLD analysis project Ga0209938, IMG submission 185708) | Salt pond soil microbial communities from South San Francisco under conditions of wetland restoration - Salt Pond MetaG R2_C_D1_MG... ... | reverse complement strand
AGCGGCGACGACGACTACGTGTACAAGGACATCCTCGCCGTGACCGACGCCTGCCGCGACGGCAGCGCGGTGAGCAAGGTGATCATCGAGACGGCGCTGCTCACCGACGAGGAGAAGGTCCGTGCCTGCGAGCTGTCCAAGCGCGCGCGGGCGAACTTCGTGAAGACGTCGACCGGCTTCGCCTCGGGCGGTGCCACGGCCGAGGACGTGGCGCTCATGGCCTCGGTCGTCCACGGTGCCGGCATGGAGGTCAAGGCCTCCGGCGGGATCCGCAGTTTCGGCGACGCCAAGCGCATGATCGATGCCGGAGCCACGCGCATCGGTGCGAGTGCGAGCATCGGCATCATCCAGGAGGCCCAGCAGGTCTCCGTCAGCGACTAATCCAGAACAGGGAGACGTTCATGGTCGACCTCCGGGCCTATTGCGTGATCGACAGCCTGCAGCCGCAGTTCGCCTCGTTCCAGGCGACGATCGCGCAGGGCTTCCTCCCGCGCGTGGGGCAGGCGAGCCTGTTCGTCGAGATCGCGCCGGGCATCGAGATCAACCGCGTGATGGACATCGCGCTCAAGAGCACGAACGTCACGCCCGGCATGCAGATCGTCGAACGCAACTTCGGCATGCTCGAGGTGCACTCCGACAGCCAGGCCGACGTGCGCGCGGCGGGGCAGGCGATCCTCGACACCCTGGGCCTGAAGGAGAACGAGCGCATGAAGCCGCGCATCGTCTCCGACCAGGTCGTGCGACACCTCGACGACCACCAGTGCATGCTGATCAACCGCATGCGGCACGGGAACCTGATCCTGTCGGGTCAGACCCTCTTCGTGCTCGAGGTCGAGCCCGCCGGCTACGCGGCCCTGGCCGCGAACGAGGCCGAGAAGGCCGCCCACATCAACATCCTGGAAGTGCGAGCGGTGGGCAGCTTCGGCCGCGTGTACATCGGTGGTGAAGAAGAAGACGTCGAAGCCGCTCGTCCGGCTGCGGTGGCAGCCCTCGAGTCGATCACGGGCCGCGCGGCGAAGAAGAAGTAGTTCCTCGAAGCCCGGCACGACCACACGGGGCCGCCGGCCCCGATCCGAAGGGAAACCAAGATGGCAGACGCTCTGGGAATGATCGAATGCAGGAGTTTCGCGGCCACCGTCGAGGCGGCGGACGCGATGGTCAAGGCCGCCCGGGTCGACCTCGTCGGCTACGAGAAGACCGGCGGCGGTTACACGACCGCGGTCGTGCGCGGTGACGTCGCGGCGGTGAAGGCCGCGTGCGACGCCGGGCAGAACGCGGCCACGCGCGTCGGCGAGGTCGTCGCCGTGCACGTCATCGCGCGTCCGCACACCAACGTCGACGCGGTGATCCCGCTCGGTCGTCAGGCCGAGTCCGAGGCGGGGGCCTAGGTCGCAATGAATCTCGCGCGTGTTCTCGGACGGGTCGTCTCCTCGAAGAAGGAGTCCCGGATCGAGGGTCTCAAGTTGCTGTTGCTCGGCGTCGCGGGTCCCGACGGCGAGCTCACCGGCGGCAGCGTCGTGGCCGTCGACGCCGTCGGCGCCGGTGAGGGCGAGTACGTGCTCTACGCCTCGGGTTCCTCGGCCCGCCAGACGGCCGAGACCGACGGCAAGCCGGTCGACGCCGTCGTCATGGCGATCGTCGACAGCTGGGACATCGAGGGCGAGGAGCGCTACCGGAAGGGTGACGGCTGATGCAGCGCCTCACGGACGCACAGGTCGACCGCATCGCGCGGGAACTCGCGGGGCGCCTGGGCGCAACGCCGACCGGAGCGAGCGCACCGGCTCCGAGGCCGGCGCCGACGCCGGCCCCCGCGTCGCGAGACGTTCCCACGCCGGAAGCGCAACCGGGAGAGGGCATCTTCGAGACCGTCGACGAGTGCGTCGTCGCGGCCCGCGCCGCCTTCGAGGCCCTCGACGGGATGACCCTCGCCAAGCGCCACGAGATCGTCGCGGCGATCCGCGCGGCGATGCACCGCGAGGGCGATGCCCTCGCGCGACTGGCCTGGGAGGAGACGGGCCTCGGCCGGTACGAGGACAAGGTCGTGAAGAACCGCCTCGTCACCGACAAGACGCCGGGCCCGGAGATCCTCGTCCCCGAGACGACCACCGGCGACGACGGTCTCACTCTGACCGAGTGGGCTCCGTTCGGGGTGATCGGCGCGATCACGCCCACCACCAACCCGACCAGCACGATCATCTGCAACACCATCGGGATGGTGGCCGCGGGCAACGCCGTGGCCTTCAACGTCCATCCCGGGGCCGCGGCGTGTTCCCGGCAGACGGTGCAGTCGATCGACCGGGCGATCCGGTCGGTGGGCGGTCCGCCGAACCTGGTCACCGCCGTGGCGACGCCGACCATCGAATCGGCGACCGAGCTGATGGGGCACCCCGACGTGAATCTGCTCGTCGTCACCGGTGGTCCCGGAGTGGTGAAGGCGGCGATGAAGTCGGGCAAGCGCGCGATCTGCGCGGGCCCGGGCAATCCGCCCGTGGTGGTGGACGCGTCGGCCGACCTCGAGCAGGCCGGCCGCGACATCGTCCGGGGCGCGAGCTTCGACAACAACGTCATCTGCGTCGACGAGAAGCAGGTCTTCGTGGTCGACAGCGTGGCCGACGAGCTGATCCGTCACATGCGGGCCCACGGTGCGCACCTCGTCTCGGGCAAGGAACTCTCGGATCTCGAGTGGCTGGTTTTCGAGGGCACGCCCCGAGCGCGAACCCATGGCACCATCGACAAGAAGTGGGTGGGCAAGAACGCCGACGTGATCCTCGCCGAGATCGGCGTCCGGGCCCGGCCGGACGTGCGGCTGGTCATCGCCGACGTCCCCGAGGAACACCCACTCGTGTGGTCGGAACAGCTCATGCCCGTGCTGCCGATCGTCCGTGTTCCCGACGTCGACACCGCGATCGCGCTGGCCAGGGAGTCCGAGCACGGCTTCGGCCACTCGGCGAGCATGCACTCGCGCGACATCGACGCCCTGAGCCACATGGCCCGCACCATCAACACCAGCATCTTCGTGAAGAACGCGCCCATCGCGGCCGGGCTCGGTTCCGGCGGCGAGGGCTGCACGAGCTTCACCATCGCCAGTCCGACGGGGGAAGGCATGACCACCGCCCTCAGTTTCTCGCGCCGTCGCCGCTGCGTGATGGTCGACCACTTCAGGATCGTGTGACCGTGTACCAGGCTCTCGCACTGCTCGAGTTCGGCAGCGTCAGCACCGGACTGTTCACGGTCGACGCGATGCTCAAGCGCTCGCCGGTCGCGGTGCTGCGCTGCGGATCGGTCCATCCGGGCCGTTATCTGGCCCTGGTCGGTGGTTCGGTGGCGAGCACCGAGGAGGCCCACGGCGCCGGCCTCGAGGCGGGATTCCGGCAGGGCTCGTTGCTCGACGACGTGCTCCTCGCCGATCCGGATCCCGGACTCGCCGCTGCGGTGATGGGCGAGCGTTCGGCCCCGCAGGGCGATGCCGTCGGCGTCTGCGAAGTGAGCACCTCACCGAGCCTGCTGCGTGTTCTCGACCGGGTGCTGAAGTCGATGCCGATCCATCTCATCGAGGTCCGGCTGGCCGACGACCTGGGCGGCCGCGCGCTCGCCGTGTTCGACGGCCACCTGCCCGACGTGCAGGAGGCCCTCGAGACGATCGTGCACGACCTGAACGACCCCGACCGGCCCGGCGACGTCGGGCGTCTCGTCGCCTCGTCCACGATGCCCCGTATCGACGATGCCCTGCGCGACGTCCTGGGCCAAGGCACGCGCTTCGCGGCCTGCTCACACTGGACGCCCGCCGGCGCCGAGATCCTCGAGACGGAAGGATGATCCCGTGTTCCTGGGCAGGGTGATCGGCCGCATGGTCTGCAACATCGTCTACGAGGGCATGGAGGGCGTGCCCCTGCTGTGGGTGCAACCGCTCGACAAACACGCGGCGGCGACGGGTAGGCCCTTCGTCTGTGCCGACGGCACGCGCATGGCCGGGCCCGGAGAACTCGTCTACTGGGAAGCCAGCCGCGAGGCCGCACTGACCCTCGATCCGAGCTTCGTCCCCGTCGATCACGCCGTCGTCGGCATCGTCGACGATGTCCACCTCGATGCCCGCGAGGAGCCGTCGTGATCCTCGCGCGCGTCGCCGGGCGCATCACCTCGACCATCCATCATCCCGACATGGACGGGCGACGGCTGCTCCTGCTCGACAAGCTCGACGCCGACGGAAGGCCGACGGGCGGCCACGTGATCGCCATCGACACCGTCGGCGCCGGATACGGCGAGACGGTGATCATGCTCGACGAGGGCAACGGAGCGCGGCAGATCCTCGGCGGCGGGCGCCTGCCGGTGCGGTCGGTCGTGGTGGGGGTCGTGGATCAGGTGGGATGATCGGTCCGGCGTGACATCGGGCCCCGCGTGCTGCAGAGTTGGGGGCCCCGCGAACACTCGGAGGTCATCCATGCGCCGCTCCGTGATGATCGGCACCGGCTCGTACATTCCGACCCGACGGATCCGCAACGAGGACCTGGTCACGCGGGAGTTCTTCGCGGACTACGGCAAGCCGATCGAACGCGAGAAGAATCCACGCGTCGTCGAGACCTTCCAGAAGATCACCGATATCTCCGAGCGCCGGTACGTCGACGACGATCTCGTCGCGTCCGACATCGGAACGATCGCCGGGAAGCGCGCGATCGAGGCCTCGGAAATCGACCCTGAGACCCTGGACTACGTGATCGTCGCCCACAACTTCGGCGACATCCGCCACGACAACCGCCGCTCGGATTTCGTGCCCACCCTGGCCGCCCGGGTCAAACAGAGCCTGGAGATCGCCAACCCCGAGTGCGTGGCCTACGACCTGCCCTTCGGCTGCCCGGGCTGGCTGCAGGGGATCATCCAGGCCGACTACTACCTGCGTTCGGGCGATGCCACCCGGGCCCTGGTGATCGGTTCGGAGACCCTGTCGCGCGTGTGCGATCCGCACGATCGCGACAGCCTGATCTACGCCGACGGCGCCGGGGCCACCGTCCTCGAGGCCCGCGACGTCGGCGACGACCAGGGACTCCTGGCCCACGCCGTCCGGTCCGACACGCTGGAGCACGCCCGCCTGTTGTGGATGGGCTCGACCTACGACGTCAAGACCGTGTCCGACGGCCTCTACCTGAAGATGTACGGACGCAAGCTCTACGAGTACGCCCTGAGCACCGTGCCGGGTGTCGTGACGAAGAGCCTCGAGCGCGCCGGCATCGAGGTGGCCCGCGTGAAGAAGATCCTCATCCACCAGGCCAACGCGAAGATGGACGAGGCGATCCTCGCGCGCCTGTTCAAGTCCCACGGCATCGACGAAGTGCCCGAGGGGGTCATGCCCATGACCATCTCGTGGTTGGGCAACAGCTCCGTCGCCACCGTGCCCACGCTGCTCGATCTGGTGCTGCGCGGCGAGATGCCCGACCAGTCGATCGAAGCGGGCGACGTGATCGTGTTCGCGTCTGTCGGCGCGGGGATGAACGTGAACGCGGTGGTCTACGGCTGGGTGTGAGCGGCCGCACGGGTTCCTGCCCGGCTACTTCGTCAATCCGCGCGTCCAATCGGTCACCAGCTGCAGATCCGAGGTCTCGTTCGCAGCGACGGACCCGGAAACCGTGAGGAGACGTTCGCCGTCCGGGTGCATCGACACGTACACGCCGCCGGCTCCGGGCGGACTGACGGCCGCGAAGCGCTGCGGCGCGCCCGAACGGAAGGTGGACGAGCCGCCGTCGACCTCGACGAACCGCAGTTCACCGTTGGTGAGGACGTAGTAGATGCGCTCGCCGCGCGCGCCCCAGAAGGGATACAGGGCGGGCTCGCGGTTGATCTGCCAGCGTCGCTCGCCGCCGGACACGGGGCGGACGTAGACGTCCCACTCCGATCCCTGGCCACTGCCGTACACCATCCACCGGCCGTCGGGAGACACGGCGGCGCTGTAGTCGATGAGGGACGTTTCGACGAGGAGCGTCGGAGTTCCGCCGTCCACGGAGAGCGAGTAGAGATTGAAGTCGGTTTCCGGGTCCCGCTGGTTGAGGAGAACCGTGTTGCCGTCGGGGGTCACCCCGGTGGGGGCGACTTCGCCCTCGAACTCGTAGAGGACGGAAGCGTCGCCCGTGCCCTCGACCGGCCGGACCACGATCCGCGCCACGCTGTCGGCGAAGGCCGTGTACACCACGCGTGTGCCGTCCGGCGTCCATTCCGCCGCACCCTCGTAGCCGGGTTCGAAGGTGAAGCGGGTCCGCAGGCCGTTCTCGAGATCCACCAGCCAGAGATCGCCTTCGCCGGGATCGTCGCCGTACACCTCGACGACCGCCTGCCGCCCGTCGGGCGAGATCCGCGGCCGCTCCAGACCGCCCGGGTCGCCGACCCGTCCGAGCGGTTCGTCGTCGATCCCGACCCACTCCAGGAACTGCTCGGCCCCGCCGGTGCGGACCATGTACACGAGGCTTCCGTCGTCGTTCGCCGAGAAGACGCCGAGCGCCGCGCCCGCGTCGACGAGGACGTCTTCGACCAGGGGAATCGGCTCGCCGAGGTCCGCGCTCGAGGGGTCGAAGGGCGTCGCGAGCAACGTTCCCTCGCGCACGCTCAGCAGATGACCGCGCGAGAACTCGGCCTGGGTCTGCGACCGGAGCACGAGCCGGGGCTCACCGCCGTCGAGCGATGCCAGGTAGATGTCGTGCTCGTCGATCTGCCCGCCGGTGCGGCGTGCGAGGTAGAGGAAGTGTTCGCCGTCGGGGAGGAAGCGCGGATGTCGGTGCGAATCGTGGCCGGCGTCCTGGTCGACGGTGGTGACCTCGACCGGCGTTCCCCCTGCCGACGACACCCGATGGATCCCCGTTCCGGCCGCCGGCGCGAAGAGCACCACGCCGTCGGCGTTCGTGGTGGCGCCCTTCATGTTGGCCGCGTCGCACAGCGTGACGGGCGGTCCACCGGCCACGGGCACGCGGCGGAGCCGACCGTCCACCGTGCCGAAGCCGATCGTGCGGCTGTCCGCCGACCAGAAGGGGTACAGACCCTCTTCCGTTCCGGTGAGAGGCGTCGAATGGGGATCCGCGAGACGGCGCAGGTGCAGGACGGCCTGCGACGAGCCCTCGCGCACCGCGAAGACGACCATGCTGCCGTCCGGCGAGACGCGCGGTGGACCGGGCCGCGCCGTCGAGAAGTTGTAGACCGCGCCCGGCGGCACGGGCATCGCCATGTTGTAGACGGGCGGTGCTTCCGGCCGCGCGACGAGTTGCCAGCCGACGAGAGTCCCCGCGACCGCCGCGGCGACCGTCAGTGCCACGGTGACGAGAGCGCCTCGCCTGCGGTGCGTCGGCCCGAGATCCGGGTCGTCGGGCAGGGAATCCACGACCGACGCCACCGAGCCCAGCAGCGAGGCGTCTGCCGCTCCGGCCTCGAGGAACACCCTCGCCTCGCCGATGTCGCGCAGTCGCCGCCGGGGATCGCGCTCGAGGCAACGCTCCAGCAAGCGGCGGATTCCCGGCGAGGTCTCCTCGGGAAGGTGGTCCCACGCCACGTCGTCCTTCAGCACCGAGGCCAACGTGTCGCTCACCGTGTCGCCCTCGAACAGTCGCCGACCGGCGAGCATCTCGAACAGGACCACGCCGAACGACCAGATGTCCGCGCGGCGGTCCACGCTGCGACCCCGCGCCTGTTCGGGGCTCATGTAGGCCGCCGTGCCCAGGATCATGCCGCCCTGGGTCATCGCCGCGGTGATGGTCGGCGAGTTCTCGATGTCCTCTTCGGCGGACGTCTCGCCGGTGAGCGCGCGGGCCAGACCGAAGTCGAGGATCTTGACCTTGCCGTCCTCACCGATCTTGACGTTCGCCGGTTTGAGATCGCGATGGACGATGCCCTTCTCGTGGGCCTCCTCCAGCCCGCTCGCGAGCTGACGAGCCAGGTCGACGACCTCGTCCTCGGCGATCGGCCCCCGGGCGATGCGCTCGGAGAGATCGGTTCCCGCGGCGAGTTCCATGGTCAGGAAGACGCGCCCGGCGTCTTCTTCGAGTCCGAAGATGCCGGCGATGTTCGGGTGCTGCAGCGAGGCGAGTACGCGGGCCTCGCGCCGGAAGCGCGCGAGACGCTCCGGGTCGGCGGTGAAGCTCTCGGGCAGGAGCTTCAGGGCGACCTCGCGGCCGAGCTTCGTGTCGCGGGCGCGGTAGACCTCGCCCATGCCGCCACGGCCGAGAAGGGCGGTGATCTCGTAGTGGGCGAGGGTCTTGCCGATCAACGGCGGGCTCCCGGGAGAAGGTGGGCGAGATTCGACGCCCCGATCATCCATTGCCCGCCGCTGGGGTCGCGGAAGTGCAGGTGTTCGCCCTCCGGGTTCCGACGGAAGGACGTCGGATCGTAATGGACGGTTGCGGGCCGGTCAATTCCGACCCGCGGAGCGAGCCCTCACTCGGTCGTGACCTCGGTCGCCGTCACGCTGTACCGAAACTCCCCCCGGCAGGAGTCGGCCGCCCACCAGTCCCAGTCGATGATCCCGACCCGCTGCGCGGAGTCGTAGAGCGTGTACTCGTTCACACCGCCGGAATCGTTGGGTCCCCACGCATCGGCGCCGGCCGCGCCTTCGTGCCCGACGAAGGTCCCCTGCGAGAACTGCTCGAGCGCACCGTCGAACTCGCGCACGCGCAACTGGACGTGGAAGCGCATTCCAGGGCGCCGTTCGATGCGGAAGCTCGCGGTGCCACCGGGATCCCACGAGTCGCCGTCGGTCGCATTGAAGGAGTTCCAGTCGGAATCCAGGACCCGGTCGATCTCGCCGGATTCGTCGAAGAGGACCACGTAGAACTTGTAGCCGAACTCGCCGACTCCGCCGCTCGGGTCGCAATCACGGTCGACGGTGATACGGTCGAGGCTCACGACGACGTCGTCGACGACGGTGGCGGTGGGACCGGTCCCGCCGTCGTCGTCGTCGGAACCACAGCCGACGGGTCCGAGCAGGAGCAGGGACAGGATCGAGGGGAGCAGCATCAGGCGTTTCATTGGGCATGTCTCCGGGTGGGGGACGTCGGTCGCGGTCGGTACACCGGATCGTACCACCCATGCGGAAGACGAGCGTGTGATGCGCAACGAGCCTCAATGCAGCTCCCGCTCCGACTCCATCACCACCTTGTGACGCAACGACACGAGCGTGCAGACGATCTCTTCGATCTCGTCCTCGGTGCAGCCCTCGTTCTCCATGGCCTGCATGACGTCGCCGCCGGCGGCGAGGAAGTGGGCGTTGGTCAGGTCGAGGTGCGCGTGCGCGCTCACCAGGTCACGGCCCTCGTAGACCTGGGGCCCGCCGGTTCCCGAGATGATGAACTGGGCGACGCGCCGGGCGAGGAGTTCGCGGTCGACGCCGTCCATGATGCGCGTCAACGCCTCGTTCTGGTCGTGGAGACGCACGATCTCGCGGGTGATCGCGTGGATCCCCTCCCTGCCGCCGAGACGCTCGTAGAGCGACGTCTCCGCCTGCCGGGCCTCCATTGCCGAGGCGTTCTCCGCGCATTGCTCTTCCAGGGCGAGGAGCTGTTCGCGGACGGTGGGTTCGGTGTCGGAGCCGTGGTGATCGGCGACGGCGCTGGCGGGTAGGAGCAGGAACGGGACCAGGACGGTGCTGCGCAGAAAATGACGAATCACGAGGAGACCTCCAGGAAAGGGGGACGATTCGCTCGGTCCCGAAGCTAGGACGCACGTACCCGGCCCATCATGAGATCTCGATGAGATTCCCCGTTCAGCTCGCGGGCAGGCAGCGGTAGCCGACGCCGCGGACCGACTCGATCCTCCAGGACCGATCGCCCAACTTGTTGCGAAGACTCCGGATGATCGTGTCGACGACGTTGCTCGAACCCTCGTGGTGGATGTTCCAGACGTCGGCAAGCAGCTCGCTCCGGGTGACGGCGATTCCCTCGTTCTCCACGAGGAAGCGCAGGACCCCGAATTCCAGGGGGCTCAGCTCGCGGGGACCGTCCGGGGCGAGGAGCTGGCGCGACTCCAGATCGAGCAGCGCGCCGTGCTCCGGTCCCATCTCCCCGAGTTCCTGCGTGAAGAGCCGACGCATCCACCCGTCGACGGACCGCGGGCCGAAGTCCAGGCAGGCCGAGGCGTAGGGCGTGTCGCCGAGCGCGACCGACTCGTCGAGCGGCACGAAGCCGAGCCGCCGCGCGACCGGTAGATAGGGTACGGGATCGACGATCGTCAGGTACACGCGGCGCAGACGTGGCCGCAGTGCGAGGTAGCTGCGCTTGAGGTCGAGCCAGCACGCCGCCTGCACGGGCGACGGGACCTCGCCGTGCTCGCGCGACAACCAGCGCCGGAGGAAGAGCGCCTGCCCGCCACCGTTCGCTTGGAGGTGCTCCCACCACAGTGCCGTGACCGGATCTTCCCGCAGGTCGCGGCTGCGGACACGATCGGTGTCGAGCGAGCAGTAGAAACCGACGACTTGACCCTCGTCGTCGCGCGCCACGAAGAAGGCATCGGGCGCCAGGGTCCACCAGAAGTCGATCCAGCGGGTGGCGGTCTCGGATTCGTGGAGCGAGGAGATCTCGAGGATGGCCTCTTCGTCGTCGACACGGGCCGGTTCCACGACACAGTGCGGCGCCGTCGTCGGGAAGAAGGCCTCGCGTACGACCGGATTCTCGATCAGGTAGATCAGGTCGGCCGTGTATCGCCAGAGCAGGGTGGACGGAGCGTGGTGGACCTCCTGACGCATCTGGCGCCACGCGGCACGGCGGAAGTGGGCGAAGCCCTGCGGGTCGCGGGCCCGGAGTTCGGCGCACACGAACTCGCGCACGGCATCGTGCAGGGCGATGCCGTCGCTGCGGACCTGCACGAAATGCAGGTCCTGGAGCGCGCCGAAGACGTCGTGCGCCTCGTCGAGATCGAGCATCGCCGCCAGCAGGGGCTCGGTCACGCGACGGACAGTGGACGCCGCCTCGACGGCCTGCCGCAGACGCGGATCGTCGATCTCGTCGACGTAGAAGTGCGTCAGATCGCGCAGGACGCCTTCGATCGTTCCTCCGGCCGAACGACCCGCGACTGCGCGTCCGCTCGCGTGCGCCGCCAGCCGAAGCGCGAGCGGATGCCCGCTTGCCGCGCGCACCAGCGAATCACGCGCTTCGGTCGCGACGCCGGCTTCGTCCAGCAGACGGTGCGCTTCCTCGTCGGGCAGCGTCTCCAGGCCGACGCTCCGGAAGCGAGGGCCGATCACCGGATCGGTCACCCAGTGGACCGCCGGCGCCGAACGCGCCGCCGTGACGAGGCGGAGGGCACCGCCCACCGACGGCAGGAAGGTCTGGCGCAACCACGTCTCCAGCAGACGCAGGCTGTCGAACACGTCGAGGACCAGGACGACCGGCGGCGAGGATCCGTCGTCGGCCGACTCGAGATCCTCGATCGACGTTCCCACCGCGGCGAGCGCGTCGGTCAGGGACGCACGAAAACCGGATTGCGTCGGTTCGACGGCGTCGCCGTCGAGGACCACCACGCGCGCCCCGCGGTCACGTGCGACCTCGGCGAACTCGCGCAGCAGCGTGGTCTTGCCGATTCCGCCGATTCCGTGCACCGCGACGACCCACGGTCCGTCGGGATCGAGGCAGCGATGGAGCTCTTTCCGTTCTTCGGCGCGAAGGGGGTGTCCGGGATCGGGCATCGCGCAAGGGGGACGGGAGCGGTGTCAGGCTAGCAACCCGTGCTGGGCGAAACAAGGGAGTGACCGGCCGGAGCCGTGGAAGTCGGTGCGTGGCAACTGCATCTCCGAGCTGGTCGCCGCCTGTTGCAGCACCCCGGCCGACGGGAACGACGAGCCGTGATCGTGTGCACGGAGTTCCGCCTCGGATCGCGTGACTCCCCTCGACGGTCGGCTATGCTCGATGCTGCGCCCCTCCTCGGTCCCGGAGACCACGCCCATTGATCGGACGAAAACTGGCCCACTACGAGGTCACCGCCGCCGTCGGCCGTGGCGGCATGGGCGAGGTCTTTCGCGCCCGCGACACGAAGCTCGACCGTGAGGTCGCGCTCAAGGTCCTGCCGGCGGAGATGTCGGACGATCCCGAACGTCGCCTCGATCTACGGCTTCGAGGAGGCGGACGGGATCCGGTTCCTGGTGATGGAGCTCGTCGAGGGAGAGGACCTCTCGCAACGTCTGTGCAACGGACCGGTCGCTCCGGGCGAGGCCCGGTCCATCGCCGCCCAGATCGCCGCGGGGCTCGAGACGGCGCACGAGGCGGGTCTGGTCCATCGTGACCTCGAGCCGGCGAACGTCATGGTGTCGGCGGTGGGCGACGTCAAGATCCTCGACTTCGGGTTGGCCCGCGGACGGTTCGACTCTCTACTCCGTGGGATTCGACGGCACCCTGCAAGTGATCTCGGTCGACGGAAGCGGGGACACCTTCCGCGTCGGCGCGTCGAGCACCGGCATCCGGTCGGCCGTCCCGACGGCCGAAGGTCGAGCCTTCAGCCTCGCGCCGCAGTGTCACTTCGTGTTCCAGAGCAGTCCGATGAGCGAAGACGACGCGTCGGTGTCGCCCCTGCACCTCGTGACCGACGGGCGTCGGGGACTCTTGCGCTAGGAGCCTGCGCCGTAGGAGTCCAGACACGTTCTGTTCCGGTCGATTCGTGCGTTCCGGAGCAACGTGGTCGACTTCCAGCGAGAGGTTCTATCGGTCGTGCGAGCTGCGGTGCTCGTTTCTCCGCTCTTCTCAGGCCCCGGCCAGCGGAGCGCAGCCATGTCCTGCCGTCTTCTTCATCCTGACCACATCATCTGGGCGTTCAGCCGTTTCAGATTCAGCGCCAGGCAAACGAGGTTCCACTCCGCTTTGACGTCGACGTGGCCTTGCAAGCTGAACGATCGAAAGTTCAGCACGGACTTGATCCAACCGAACGGTGGCTCCGCGATGTGCTTGCGCTTGCGGTACTGCTTCTGACCTGACTTCGTCTTCAACTTCTCGTGCACCCTCTGGTGCTCAGGGCTCGAGGCGACCTGCTCGGTCGGCGTCTCTCCCCGTCCCTGCGCCACGTACCCATCGATGCGTCGCCGTTGCAGCGAGCGCAGGCTCTTCTCGGACGCGTAGCCCGCGTCGGCCAAGACCCGCTGCGGGGTTCGCCCCGTGTTCGTGCGGATCCCGTCCAGGAGAGGCCTGAGCTGTCCCACGTCGGCCGCCGACTGCGTGACACCGTTCGCGACAATGATCCGGGACTTCCCGTCCACGGCGACCTGGGTGTTGTAACTCTGCTGAAACCCGCCCGAAACCTTCATGATCCGGCTGTCGGGATCGGTGAAGTTCTCCTGAGACTTCTCCGCAGGCTCCCCGAAGGAGCGCTTGAACGGCCGACCGTGCCCACCACTCCCCGGCTCGTCATCGTCATCCTCACTGCGACCACGGGCGCGGTCCAAGTGTCGGTGACGCGGTCGTGATCCGGACCGCGGGGTTCGCGGCGGTCGGGACCGTGGCGCTCACCCGGAGGATTCAGCGCGTAGGGATCGCCGAGGACCTTGCGCACCGCGGGATCGCGCGCCGCGTCCATCACGCCGACCATGCTCTCGATCGTTCCGCCGGACACCGCGCCCCGCAGGTCGACGACGAAGAGTTTGACCTCGTCGCACAGCCGGCCGTCGCGGGCGATCACCGCGTCCTGGAGCGCGCGCGTGCCGAGATCGCTCGGGATCGAGTCGAAGCCGCAGCAGTGGATGATCCGCACGCCGGCGCGAACCGCCGTTTCCGTCGAGCGCGCCGCCCACGGCCTCGCGCCCTCACCCGAGCAGCCGCGCCGCCCACAGGACCGCCATTCCCACCACGAGCGTCACCATCACGCTCTTCGTGCGCCATGCCACGAGGGCGGCGATTGCCCCGGCCACCAGCCGTTCGTTCGTCCACGACAGCGCCAGCGCGCCGTCGATCACGAACAGGCTCGGCGTGACGAGCGCACTCAGGACCGCGGCCGGCACGAGTTGCAGGACGCGCTTCACGTAGGGTGAGGGCTCACCTTGTCCGCGCGGCAACAGGAACGACGCCCGGATCGCGAAGGTGCCGACGCCGAGCGCCAGGATCCACGCCCACGCGCTCACGCGGCACGCTCCCGCACGGCGCCGACGAAGAGTCCGATCGCGGCCGCGGTCATCAGCCCGAGGTGCATCGGCAGTCCGTGGAGGACGACCGCGGCGACGCCCGACACGACGGCCACCAGGACGGGCGTGGAGGTCCGCAGGGTGGGGACCAGGAGTGCCAGGAACATCAGCGGCACCGAGAATTCCAGTCCCCACGACGCCGGAACCTGAAGTCCGACGATCACGCCGAGAGCCGACGAGGCCTGCCACGTCGTCCACAGCACGATCGACGATCCGAAGTAGAAGCCGAAGCGGTGGAGTTCGGTGTGGTCCTGGAAGCGGATCACCGAGACCGCGTAGGCCTGATCGGTCAGCAGGTAGGATCCCACCCAGCGTTGCCACGTGCTCAGGCCGGTCATGTGCGGAGCCAACGACGCCGAGTACATGCGGAAGCGGAGATTGATGACCAGGCCCGTCGCGACCACGATCGCGAAGGGAGCGCCCTGGCCCCACAGCTCGGCCGCGGCGATCTGCGAGGCGCCGGCGAAGACGAGTGACGACATGAGGATCGCCGGCAGGCGATCCAGACCCTCCGAGACCGCGACCACGCCGTAGATCATCCCGAAGGGCACGACCCCCACGAGAATGGGGGCGGTGGCGCGGATGCCCTCGACGATGCTCGAACGAATGCACATGGGAGCAGGGAAAGGCATCGGGCGGCCCGTGACCAGGGACAGATCGGGAGGGACCGGGGGAGGACACCTCCGCCGCGGAACGGGAAGCCGCGGGCCGGCACGCTCGCACGAGCGGCCGACCGTCGACAGCTCACTCCATCACGTGCTCCGCGCCCACCAGGATGACGGGCGGACCGCCCGAGGAGATGCGCACCGCGTCCGCGGCGACTTCCTGCATCGCCGGGCTGACCATGGCCTCTTGCAGCGCCTCGGCCGACGGGAAGGGCATCGTGAACATCTGGTGGTGGGAGGGCGGACCCAGCGGCGTCGTGACGAAGCGCGTGATCGAGTAGGGCCGTGCGTCGGCCGGGATCTGCATCTTCTCGTGAAGCAGCACGACGTGCTGCGCGTAGTCCTGCTCGAACTGGTCGACGTCGGTCGGGTGGGGATACAGGACGTGCAGTCGGACTTCGGCCATGGATGGCTCCGTGGTGCTCGGGGAGGAGCGACGATTCGAGCGGCGAAGGACGCGTCGCTCACGAATGGCCAGCATCGCACCGGACGTCGGACGCCGGCAATCGGAAGTCTCGCGATCGTCCGGGTGATGGCAGATCTGCGTGACGGCGTTCACGGCGCCGGCGCGACGGTCCGCGTGACTCCAGGTCCGCGGTCGGCTATGCTCGATGCCGCGCCCCTCCTCGGTCCCGGAGACCACGCCCATTGATCGGACGAAAACTGGCCCACTACGAGGTCACCGCCGCCGTCGGCCGTGGCGGCATGGGCGAGGTCTACCGCGCCCGCGACACCAAGCTCGAACGCGAGGTCGCCCTCAAGATCCTGCCGGCGGAGATGTCGGACGATCCCGAACGCAAGGCCCGCTTCGAGCGCGAGGCGCGTTCGCTCGCCAGCCTCCAGCACCCGAACGTGGCCTCGATCTACGGCTTCGAGGAGGCGGACGGGATCCGCTTCCTGGTGATGGAACTCGTCGAGGGCGAGGACCTCTCCCAGCGCCTGCGCAACGGACCGATCCCGCCGGAGGAAGCACGGTCGATCGCCGCCCAGATCGCCGCGGGGCTCGAAACGGCGCACGAGGCCGGTCTGGTCCATCGCGACCTCAAGCCCGCGAACGTCATGGTCTCGCCGGTCGGCGACGTGAAGATCCTCGACTTCGGATTGGCGCGCGCGTGGTTCGGCGACGTCGACGAGGACGCCGACCCGTCCATGTCGCCCACGATCACGGCGGCCATGACCCAGGCCGGCGCGATCCTCGGAACCGCCGCCTACATGTCGCCCGAGCAGGCGCGCGGCAAGAAGGTCGACCGCCGCGCCGACATCTGGGCCTTCGGCGTGATCCTCTACGAGATGCTGGTCGGCGAGAAGCTGTTCGAGGCCGAGACGGTCAGCGACACGATGGCCGCGGTGCTGCGCGCCGAGCCCGACTGGAGCCGGCTGCCCGCGGAGCAGGCACCCGACCTCGCCCAGTTGACCGAACGCTGCCTGCAACGCGATCCGCGGAATCGTCTGCGGGACATCGGCGAGGCGCGGTTGCTCCTCGAGCCAGGAGGACTCGCGCTGTCGACGATGGGGGCGAGTGCCATCGCCGCGCCCGAGCCCGCGAGTCGCCGCTCGTGGCCCGCCTTCGTCGCGCTCGCGATCGTGGCTCTCGTCGCGGGTGGATTGCTGGCCCCGCTGGTGCTGCCGAAGGGTGAATCCGCGCCGGTCGTCTACGCCATGATCCCGCCGCCCGAGGGGAACGAGTTCGACGTCGACGGAAGTTCGCCGGGTCCGGCCCGGCTCTCGCCCGACGGCACCATGATGGCGTTCTCGGCGCTCGACGAGAACGGTCGCGTGATGCTCTGGCTGCGCCAGGTCGGCGCCCGCGAAGCCACCATGCTGACGGGCACGGAATCCGCGGCCTATCCGTTCTGGTCGCCCGACAGCCAGACGATCGGTTTCTTCGACATGGAGGGCCGGCGTCTTCGCAAGGTCGCTGCCGTCGGCGGTCCGCCCACGACGCTGTGCCCCGCGCCGAACGGCAAGGGCGGAACCTGGAACGAGGCCGGAGACATCATCTTCGCTGCCGACGCCAGTGTCGGCCTGAGCCACGTGGCGTCGACCGGTGGCGAGGCGACGCCGCTCACCACGCCCGAAGGGCAGGAGAATTCGCACCGTCATCCGCGTTTCCTGCCCGATGGCGAACACTACATCTATCTCGTGCGGACCAACGACGCGGAAGGCGGTCACTTCCCGATCCGCATGGGTCGTCTGGGCAGTGACGAGACCCGTGATCTCACGACGTCGCAGGCCGCGGCCGAGTACCACGACGGACACCTGATGACGGTGCGCGAGGGCGTCTTGATGACCACGCCGTTCCCGCAGCCGTGGGACGGCGAGATCGTCGGTGGCGTGCCCCTCGTGGAGAACGTGGCCGTCCTGAGCCGGGACTCGGCGATCGCCGTCTACTCGATCGCGCAGACCGGCATGACCGTCTTCCAGGTCGGCAGTCCGGGATCCGACCGTATCCTCACCCGGAAGAATCTCGACACCGGCGAGACGGTGACGATCGGAGAGCCCGGATCCGTCGACTTCCCCCGTGTTTCTCCCGACGGCCGCCGGGCCGTCGTGCAGATCGTGAGCGAGGGAGAGGCGGCGACCGATCTCTGGATCGTCATGCTGGATTCGGGGCTGCAGACGCGCCTGAGTTTCGCTCCGGGACAGGAGACGCGGGCCGTCTGGACGCCGGACGGATCGGCCGTGGTCTACTCGAGCCTTCACCAGGCCAGTCACCGGATCCTGCTGCACCCGATCGAGGGCAATGCCGTTCCGCGCGTGCTCGCGGAGAGCGACCAGGCACTGTGGCCGTCGTCGATCCATCCTTCGGGCGAGACGATCCTCGTCACCATGAAGGGGACCGAGCCGGCCGCGAACGACCTCGACATGGGAGTGCTCCCCATCGACGGGAGTTCGGAGCCCGAGGTCTTCCTCGATCTCGGCGAGGATCTCGCCGGCGGCGGGATCTACAGTCCGGACGGACGATGGATCGCCTTCAACGCCACGTCCGAGCAGGGCTTCGACGTCTTCGTCGTGTCCGCGGAGAATCCGGCGCGCAAGTGGCAGGTGACTCGTACCGGTTCGGTCTGGCCCGAATGGTCCGCCGACGGGTCGACGCTCTACACCGTGGCATTCGGCGGTGACCTTCTCGTGACTTCGGTCGACGGGAGTGGGGACACCTTTCGGGTCGGGGCGACGCGGACCGGCATCCGTTCGGTGGTGCCGACGGGCAACGGCCGAGCCTTCAGTCTGGCGCCACAGGGCGAGTTCGTGTTCCAGAGCAGCCCGATGAGTGAAGGGAACGCGTCGGTCTCCCCCCTGCACCTCGTGACCGACTGGCGTCGGGGACTGTTGCGCTAGGCGCCCGTCCCGTTGCGCGATCCGTCCCTCGACTGCGCATGCTGTTCCGAAGCCCCCTTCCACCCACGCGGGAGACCCACCATGACGCGCACTGCGTTGGCGCTCGCCCTGAGCGTCCTCTTCCTCGTCGCCGGCTGCAGTGACGATGCCGAAGGTCCCGCTGGCCCCGGCGGCGGCGGCTCGACCACCGAACTCGGTCGTGTCCTCGACGAGGCCGGCGAGTTCGACGAGTTCCAGGAGACGTACGAAGAGACCGAGGCGGTCGAATTCGAGGAGACCTCGGGCAACGACCAGTACTACTGCACCCGCAAGACGGTGAGCCTCACCGAGGGCTACAGCGACTTCCCGCAGTTCGATCCGAACGCGCGGATCGTCTTCCCGGGAAACCTGCTGCAGGGCAACACGCTCGACGACGCGACGCCCAGCGAGATCCCCGTCGATCGGGGTCCGGGCACCTACGTGATCACGCTGATCAACGGCACCAACACCTCGACCGTCGACGTCGACGAGGTGAGTCTCGGCAGCGCGGTCGACGCGATGAACGAGATCATTGCGGGCACGCCCGACGACCTTCCGGCCCGCACCACCGTGCAGATCGAGCGGATCACGTCGCGCGAGCAGCTCGGCGTATCCTTGCGCGCGGAGTACGAGACCCTCACCACCGAGATCCAGGGCTCCTTCGAGTACCAGAGCGACGTGAGCTACAACCGCTACCTGGTGCGCCTCACCCAGAGCTACTACACGATCGCCTTCCAGACCCCGACTGACGCCGGCGACTTCTTCGGTCCGGACGTCACGTCCGAGCAGCTCTCCCGCTACGTGCAGCCCGGCAACCCGGCGGCCTACATATCGAGCGTGACCTACGGGCGCGTCTTCTATCTGCTGATCCAGTCGACCGATTCGTTGCAGGAGGTCGACGCCTCGGTGCGCGGGAGCTTCGACAAGGCGGTTGCGGGAGGAGAGCTCGAGGCGGACGTGACCTACGTGAGCGAGCTCAGCGAGGTGCAGATCGGTGGCTACGCGCTCGGCGGCGTCGCGAGTCAGGCCGCGGCCGCCCTCACCGGCGATTTCGAGGCGCTGAAGACCTTCATCGCCGAGGGCGGGACCATCACGACCGGCGTGCCGTTGAGCTACACCGTGAACGCGGCGAACGATCCGGCGCGCGAATTGAAGGTGAAGGTGGCCACCGAGTACGACGTCGTCGACTGCGCGCCGCTGAGCGACGCGCTGCCCGACGGCATCGCCTGGTACCGCGGCAGCCTCGGCGTGAGCTGGTACCGCCAGGACGGCATCTACAAGATCACCCGCTGGGAGGACCAGTTCGGCGCGCAGCGCGGCGACGACAGCCGCGACGCCACCGTGCCCTTCGGCGGCTCGAACTTCGCGGGCTACTGGGTTCCGGGCAATCCCGACGGCGGGCGCATCCCGAGCTTCGAGAAGGGATCGTCGACCATCGAGCCCACCGGCCGCATGCGACTTCCGGGCACCGCGCTGCGTGACACCGACTACACGGTGGTGGCGGTCCTGAACCGGATCGGCGTCCCACCGAGCGACGACACGCCAGCCTACTGGCTGTGGGGCGACGGAAACGTCGAGGGACAGGTCATCCGCATGGGCTTCGACGACAGCGAGACCTTCGGCGTGTCCCACGGTGGCAGCCAGAAGCTGACGACCACGCTCGATCGCTCGATCGCCCAGCTGCAGCTGTACGTCGTGACCTTCAGCCAGGAAGAGGGCACGAAGATCTTCATCAACGGTCTCGAGAAGGCCCACGATCCGAACCTGACGCTGCCCATCTCGCTGTTCACCGGTGCGAGCCTCGGCGTCAACGGTGCGACGTTCAGCAGTCCGGTGGGCTTCACCACGTTCCGCATGGCCGAGATGCAGATCTACGACTTCGTGCCGAGCGACGCGCAGCGGCGCGCGCTCGAGGAAGGGTTGATGGAGCGGTACCGGTTCTGATGGGGCACCGAACAGCGTTCGGTGTCGCTGGCGGCACCCGGCAGGACCTCCCGGGTGCCGTCGCAACCGCATTCCGTTCCGCCGCGCACGCTGACCGCTCGGTCAGATCTTCCTGGGCTCCGGCTTCGCGGAGACGATCGGCGTGAAGATCTCCCGCGGTGGCGGCATCACCGTCATCCAGACGTGCGGGTCGATGTCCCGCGCCTCGCTCGCCAACTCCTCCGCGCCCTCCGGATCGCCCATCTGCCGATGGATGACCGACAGACGCCCGAGGGCGTAGGCGCGCAGGGCGAGGGGTGGATCGTGCCGGAGATAGCGTTCGGTCAGCTCGAGCGCGTGGACCCAGTCGCGCCGCACCGCGTAGGCGAGTCCCAGTCGCAGCAACCCGTAGCAGTTGTGCGAGTCCGCTTCGATCGCCCGCGTCAGGCACTTCTCGGCCTGGAACAGTCGCCCGGCGCCGATCAAGCCCTCGGCCGCTTCGACCTGGGCCCGGACGTCGTGGGGGTGCTCGTCGAGGATCCGCATCCAGATCCTGCGCTGCTCGGTCTTGTCCACGAGACAGCACCGGGCCTTGGCCCCGAGAATCGGGTCCCGGGCCTCGAGGTACTCGACGTGATGCATCGGGTCGTCGACCTCGAGGCCGACGTCGGGGGCCATCTCGACGATCTGCTGGACGAGCAGATAGCGCGCACGGGCGTGGTCCGGGTCGTTCTGCAGGAGCGTCTCGAGTTGGTCGATGGTCTCGGCTCCCATCGACTTCATGCGCTCCTGGTCCTGTTGATGGGCGGCCTCGATCAGGGAATAGGCCGAGGCCAACGCGGCGAAGTAGCGGTAGTCGCTCCTCCTGGGTGCGCAGTCGACCGCGGCCGCGGCCTCGTTCCGACTGTTCTCGATGTCGAGGAGGGACAGGTCGGTACGTGCGAGTTCGTAGTGGAGAACGCCCGACTCGGGATGTGCGGCGAGACCGGCCTTCAACAGGCGGACCGCATCGTCAACCTCGCCGGCCATGCGCAGCTCGTAGGCGTCGCTGGCGATCTTCGTCGGGCCGTTGGGCATCAGTTCGGGTGGGCTCGATCCGCAGGCCACCAGGAAGACGAGGACCACCAGGATCCACGTGCGTGGGGCTGGGGTTCCCATGGCTCACCTCCGTTCGACAGATGATGCGCGCACATCACCTACGAAGCGCGATGCACGCGCGTGGGCCGGAGTGGCGGATGGAGTCTACCACGGTGAGCGGCCACGAGCGGCCGCACGTGCATGGTCGATCGGCATCATCCTCGGGGTTCCTACTCGATCAGGATCATCTTCTTCACCTGGCTGAACTCCGGCGCGTCGAGCCGGTAGAAGTAGATGCCACTCGCGACCGGCTGGCCGGTGTCGTCCTCTCCGTGCCAGGTGATCGTCCTGCGGCCGGCAGATTCGAACCCGTCGACGAGCGTCGTGACGTGCCGGCCCGAGACGTCGTACACGCGCAGAGCCACGTGCCCGCCACCGGCGGGGACGCGGTACGAGATCGTGGTCGCCGGATTGAAGGGATTGGGCGTGTTCTGCCCGAGCACGAAGGTCTCTCTGTCCGCGGGGCTCGGTGTCTCGTCCGTGCCGAGCGCTGCGACACGATCGAGCGGCGGGAACGGGCATTCGAAGGTCGGATCCACGGCACACCGGTAGAACGTCCGGAAGCCCACCACGGCCTCCGTGAGTTCGGGGACGTTGATCATGATGTCGCCCTCCGTGTAGTAGTCGCGGGCGTAGTGGACCTTCCGCTCGCCTTCACCGAACACGACGATGGACATTCCCGGGGCGCTGAACGGAACGCCGCCGAAACTGCCCGTCATCGTCCACGTGGCCGTGTACACGCCGTCGACCAGGGATTCGGTCTCGACGGTCGTCACCAGGTCCGGCCCACTCGCGAAGAGTCGTCCCAGGAACGACGTCATCGTGTCGATTCCGTCGATCTCGACGATGGGGTCACGGTACGCGACGTCGTCGGCGTAGTAGGGGAGGACGGCCGTCCAGTTCGAGGCATTGATCTCGACGACCGCGCGCGCGATCTCGAGCCGATCGCGACGGAGGTGGATCCAGGAACGGCCCCGTCCACCGATTCTGTCGCTCGGCGGCGCCGTGACGGGCGGGCCTCCCCACGCCGACGTCTCCGGAGGTGCGCTGGGGAAGGGGCAGTCGAAGGTGGGGTCGACCGCGCACCGGTAGAAGGTGCGGAATCCCTCGATGGCAGTATCGAGGTCGGGGATCCCGGTCATGATGTCGCCCTCGGTGTAGTAGTCGCGCTGGTACGCGACCTGCCGGCTCCGGCCTCGGAACTCGAGGATCGAGATGCCCTTGGCCTCGTACGGGACGCCGCTGAACTGCCCGACCATCGTCCAGGTGGCCGAGTAGATGCCGTCGAGCAACGTCTCCTGTTCGATCGTCGTCACCAGATCCGGTGAGTTCGCGAAGAGCTGCGCCAGGAACGCGCTCATCGATTCGATTCCGCCGATGTCCACGATCGGATCGTGGTACTCGATGTCGTCCGTGTAGTGCTGCAGCACGGAGGGCCAGTTCGTTGACTGGACCTCGAGCAGCGCCCGTCCGATCTCGAGGCGATCACGATACAATCGGCTCGAGCCGCGGCCCTCGGCGTCGGCGAGATCGGGCAGGATCAGGAAGATGCAGACGAGGGGCAGTACGGTGAGAGCGAGTTTCTTCATCGGAGATCTCCTGGTAGGAGTGGAGAGAGACCGCCGACGAGACCACGTCCGGTGGATGCACGTGGCTCGGGGTGGTCGGCATCGCTGGCCGAGACCGTCTACGGCACCAACGTGATCTTGCGGTTGATCCTCAGTTCCCCGATCCGGGCGCGGCAGTAGTAGACCCCGGGAGACGACAGCGCGCCCCGATCGTCCCGACCATCCCATTCCAGACGGATCCTCCGTTCGTTCCCCTCGCCGACGTACAGTTCGCGAACGCGGCGGCCTGCGGCGTCGTAGACGGCGATGCGGATCCGTTCGACGGCGGTGGGAAGGTCCAACGCGATGCGCGTGGTCGTTCCGCTCGCGAAGGGATTGGGTGCGTTCCAGAACGAGAACGCCGAACTCACGGCTGCGTCCTCGACGCCCGTCGCGTGGGGTCCGAGCGCCTGGGCCAGGAGGACGGGGTCGATGCGCGGGGCGAAGAGCCCGTCGCTCGAGAAGCTCCCGTGCTGCATGAAGTGCACGTTGTAGAACGGAACGTCGATCGAGACCCCGGCGACCGGATTGACGACCTGGTACTCGCCCATGGTCCAGCTTTCACCGCAGGTGAAGCAGCCTTCGCTTCCCATGAGCATGTGCGTGATCCGGTACGGTTCGTCGGCGAGTGGGCCCTCGGGGAGGAGCTCGATCTGCCGAGCGAAGAGCGCGGCGAGTTCGCGCCCGTCCGGACGCACGTTGCCGTTCTCGTCGGGATCGACGGGGCTCATCTCCAAGGCGGCTTCCTCGGCGTCGGTGAGCCCGTCGCCGTCGGTATCGCCCTCGACCTCGACCCAGTGGGCCGGGCCCTGGCTGGTGAGGACGGCGCGCAGGACGGTGGGGAGGACGCCGCGGGGCATCGTCTCGGGTGATGCGGGGCCCGAGGGTTCGACCATCGGTTCTTCGGACCGCGCTCCTTCCTTGCCCCAGTCGCAGGGGGCGTGGTCGAAGCACCCCTTGGCGACGAAGTGCAGGGCCAGCAGCGGCGCCGCGATCGATACGTCCGCCACCGGATTGACGATCTCGAAGAAGCCCATGTCGACGGCGGCGTCACACACGGCGCACTGGACGAGACCGTCCATGCGCATCTCCTGCAGGTACGGGCGATCCGTCTGCACCTCGCGCGGAAGCCGGGAGACGAGCGTGATCAACTCCTCGGCGAGTTGCGGGCCGTCCGGAACGGTGTCCAGATCGGAGTCCGGCTCGTCGGGGTCGGTCCCGACGACCAGCTCCTCCTCCCGGTACAGACCGTCCTCGTCGCCGTCGTCGCCGAACTGCAGCGGCAGGAGGTGCGGCGCGTCGCAGGGGAAGAGGATCCGCTTCGCCGCGTCGAGGTCGACGCGGCCCGCGTGGATGCTCCCCTCGAAGCCCAGGGATCCGTGCTCCAGGTAGTGCAGCGCGATGTACGGCAGGTCGATGGTGAGTTCGCGCTGGGCATGCATGACGGTCACGAAGCCCATGTTCACGGTGGCTCCGCAGTGCGGGCAGGTTTCCATGCCGCGCTGGGGGTGGTGCGTGACCATGACGCCCGGAGGTGGACTCTCGACGAGCGCATCGAGGAGCTGGGCGATCTGCACGCCGTCGACGACGGTGTCGTCGTCGGTGTCCCTGCGCTCCCAGTCGGTACCCGCGAGGATCTCTTCGGCGACCGAGGCGTGGTCGCCGTCGAGATCGTCGGGAGCGGGGAGTCGGTGCGGATCGGTCGTCGTCGCGCCGGAGGCGCCGGCGACCAGCGCGACCGTGGCCGCCACGTGTCCGGCGCGGTCGAGCCACCGCGGGCTCGCATCGGACGTCCTGACCCGTCGGAAGAGCCGGGAGCAGTCCGCGTGCACCTGCCGATACTCGCGCAACAGCGTCGGCGTCACCCGGCAGCCGGGGCAGGCCCAGTGGAAGAGGATCTCCTGGTCGTCGGGCGCCATCCCGTTGGCCGCGTAGGGTTCGCGCACGAATCCCTCGACGCAACACGACGGATAGCCCAGCAGGCGGCCTTCCCGGCGCACGGTCTCGGGCGTGCGTCGGAGTCGACGACCGCCGAACATGCGTTCGTAGAGCACGGCGCGTGCGGGATCGTTCGCGATCAGGGTCTCGGTCACCGGACGCCCCAGTCGCGTGCGCCGCCGGATCCGTCGGACGTGCGGAACGGTGGCTCGGAGGACGTCGATCTCGGTCTCGGTCAACGCGCACTCCCAGCGGGAGAGTGGCTTGAGCTGCGCGAGGGTCAGCAGCGCGAGGTAGGCGAGCTGGGGATCGAGACGACGGAGGTCCTGCGTCGACATGGCTCCTCCTCGGGCGCGGGCGTGGCGGCGGCCCCGGACGTAGCCATCCGTTCCACGGAGCAGGGTGAACCTCGGGCGACCCGAGGTCCAGCGTGCGGGCGCATCATTTCGGGCGGGTGCACACCGCCGGCGCCGCGCGCGGACTACAGCTCGAAGTCCGCCACTCGCGCGAAGGGCTCGATGGGTCCGTTGCTCCGGTACAAGGGCGAAGCCCGGAGGAACTCGCGCGAGACGTTGTAGGCCGGCTGGGAGCAGAGCTGGCGCGTGAGGGTCTCCGCTTCCTCGATCCGTCCGGCGAGCAACAGGACACGGGCGAGATCCCACTCGAGGCACAGCCGGATCCAGGTGTCGACTCCGGCCGGGTAGCGGCCGAGAGCGGAACGCGCGAGGTCGACGGCCTCGTCGACCTCTCCGAGTGCGGCGAGGGATTCCGCGAGGAGCATGGCGGGGTTCGATTGGTCGGGGGCTGCGGCCACGACCGGACGCAGCGTCGCGACGGCACGTTCGAAGTGGGAGCGGGAGGCTTCGCGCCCGTCCTCGATCCAGGCGAGGTATCCCCGCGAGACCTCGGCACATACGTCACCGAACTGCTCGGCACTGTACTCCGGTTGACGCGCCGCGACGGACCGCGCCATGTCGAGATCGAGGGCGGCGAGGGCGAGCGTGACCGCTTCCTCGTCGGCGTCGGTCGAAAAGCGGGGGACGTCGCCGATCACGTCGAGGGCTTCGTCCAGTCGGCCCATGTTGGCCAGCGACGTCGCACGCTGGACGTAGCCGCCCGGTGCGCCCGGATCGAAACGAATCGCTTCGTCGGCGACGAGGAGGGCCTCCTCGTACCGGCGGAGGATGTGCAGTGTCTCCGACATGTTGAAGGCCAGGCGCCAGTTGCTCGGACTCAACTCCTGGGCGCGGTTCAACCAGCGCAGCGCGTCCTCGAAACGTCCCTCACGACGGGCGACGAAGCCGAGGGCCTCGATCGTCTCCACGTCGCCGGGCTGCCGCGCGAGCGCCGCCTCGAATTCGCGGGTCGCGGCCGGGAAGTCCTTCTCGCCCCAATAGTACACGTAGCCGTGGGCGAGGTGGTCCTCGACCGTGCCCGGCGCGAGTTCCCGGGCGCGGGCCGCGGCACGGCGTCCGGCCGCCAGACGTCGTTCGCTGCGGTCCCAGTTGAAGTGACAGAACGCGGCCTGCACCCGCGCGAGATAGGCCCACGCGGCCGAATAGGTCGGATCGCGCTCGAGCGCGTTCTGCAGGAGTGTTTCGGCGATCTCCCACTCGGGCCGCTGGAGCTGACCGCGGTCGATCGCCTGCCGTGCCCGCAGGAACAGGTGGTAGGCCTCCATGTCCTGAGTCGGCGCGGCGTCGTCCGTCCCGTATTGCTGCGGCGCGAGTGCGGTGCCGATCTGCGTGGCCACCGCCGAAGCGATCTCGGTCTGGATCGCGAAGATCTCACGCATGTCGCGGTCGTAGCTGTCGGCCCAGACCTGTCGGTCCTCGGGCGCGTAGACCAACACGGGCGAGACGCGCACGAGACTCTCCGCGTCGGTCCTGCCCTGCCACCGCACGCTTCCCTCGAGCACGTAGTCCACGCCCAGATCCTCGGCGATCTGCAGGATCGTCTTGCCCGTTCGGTCGTAGTTGCGTGCACTGCTGCGGCTGAGCACGGCCACGCCGTCGGTGCCGACGAGCCGCGTGGCGATCTCGTCGGTGATGCCTTCGGCGAAGTAGGCGTCCTCGGGTTCGCCGCGGTTCTCGAAGGGGAAGATCACGATCGTGGGAACACCGTTCTCC
>Ga0209938_1000304_pt1 | contig 26957 bp, 19 predicted proteins | sample SalPonR2_C_D1_MG_FD_185708 | JGI IMG/M metagenome (GOLD analysis project Ga0209938, IMG submission 185708) | Salt pond soil microbial communities from South San Francisco under conditions of wetland restoration - Salt Pond MetaG R2_C_D1_MG... ... | reverse complement strand
CTCCTTTTTATCGGGCTCGCCTATCGGTTCTGAAACCGGGGTGGAATCGGTCAAGGCGGGTCCAGCGGGCGCGGGTAGAATCGGCGACGGTCTACTGGAACTCCTGAACTCATGACGCAGTCCCCCACGCTCCGCATCCCCCACACGCTGGCCCTGCTGTTCTTCCTGATGATCGCGGCGCTGGTCGCGACGTGGCTGGTACCGCAGGGGTTCTTTGCCGAGAACCCTGAGACCGGGCGGGTGATGCCGGGGTCGTACGAGGTGGTGGCGGAGCGCGAGGTGCTGTCGCCGCTGGCGCTGTTCACGGCGATTCCGCGGGCGTTCGTGGATGCCGGGCCGATCATCTTCTTCCTGTTCATCATCGGCGGGGTGCTGGCGATGATTCGGGCCACCGGCACGATCGACGCGCTGCTGGGGCGGTTGCTGGAGCGGTTCCGGGATCGGCCGAGGAGCCTGATCTTCGCGGTGATCTTCGTGTTTTCCCTTGCATCGAGCGCGGTCGGGTCCTCGGGCGAGTACATCCCGTTCGTGCTGATCCTGGTCGCGTTGTGCCGGGCGATGAAGATGGACGCGATGACGGCGGTCGGGATGGTGGTGGCCGGGTACGGGGTCGGTTACGGGCTGGCGGCGTTCAACCAGTATACGGTGGTGGTGGCGCAGGAGATCGCCGAGCTGCCGACGTATTCGGGCTGGTGGCTGCGGCTGGCGCTGCTGGTGCCGTTCGTGCTGATCGCGGTGCACCACGTCTGGCGCTATGCCGAGGGCGTGCGACGGGATCCGTCGACGAGCCTGGTGGCCGGCGGTGCCGCCGTGGACGCGGAACCGCCGGCGAACTATCCGGCGCTCGATGGCAAGCACATTGCGATCGTCCTGGCCTTTTTCGCGGCGCTGGGCGTGGGCGTGTGGGGCATCGCGACGCGGGGTTGGTACCTGAACGAGCTGGGCGCCTGCTTCGTCGTGCTGGGGTTGGTGACCGCGGCGATCGGCCGGCTGGGTCCGAGTGCGGCGTCGGAGAAGTTCATCGAGGGTGCGAAGGACCTGACCGAAACGGCGATTCTCGTGGGCATCGCGCGCGGCATCGCGCTGATCATGGAAGACGGGCAGATCCTGCACACCATCGTCCACTACCTGTCGATGCCACTGTCGTTCGTCGGCGCCGAGCTGGCGGCGGTCGGCATGATGCTGATCCAGGCCGTGCTGAACCTGTTCATCCCGTCCGGCTCCGGCCAGGCCTACGTCACCATGCCGCTGATGACGCCGCTGTCGGACCTGGTCGAGGTGCCGCGCCAGGTCGCGGTGATGGCCTACCAGATGGGCGACGGCTTCACCAACATGATCATTCCGACGAACGCCATCCTGATGGGCATCCTCGGCGTCGCCGGGATTTCCTACGCCAGCTGGTTCCGCTTCTGCCTGCCGCTGATCCTGAAACTCTACGCCGCCGGCGCGGTGGTGCTGGTGCTGGCCGTGCTGTTCGGGTTCGGCTGACCGGGCGGGCGGGTCGATGCGGACCCGCCCGTTGCCGTCACGTGGCTCGGCGGCGTCCGGCGCGGCTTCCTTCCTGCGCCGCGGCACCGGTCGCTCAGTCGTCGAAGACGTTGGCGTAGAGCCCGGACTCGGTACGGAATGCGTCGGTGGGGATGAAGCGGTAGTGCCGGTCCAACGACTCGATGCGGTCGAGTTCGTTCTCGGTCAGCTCGATCTCGGCGCTTTCCAGGTTGCTCCGGATGTGGTCCGGGTTCGTGGACTTCGGAATCACGGCGGTGTCGCGGTGCAGTGCCCACGCGATCAGGACCTGGGCCGGATGGGCGTCGTGCGCCTGGGCCAGGTCCTGGATGGCCGGGTCGTCGAACAGCGACGGTTCGTCGTCGCGCTTCATCTCTTCGCTGCGATCCCGGCTGCCCAGCGGGGAATAGGCGGTGACGAGGATGTTGTGCTTCCGGCAGTACTCCAGTAGCTCGGGTTGCTGCAGGTAGGGGTGCAGTTCGACCTGGTTCATTTCGGGCCGCTCGTCGCTTTCCGCGGCCAGTTCATCGAGCTTCTTCTTGCTGAAGTTGGAGACGCCGGCGTGGCGGATCATTCCCGCGCTGCGCGCCTCGAGCATCGCGGCCCAGGTCTCGGACACCGGGGCCTGCTCCGGCGTCAGGAAGTCGGATTCGGATTCGGGAAAACCCTCCAGTCCGGAGCGGAACGCCACCGGCCAGTGGATCAGGTACAGATCGAGGTAATCCAGCTGCAGGTCCGACAGCGTCTTCTGCAGCGCCGGGATGACGTCTTCGGGCCGGTGCGCGTTGTTCCAGAGCTTGGAGGTGATGTGGATGTCCCCGCGCCCGATGTCGCCGCGAGCGAACACCCGCGCCAGCGCTTCGCCGACCTCGGCCTCGTTGCGGTAGATCGCCGCGCAGTCGATGTGCCGATAGCCGGCTTCCAGCGCAGTCTCGACCGCGCGGCCGACCTCGCCAGGGTCCGATTTCCAGGTGCCCAGGCCGATTGCGGGGAGGGTGTCGCCGTTGCGGAATCGAAGTGCGTGCATGTTCGGTCTCCTTGGGACTGCGAGTCGCCCTCAGAGTAACAAACGCACGCCGGACGTCCTGCGTTCTCGCACGCCGTGACCCGGGCCTCCGATGGCGGCGACCCGGGCCGATGCGACCATGCGTCGGTTGCGAAGCGGCCGATGACCTTCGAACGAACCCCGGTTCAAGCCCCTTCGAAGCTGTCGACGAAGACGTCGTTGGGGTCGACGAACGGATCGTATTCGACGGCGCCGATGTCGCAGACGGCCAGGCCGTCGTCGTTGCCGTCGGCCGGGCGGTCGAAGCCGCGCTGGTCGGTTGGCAGCGCCGCGCAGTCTCCGCCGTCCGGGTCGATCAGGACGCTGTCGAAATGCGGCATCAGCATCGTGGTGAAGCCGTCGAAGTGCACCGGGTCGGCGGTGAAGGGGTTGTCGACGTTCTCGAAGCTGTCGACGATGCCGAAGCCGCATGAACTGTCGGAGCTTGCATTGAAGTTGCCCGCGACGTCGAACAGCGGGTCGCCGATCGGGAGTCCGTTGCAGTCGTCGGCGTGTCCATGGATCACGCTGTGCCTGATCGCGAACTGTGGCTCGATCGGCATCGGGCCGGGGATGAACACCACGCCGTCGGGACCGTTGTTGGCCATGGTTACATGGGTCAGAGCGGTCGGCATCGAGTCGGCGAGAATGCCGTTGGTGTTGTCGTAGAACGTCGAGTTGGAGATCAACAGGCGCGGGTTCTCGATCACGAGGTTCGGTTCGCTGTCGATCACGTGCGCGTCGGGCACCAGGTCGATGCCGCCGCCGGGGATCACGCCGTTGTTCCGGAAGGTGGAGTTGTTGATGTAGGCTTCGCCGTAATTGCTGATCGCGGCGCCGTTGGCGGATGGGCCGAGCACGTCATCGGTGATCGCGTTGTGGAACAGTTCGGTTCGGTTCAGGACAAGGATTCCGTTGTTCAGGATGGCAGCGCCTCGGTTGGCGATGTTCATCGAGATGTTGGAGTCCTGGATCGAGAGGATGCCGAACTGGTCGGATGTGGCCCGGACGTTGAATGCACCGCCACCGGTGCTCAGACCCCCGCCGACGTCGACGTTCTCGATGATCAGCGTTGCACCGTAGTGAACGTCGAACACGCGGTCGATGAATCCGCCGGAGATCCTGGGTCGAACATCGCCGTTGCTTCGGATCGTGATCGTCCCGTGGACGTCGAGATCGCCGGTCAGCCCGAGGTCCTCGATCTCGTTGCCTTCGCGGGTCAGGATGAACTGCACGTTGCTGGCTGGTAGCAGGATCGTGTGGTCGCCGGGCGTGGCGTTCGCTTCCATGATGGCCGCGCGCAGCGTGCAGAAGCCGGGAAGCGCGCCTTCGGGCTGGCAGAAGCCGTCGCCCGGGTTGACTTCCGGCCGGTCGACCCACGCGTTGATGTGGAATTCGATGGCCCGGGCCGAGTCGACGAGTGGCATGCACAGCGCGGCGGCCACCAGGATTCGGATAATGGAGTTCATGATTGGAGTTCCGTTATGGCTGGGTTCAGGAGACCTAACGGAGAACGACTCGAATCGCGATCATCCAGGTGCCCAGTCGTGCACTCCGGATTTCGCGCTTGCGCCTGGGGCATGGACGGATCCGTGCATCCCCGGCACACCGGAATCCCGAAGAGGACGCGTCAGCGGTGTACACCGATGGGGCGCCGGGGTGAGCGTTCCGGCCGACAGCGTCTTCCGCAGCGCCGGAATGACCTCTCCGGGCGGTGCGCGTTGTTCCACGGCCTGGACGTGATGTGGACGTCCTCGCGCCGGATGTCGCGGCGCGGCGGACACACGCGTCGGCGCTTTACCGACCTCGGCCTGGTTGCGGTAGTCGGCGGTGCAGTCTGCTTGCAGATCGCGGAAGCGGAGTGCCTTCGCGATCGAGCTTCTTTTCTAACGACGGAGACACCGAGCCGTGTTCCCGCCTCGTTCATCCCTGCGGCTGCGCGAGCCGAAGCGGGGGGCACGGTGGCAGCGAAGCGTGCCCCGTGTACCCGGGCACGTGGGCTATATCGAGGATGGCTCGGGTACGGCGGCGCTCGAGGCCGCGCCGCTGGCTCGGAGTGCCGACTACTCGTGATCGACGAAGATGTCCAGCGGCAGGATGGCGGTGACGCCGACGTTCGGGACGTCGACCAGCTGACCGATGCGCAGGTCCACGGCGACGCTGGCGATCATGTAGGCCTGGGTGCGGGTGTAGCCGTATTCGGATTCGATGTGGTCGATCATCGCGTCCAGGGCGTTTCGAGCGGCCAGGTGGATGTCGGCCGAACGTTTTTTGTCGGATTTTCAGTGCCCCTGGTGCGTTCTGCACACGAAGGGTTGAAGGTGCGCGATGAGCAAATACTGTCCGCCGCTGGTTCTGGTGTGGCTGCGACGCGGTCCGCTGGACCAACTGCGTCGCTGAACAGGGGAACGTCATTCGAAATCATCGGCGAACAGCACGCCGCTGGTGCCGCGTAGCTGCGCCGTTGCTTCGCCGGCCAGGGCATTCATGGGGATGCGCCCGCGCCCGCTGCGAACCCCGGTCGCCGACGGCCTGAAGATCACCTCGAAGCTACACGCGGAGCCGGGCGGCAGCACGGCGCCGCTGCAGGTGTCCGTGGACGCCTGGCGTTCGAAGTCGCCGGCGTGCGCTCCTTCGATGGTGACGCTGCCGAGCACCAGGTCGTTTGCGCCTACGCTCTCGACCATCACCAGCGCCGCGATCGAGGGTGTGCCGATGGCCAGGTCGCCGAAATCGATTCGCGCAGGAGTGACAGCTGCCAGCGGTTGAACCCCCGTTCCGGAGAGCGCCAATGTGGTCGGTCCGCTAGAGGCGTTGCTCTGGATCGAGAGCTGGGTCGAGGCGGGCCCGGCCTCGCTGGGCGCGAAGCGATAGCGCAGGGTGCAGCTTTCTCCAGGAGCCAACTCGAACGGCGGAAGTGCGCAGGTGCCGCCTGCGCTCGCAAACGGTGCCGCGACCGGGTCGATCGAATCGACGGTGACCGCTCCATCGCCGCTGCTGCTCAGTTGGGTCGTGAGAATACTGTCACTGCTGCCGACCAGCACGTCATCGAAGTCCAGTGTCGGTGGGTCGACATCCAACGCCAGGATCCGCGGCAGGGTGCCTGTGAAGAATGGGCCGAAGAACTCGTTCTGGCCCTCTTCGGGAATCTGTGGTAGGTCGTTTTCGCTGTTGCCGAAGGTGTCGAGGTAGCGTGTTTCGCGAATCGTGACGCGGTCGAAGGGCTCGTCGGACCAGACGCCGATGAATACGGCGGTGTCCTGACCGAAGTCCGAGCGGTCGTCCATCGGATTGAAGTCGAATTGATGAATCTGTGTCGCGCCGTTGAACAGTCGCACGGTAAACAGGGAGTCGTCACGAATGCCAGGCTCGCCGCTGTTGCCTTCGAAGTCTTCATGAATCGAAAAACCGATGGCGTAGAGCTCGGTGCCTGCAGGCACAGGCGCCAGATCGAATTCCTCGGAACTGGACAGGCCGATATCCGGGCCCGGAAGCGACGGGGTCCAATCCTGCCCGGTAAACAGCTCGTGGGGCACCTCGCTGGTGAAACGGAGCCGTCCGACGGTGATGTCGTAGCCCCGTTGGATATCGGCGGGCATTCGCGCCGCGTCACCCTGGCTGCAGACCCCCAGGTCCGGTCCGGTGGCGTGAGTGGCGAGGGTGTCCTGGCAGAATTCTGTTTTCGATAGATACAGCTTCTTTGCGGGCTCGACAGCCGGGTTCGCTCCATGGCGAGAATTCGAGCCAACGAACGTACCTTGTCGAGTCGCGCCTTCATAGAAACTGATCCCGGTGGGGGGGCCCTGGTGATAGACCGCAAGCCGACCATTGTCATAGGCGATCGTGCTGCCCCATTGCCCGCCGCCCCGGAATAGCGGGCCTCCTATGGGGTAGACCGGCGTGTAGTGGTCCGTCCAGGATAGGATGGTGTCGCTCCAGGCGCCAGTCGGCGTCGGGTACAGGAACAATCCGCCGGCGTCGACGGAACTGTCGCTGAAAAGATATCGATCGCTCACCAGCACTCCGTCTTGCAGCAACGCCATTCCATGGCCCATGGACGAGTCGTCCTGGTCCTCTCGGCAGAAAGGGATGCAGCTGCCGCGAGACAATCGAGCCACGTTCCATTCGACTGAAGGGTCTGCACTCGCTCGTTCAGCGATGTGGACGAAATCCTGTCGCCGATAGCCAACCAACAAGGTGGTGCCGTCATAAACCAGCTTCTCCACCGTGTCGAAGGGCGCAGGCGCGCCAAGATCGGCGAATAAACGGTCGAACTGCCAGGTCAGGCCGTTGCGTCGCAGCAGAAACAGCTCCTCGGCATCCTCGTTGGAGACGACGATTTCTTCCTTGCCGTCGATTTCGGCCACGGCGATGCGGGTTCCCACCCGACCGACGCCCATATCCGAAGGGGCGACCGCGTGATCGGCTCGGCGCTCGACCGGCTGGCCGCCGACGGGCGCGAGTGCGCTCCAGCCACCCGGCGGCTCTTCCCAGATGTAGACCGCGCCGTGGTCGGGAATCCAACCGATCCCGAAGAGCTCGGCATCCGGGGCGCCGGCGACGATGGCGCCATTGAGAATCGCAACCGATGCGCCCAGCCGACCCAGTCCGGGCGCGGTCAGAATCGCAGTGGGCCGGAGTCGGTTTAGGTCGACGGGTCCGGGCCAGCCGCCTTCAGGTTTGACGAACACACGGACCGCGCCACGATTCGTCCCGTTCTCATTGGGGTCGCCGAGCGCGATCACGTCCCCTTCGACCGCGACCGAGGTCGCGGCGCTGAGCCAGCTGGTGGTGGTGAATACGTTCGGTACCCAGGTTTCGAGGTTGGCCACTTTTACCCATTCGTTGTTCTGGTGCTCCAGCACGATTGGGTATCGAGCGCCTGTGGGGCCTGGCAACTGGTTGGGCTGGATGGAGTAACTGGCGCCTAGTACAAGGAGGTCGCCGTCCATCGCCATGGTCTTTCCGCACTGGGTGCCGCATTGGTTTGCGGGCGAATCGGCATTGGTGTCAAAGAGGCGTTGCGATTCGACCGCGAAGGCCGGCAGCGTATTGAGCGGCTGCTGGGCCAGGGCTGCAACGGGTAACAGGGCGAGTGCGAAGCCCGACAGCCAGCGCGATCGCAGAGTTGAAGCCGGACGGTTTTCTGGACGTGGGTGGGTCGTCATGGCATAGGCAGCTTCGAGGGTCTTATTATGTCCAGCGCGATCGGTGTAGAAACAGGCTCATCGCCCGAGTCGGATTATTCGGAATCGTGGTCCGGCTCGGCTTCGAGTTGAGCCTTGAGCCACGCGCGGGCAAAACGAAGGTCGCGATCCACGGTTGCACGTGAGATGTCCATGACGGTGACCATTTCGTCTCGTGTCAATCCGCCGAGGTAATGCAGGGCCAGCAGTTGCGCCTTGCGTGGCTCGATGGCTTCCAGACGGTCGAGGGCCGATTCGAGGTCGAGCAAGTCGGCCTCGGGGCTGTCTACGCCACCCAGCGCCGACAGTGTGACGCGCTCATATTCACCGCCTCGCTTTTCACGGCGCCGTCCCCGCGCATGATCGACCAGAACGCGGCGCATGACCGTGGTCATCAGCGCCAGGAAATGGCAACGATCCTGCCAATCGACCGAGGCATCGGCCAGTCGTACGAAGGCTTCGTGGACGACGGCCGTCGGCTGCAGAGTGTGGCCGTAGCTTTCCCGGGAAAAGGCACGCCCGGCAATTCGATGGAGTTCGTCGTAGACCAGCGGCAACAAGGCGTCGGCGGCGTGCGGATCTCCGGCACGCCAGCGTTGAAGCAGCACGGTGACGGGTTCCGCTCCCTCAGCCATCGAGTTCGGCCCGCAGGTTCGCCACATCGGCCAGGATCGACTCGATCAGCGGGAAGGATTCGCCGGCTTGTTCTCGCGCGCGGAGTGCAGCGATGGCGGCGGCTTCCAGCGCGGCCGCGATCTCATCATGTTGACCGGCTGCGATCTGCCAGCGAGCAGCATGGATCATGAAGGCTGCATGTTCGAGCGAGCCGGTTTCGAAGATGCGTTCAACGGCGTCCTGCAATCGGCGTGCAGTCTCGGCGGCTGCATCGGTGCGGCCGAGCGTCGACTGCCCCTGACCGAGGGCAACCAGGTAGCTGCCGGCTTCCGTAGGCGGCCTCTGCCGATCATCGAGCTGTGCGTGAACGGTCCTGGTCAGCGCGTCGAGTGCCTCGGGGCTGGGGCGGGCTTCGAAGTCGGAAATCTCGGCAAAGGTCAGGACCCGCTCAATGTCTGTTTCCCAAGCGGCTTCGTCCTGCCGCAGCCATGCCGCTGCTTCACGAAACTCGCTGGCCGCTTCGCTGAATCGACCGGTTGCGCGGAGCCATCGTCCCTGGAGTTCGTGAACGCGCGCGCGATCGCTCGCCTGGGTATCCGGTGCCCGCGCGGCGAAATTCGTCACGGATTCGACGACCTTCTCGGCTGCGGCGTAGTCTCCGAGGGTAAGCAGGATCGAGCCGTAGTCGACGACCTGGAAGTACCCGAGCGGAAGGCTTGCCGAAGGCTCGGCGGCCAGCCAGGTCGCGGCGGCCGCCCGATAGGAGACGGCGGCGCGCGCCAGCATGCCACGGCGCCAGTAATGAAGAGCCAGGTTCCTGTGCGCACGCTGTGTGATCGGGTTGTCGCTACCGTAGAGCTGCTCTCGGATTCGCAGCGAGCGCTCGTACATTCCGGCAGCCTCATCCAAGCGATTCAAGCGGCTCAGGATGATCGCGATGTTGTTCGTCGCTGTGGCGACTTCGGGGTGGATCTCGCCATGGAGATCGAGCTGGACGTCGAGCGAGCGCTGAGCTTCGTGAAACGCGCTATCGAAGTTCTGACGAGCCATTGCGATGCCGGCGAGGTCCATCGACGTGGCTGCTTCGGCACTCCCATATGCGGTACCCATGCGGTCGTACATTGCCCTGGCCTGTTCAAAGTGCTCTGCCGCGCCGTCGAGGTCTCCGGTTTGCTGTCGAAGCAGCCCGGTCTCGCGCAGACTATCGGCGAGGTCGGGATGGTCTTCGGTGTGGATCGAGCGGCGCAGGGACAACGCGGCCTCGTGCCCGGCCAGGGCTTCCGTCACCCGACCCAGTTCATATTCTGCATAGGCCAGGTCGAATCGATTCTGCGCCCGGATGGCCGGATCGTCGATTGCGTCCCGATCAAGAATCAGCTGAGCCTGCTCGTGCGCAGCGTAGGCGGCATCGAAGTTCCCGAGCCTTCTCCAGGTGCGACCGATGACGCCGAGCAGGCGGGTCTTGACTTCCGGAAGTGTGCCCAGATCGCTCTCCAGGCGATTCTTCCCCTGGATCAGGAGCTGGGCTGCAGTAAGCTCCGCGCCCTGCGTTTCCCCGGGGTCGACGTCTTCGAACAGGCGTTCCATGAAGTCGGCGACCTGCACGGCCTTCGCCGCCTCGACTTCTGCCGCATGGCGGGCGGCTTGCAGTTGGTGGACGTATATTCCAGAGACGCCTGCAACCGTGATCAGGGCCAGTCCAGTCACAATGCTGGCCGCGGCGTGTCGACGGAGGAAGCACGCGACGCGATAGGTCGGTGCATCGCCGATGGCCTCAAGCGGTTGATGATCGAGAAAACGACGAACGTCGTTGAGCAAGTCGCCCGCACTGCCATAGCGCCGCTCCGGGTCCGGGTTCAAGGCGCGAGCGGTCAGGGCGTCGACCTCGGCACCCAGGCGCAGGCCCGGCAGCGGGGTGCGACTGGGTTGCGGCGGCGGTTCCCGGGTGATCGCGGCTCGAAGCGTATCGACCGTCATCGGATCGGGGGCATGGGGCAGTCGGCCCGTCAGCATCTGGTGGAGGATCGCGCCAAGCGCGTAGACGTCGCTGGCCGTGGTCACGTTCTGGTCCGCAAGTTGCTCGGGGCTGGCGTATTCAGGGGTCATCGCGACGACGGCGTCCCGGCCCGCCTCGCCCCCAACCAGAGAGGCGATCCCGAAGTCGAGCAAGCGTGGGACGCCGTCATCGGTGATCAGGATGTTGCCGGGCTTCAGATCACGATGGACGACCAGAGACCGATGAGCGAACTCGACAGCCTGGACGATTCGGGCGAACAGGCGCATGCGCCCCCTCAGGCCGAGCGCATGGGCCGCGCAGTAGTCGAGGACGCCGACGCCGCGGACGTACTCCATGACCAGGTAGGGCTCGCCGGAAGTCGTGGTCCCGCCGTCGATCAGGCGAGCGATGTAGGGGTGTTCCAGGCGGGCCAGGATCTGTCGTTCGGTCGCAAAGCGCTCGAGCATTTCCGGGCTTGCGATGAGCCGGGAAAGAAACTTGACCGCAACCGTCTGCTCGAAATCGCCGACGCGCCGGGCACGATAGACTACGCCCATGCCGCCGGCCCCGATCTGCTCTTCCAGCTCGAACGCACCGACTCGTTCACCCCGACGGTCGGCCTCGTGATCTGCTAGAAGCTCGGCGACTGCGGAGCCGAAGGAGCCCGACAGCGTTGCTACGGCGTCGTCGGCTCGAAGCAGTCGTTCCAGTTGCGTTGCCCGTGCCGGGTTTTCGCGCCGGATCGCATCGAGTCGCTCTTGGCGCGTGACGACGTCCGCCTCCGAGAGGTCGGCAAAGTCTCGTTGTAGCCGTGCCCATGTGGTTTCCGTCACGGTGATTTGCTCGTGATTGCGAGATTGAAAGCGCAGTCAATAGTACAGGCGCCGGTCCGAGCGAGCATCGAGGTTCGTTTTCCGTCTCTGAAGCAGCCGTGCTGGGGCAGACCAGAGCGGAGGTTCGAGCGGCAACGTTCAGTTTCTCCTCGCCGATGGGTGTCGGGCGGTCGTTGAATTGATCGCGCCGCCTTGCTAATGTTCCAGACGGGCGTAGTGGAAGTAGGAGATTCAGATGTTTATCGTGACAAACCGCCGTGTCGATCCGGAGGCCTCCGGACTGGACAAGCTGGGCAAGCGGCCGAACGAGAAGGGCAACAACGAGCTTCGTGTCGTCGAAGCGAAGCGCCGTGGGAATGGATTTGCGATCGATGTTCTGCCCGATGAAATTTCAAGGTCGGAAGCGAAGGCGTATATCGAGGAGTTCTCGTTGGACCTGGATCCCGAGATCCAGCACTACGCGAGCCTGCGCGTGGCTTGTGAGCTGGTGCGGAAGCTCCGCGCGAAGAAGCGGCACCTGCTGATCTTCGTTCACGGGTACAACAACGAGATCCAGGACGTGCTGCGCGCGGCCTTCGAGCTGGAAAAGAAATACAACGTCGAGGTGCTGCCGTTCAGCTGGCCGGCCAACGGTGGCGGGGTGCACGGCAAGCTCAGCTATCTTTCGGACAAGCGCGATGCACGGGCCTCGGCCGGTGCGCTGGAGCGCACGCTGAAGATGGTTCACTACTTCCTGATGAAGATCAGCGAGTCGTCGCGCGAGACCTGTCGCTGCAAGGCCTTCGAGAAGTATCCCGAGAATGCCGAGAAGCGCGACGCGCTCTACGCGAAGCTCCTGCGCAAGGAATGCCCGTTCACGATCAATGCGATGTTCCACAGCATGGGCAACTACCTGTACAAGCAGATGCTCAAGAGCACGATCAGCGAGGGCAACGAACTGATCTTCGACAACGTCGTGCTCTGCCAGGCCGACACGAACAACGAAGGCCACGCCGGCTGGGTCGATTCGATCCGGCACAACCGGCGTGTCTTCATCACGATCAACGAGAACGACTACGCGCTCCGGCTTTCGAGAATCAAGCCGGGCGATGCCCAGCGCGCGCGCCTGGGGCACTTTGCAAAACGGCTCAACAGCCGGATCGCCTATTACGTGAACCTGACCAGCGCCTCCTGGGTGCAGGAATCGCACTCGCCCTTCGGCGATCCGGCGAAGAAGAACGACCGGTTGGCGGCGTTCTTCGAACAGGCCTTCAGCGGCTTACCCGCCGAGGAAGGCCTGCGCTACAAGGAAGAGGGTCACTGGTACGAGCTTCGCTAGTGGGGCCATGCGTCACCTGATTTGTCGCACGGCCCAGTCGACGGGTCGATCTTCAGATTGAGTGCAGTGGTTCGGCTCAGGGTTGGCGAGAGGCTGCGTTGTAGCGGCGCACGATTTCATCCGTGATCTCGACGCGGTCGCTGGCCTTCACGATTGCGCTGTTGACGCGGTTGAAGATCACGTCGTAGTTCATTTCGTCCTGAAATTGCTCGAAGACCGGTTGGAGTTGAGACTCGATCTGCTGCAGCCCCTGGGTTTGTATCCGCTCCATCTCACGCTGGAGGTCCTCCTGCCGCCGTTGGATCTGCGCGCCGACTTCTTCCAGCTCCCGCCGAAGCTCGGCAAGTCCCGCGCCGGTCGGCGTTGCGGCAGCCTCGCTCGCGCGCTTTTGCAGGTCCTGAGCGCGTTCCTGCATGGCCGTGAGTTCCGATTGAGCCGATTGCCTGAACCCCTCCAGTCTTGACTGCAAGTCTTGACCCGCACGGCTTTCGAACACGATGCGTTCCATGTCCACGATGGCAATGCGTAAGGGAGTGTCTTCTTGCGCCATCGCCGCAGCGGGCCCCAGCAGCGCAATAAGCAGGAACGTCCAGTGAATGGCGCGTGTGTGCGAAATCTTCATTCGATGTCTCCGAGTCAGGGCCGTGATCGTGGCTTCCAGGGGTGCACCGATCCAATGGTGGGTGCGTCGAGCGTGCGTGAAGTCGATGAATGCGGCGTCGGATCGAGTGTCTCGCGCGTTGACTGCAGTGGGTCCGGGTCTTGAAGCTTCTCGACAAGAAAGGGCGCCCGAAAGGACGCCCCTGGTGAAATCTCCGCGTCTTGCGGATTGCAATCAGAAGTGGACAGACTTCGGATCCAGCGGTTTCTGCTGGGGTGGCGCGAACTTCGTCAGGTCGATGCCTTCGACGGCCTCGGTATATTCGTCCAAGGTCGGGGTTCGGCCGAGGATGGCCGACAGCACGACCACCGGCGTCGAGGCCAGCAGCGACTCGCCAGTCTTGTCGTCGGCGTCTTCGACGACGCGGCCCTTGAACAGGCGGGTCGAGGTGGCCAGCACGGTGTCGCCCCTGGCGGCCTTTTCCTGGTTGCCCATGCACAGGTTGCAGCCCGGGCGTTCCAGGTACAGGATGTTCTCGTACTCCGTGCGTGCTTCGCTCTTCGGCGCGTTGTCGTCGAATTCGAAGCCCGAGTACTTCTGCAGCACGTCCCAGTCGCCTTCGGCCTTCAGCTCATCGATGATGTTGTAGGTCGGGGCGGCGACCACGAGCGGGGCGTTGAAGGTGACTTCGCCCTTGTCCTTCTCGAGATTGCGCAGCATCTGGGCGACGATCTTCATGTCGCCCTTGTGGACCATGCAGGAGCCGACGAAACCGAGGTCGACCTTCTTCTCCGCTTTGTAGTAGGAGATCGGACGGATCGTGTCGTGCGTGTAGCGTTTCGAGACGTCCGGGTTCTGAACGTCCGGGTCGGCGATCATCGGCTCGACGATCTGGTCCAGGTCGATGACGACTTCGGCGAAGTACTTGGCGTTGTCGTCCGGACGCAGCGCCGGCTGGGTGCCGGAGCGGATTTCGTCGATGCGTTGATTGGCGCGGTCGATCAGGCCCTGGAGCATCTGCTTGTCGTTGTCCATACCGGCGTCGATCATGCCCTGGATGCGCGACTTGGCGAGCTCCAGCGACTCGATCAGCGTGGCGTCTTCGGAAATGCAGACCGAGGCCTTGGCTTTCATCTCGGCCGTCCAGTCGGTGAAGGTGAAGGCCTGGTCGGCCAGCAAGGTCCCGATGTGGACTTCGATCACCCGGCCCTGGAACACGTTGTCGCCGAACTGGTCGAGCATCTGCGACTGGGTGGCGTGGACGACGTCGCGGAAGTCCATGTGGTCGGCCATCTTGCCCTTGAAGGTCACCTTGACCGATTCGGGGATCGGCATCGAGGCTTCGCCCGTGGCCAGGGCCAGCGCAACGGTCCCGGAGTCGGCACCGAAGGCCACGCCCTTGGACATGCGGGTGTGCGAGTCGCCGCCGATGATGATCGACCCGTCGTCGACGGTGATGTCGTTGAGGACCTTGTGGATGACGTCGGTCAGCGGGTGGTACTCGCCCTTGGGGTCACGCGCGGTGATCAGGCCGAACTTGTTCATGAAGGCCATCAGTTTCGGTGTGTTCTTCTGCGCTTTCAGGTCCCACACGGAGGCGGTGTGGCAGCCGGACTGGAAGGCGCCGTCGACGGTCGGCGAGATGACCGTGGCCGCCATGGCCTCGAGTTCCTGCGAGGTCATCAGGCCGGTGGTGTCCTGCGAGCCGACGATGTTGACCTGGACGCGGACGTCGGAGCCGGCGTGCAGTACCTGTCCTTCGGGAACGCCCAGGGCATTCTTGTTGAAGATCTTCTCGACGGCGGTCAGGCCCTGGCCTTCGTGGCTGACCAGTCGCGAAGGCGCAAACACGGCCGGGGCTTCGATGCCCAGGGTTTCGGCGGCCAGGGTCTGCAGCTTCTTGCCGAAGACCACGGCGTAGGAGCCGCCGGCGCGCATGAATTCCATCTTGCGGTCGGTGAACGCCGCGCGGATGTCGGCCAGTTCCTTCTCGCCGCTTTCGTCGTAGAGCTTCTTGGTCTTCGAGTTGATCGTCAGCACGGTGCCGGTGGACACCGAGTAGACCTCTTCCAGAATCGGATTGCCGTCGGCGTCCAGCACCGGATTTCCATCGGCGTCGGCCTTGCGAGCCCAGTTGCGGAGGTCCAGGCCGATGCCGCCGGTGACGTCCACGGTGGTCAGGAAGATCGGCGAGATGCCGTAGGTGCCGGCGACGACCGGTGCGATGTTGACGAAGGGCACGTAGGGGCTGGCCGGCTTGCCGGTCCAGAGCGCCACGTTGTTGACGCCGGACATGCGCGAGGAGCCGACGCCCATCGTGCCCTTCTCGGCAATCAGCATCACGCGCTTGTCCGGGTGCTGGGCCTGCAGCGCCTGGATCTCGGCCTGGGCGTCCGGCGTGATCATGCACTTGCCGTGCAGCTCGCGGTCCGAGCGTGAGTGCGCCTGGTTGCCCGGTGAGAGCAGGTCGGTGGAGATATCGCCTTCAGCGGCGATGTAAGTCACCACCTGGATTTCTTCGTCGACGTCCGGCAGGCGGGTGAAGAATTCGGCCCGGGCGTAGCTCTCGAGAATGTCGGTGGCCACGGCATTGCCGGCGGCATGGGCCGCCTTGAGTCGATCCGTGTCGGCCTCGTACAGGAAGACCTGGGTCTTGAGCACGTCGGCGGCCTTGCCGGCCAGGTCGGCGTTGTCGCCCAGGGCAAGGTCCAGCAGCACTTCGACCGAGGGACCACCCTTCATGTGGGACAGCAATTCGAAGGCGAAATCCTCGGATATTTCCGCGACGTCGGCCTCGCCGAGAAGGATGGCCTTCAGGAGCTGCGCTTTCTCGACCGCGGCCGAGGTCGTGCCGGGCAGCGTGTTGTAGATGAAGAACTTCAGCGAATCCTGGCGGTGCTCGTGGCCCGAATCCCTGATCTGTTCGATGATTTCCCGGGTCAGCGCACCATCATCGATGGGCTTGGGGTGAAGTCCCTGGAGTTTGCGCTGGTCGATTTCGGCGAGGTAGTCGGTGTAAAGGCTCATCGGTGGTGGGGCTCCTCGAAACGGCGTGAATACGGCAGGTTTTCGGCAAATCGGGGGTGTCGATGCGGGCAAATTTTGCGCGCCGGACACAATCCCTTAGTTATAGCTTCACGTGACCGGGAAGTCCGGCGGGACAGGGTCGACCTTGGTCGAGGGTGACGGTCCTGCGGTGAGGCTGGAGGCTTGGCCGCGGCGCGTTCAGCGCGCCTTGTTCGACGCGTCCTGTTCGCCGCCGAACAGCTTGCCGCCCAGCGTGATCACGGCGAGGACGACGGCGCCGAGCGCGATCCCGACCAGGGCGGTCCAGCCCATGTTCGCGAGCGTCAGCCAGGGTTGGGCCAGACCGTCGACCAGCGCTTCGTTGATGTGGTGCAGGGCCGGGATACCGTGCGAGACGATGCCGCCGCCGACCAGGAACATCGCGGCGGTGCCGGCGACGGACAGGAAGCGCATCAGCCACGGCGCGAGGGTGAGCAGCGCGCTGCCGAGCTTCTGCGCGAAGGCGCTCGACTTCTTCGCCAGCGCCAGTCCGGCGTCGTCGAGCTTGACGATCCCCGCCACCAGCCCGTAGACCCCGACCGTGACCAGCACCGCAATCGCGATCAGCACGCCCAGCTGGGTGGCGAAGGGCTTTTCAGCCACGGTGCCGAGCGAGATCACGATGATCTCGGCCGAGAGGATGAAGTCGGTGCGGATCGCGCCCTTGATCTTGTCCTTCTCGAGTTCCTTGAAATCGACCTTCGGGTCGGCCAACGCTTGCTTGATCTTCGCCTTGTCGGCCTCGGCTTCCTCCCGGTGCAGGAACTTGTGCGCCAGCTTGTGGGCGCCCTCATAGCACAGGAAGGCCCCGCCGATCATCAACAGCACGGTGACCGCCCACGGCGCGAAGGCGCTGATCAGCAGCGCGGCCGGCACGATGATGACCTTGTTCAACGCCGAGCCCCTGGCCACGGCCCAGACCACGGGCAGCTCCCGGTTGGCTTTCACGCCGGCGACCTGCTCGGCGTTCAGCGCCAGGTCGTCGCCGAGCACCCCGGCGGTCTTCTTGGCCGCGACCTTGGTCATCACCGACACGTCGTCGAGGACGGTGGCGATGTCGTCGAGGAGCAGTACGAGGCTTCCGGCCATGCGTGAACGACGTCCGATTGCGATGGGAGTCCGGCCCGTCGTGTCGGCCGTTCCGATCATTCTGACGGAAATCGATACCGGCTGCCGATGCGCCGCCGTGCCGTCGTTCGTCAGTCCTCGAACCCGTCGCGGAACAGCAACCCCGGATCGCCGCCGAAGATCACGTAGGTCGAGCCGGGCTGCGTCGGATCGGGGCCGACCAGCGCTGGCGCGCCGATGAACAGGTCGGCGATGCCGTCGTTGTCGAGGTCGCCGCCGCCGGCCACGGATCGCCCGGCGAACGCATACGGATCGTCACCGGTCAGCGAGAAGCCGTTGTTTCCGTCCAGGCTGCCCAGCGACCGCGGTGTCGGAAAGAGCGTCGTGGATCCGAAGACGACGTAGGCCGTGCCTGCGTTGTCGCCGGTTCCGCTGGCGCCGACCACCAGGTCGTCGATGCCATCCTGGTCGAGGTCGCCTGCACCGGCAACTGCAAAGCCGGCGATGCCGGTGGGATCGGCCCCGTCGAGAATGAAGCCGTCTGTGCCGCCGAGGTCCGACAGCTCGATCGACGCCGGCCAGGGCGCGTCGGTGCCGAAGACGACATACACCCGCCCGGTATTGTTGCCGTCCGGATCGGCGAACGGCGCGCCGATGGCGAGATCGTCGAACCCGTCGTTGTCGACGTCGCCGATGCCGGCAACCGATCGTCCCGCGCTGTCCTCGAAGTTCTCGCCATTGAACGCTACGCCGGATATGCCGTCGATGTCGTCCAGGTCCACCCGGCGATCCGGAAACATCCGCTGCGTGCCGAAGACCACGTAGCCGCGGCCCGCGCCGTCCCGGGACGGGTCGCCGTTCGGCGTGGCGCTGTCCGCGCCGAGCACGAGATCGTCGATTCCGTCGCCGTTGATGTCGCCGGCCCGGTCGACCGTCCGCCCGGCCAGGTCGCCGGCAGCTGCGCCGACCAGCACGATGCCGTTGCGGCCATCGAGATCCGAGAGCTCCACCACGCCCGGCCAGCCGCGGTCGCTTCCGAACAGCACGTAGACGGCACCGGACTGATCGCCGTTGAGGTCGAGACCGGTCGCTCCGATGCCCAGGTCGTCGATGCCGTCGCCGTTGAAATCGCCGATTCCGGCCACGGCGCCGCCGGCGCGGTCGAATGCCGCCTCGCCGGACACTGCGAAGCCGTTCGTGCCATCCAGCCGGCCGAGGTCGACAAGCGGCTCGAACGAGTCACGGGATCCGAACAGCACGTAGGCCCGGCCGGAGCTAAAGCCGTTGGGATCGGCTTCCGCCGCGCCGATGACCAGGTCCGCGATGCCGTCGCCGTTGATGTCGCCGGCCGCGCCGACCGATTGGCCGGCCAGGTCGTCGCCTTCTTCGCCGTCGATCACGAACCCGTTCGTGCCGTCGAGATCGTCCGACTGCCAGAACGCCGGGAACCCGTTGTCGCGTCCGAAGACGACGTAGGCCCGGCCGGTCTGCATGGCGCCGAACAGTTCCGGTGCGCCGATGAGCAGGTCGTCGATGCCGTCGTCGTTGATGTCGCCGATCGGATCGACGCTTTCGCCGAAGCCTTCCGTCGGTATATCCCCCTCGATCTCGAACCCGCCGGTGGGTTCCAGCGTCTTCAGGTCGATCGTCGGCGGGAAGTCCTGCGCGTGCGCTGAAATGCCGAGGAGCGCGACGAGGCAGGTCAGGACAATGGCCGATCCCGGCCGGGCTGCCCGCGCGAGGCGTGCGTTCTGCATGGGATGACTCATCGGTTCAGGTCCGCATCGGAGTGTTCGAATCCGTCGATGAACAGGCCGATCGGGTCGCGATCGGTGGACAGGTTGTCGGTCGGGTCGGCGTCCGGTACGCCCGACGGCAACGAGGCCGTGATCGTATTGACCACGACTTCGGACTCCTCGCCGATGACGGTGGCCACCAGTTCGAAGACCACCCGCCCGAAGCTGCCCAGATCGACGGTGGTCTGGATGTCGCCGGTTCCCGACGCATCGCCGCAGACCGATCCCGGCTCGGCCGAGCACGTCCAGGCGGTCGACTGGTCGTCGAGCGTGGCCGGAAGGATGTCTTCGACGACCACGCCGTCGATGACGGCGTTGGTGAGGTTGTCGACCACCATCGTGTACGTCACGCTCTCGCCGGGCCGGACGAAGTTCGCGCCGTTGGATTTCGACACCGCGATATCGAGCACCGGCGCACCGAAGACCACGTAGGCTTCGCCGGCATCGGTGCCGCCCGTGCGATCTGCGTTGGGCGCACCGATCACCAGGTCGACGCCGCCATCGCCGTTGAGGTCACCGACCGAAGTCACCTGTTCCCCGCTCTGATCGAACACGGCCACGCCGTTGATCTGCAGGCCCCCGGTTGCGGTCGCGCCGGGCTGGTCGAAGTTGCCCAGGTCGATGGTCGTCTCGCCGGCGTTGGGCGGGCCGCCGAACACGACATAGGTGATGCCGGCCTCGGTTCGGGTGGTGTCGCCCCGTGACGCGGCGACGAGTACGTCCTGGAATCCGTCTGCGTTGACGTCGCCGGCCGGAGCGATCGCGTTGCCGGCGAAATCGAATGCCCGCGCGCCATCGATCCGGACGCCGGCCGCGGCGGTCGGGCCCGAGCCGTTGACGGCGTCGAGTTCGATGGTCGCCGGCAGGCTGTCGTCCGGGCTGCCGAAGACGATGTAGGCGGCCCCGCTGCTGATCCCGTTCGAACTGCGGAAGATTTCTCCGACACCGAAGTCGGCCGTCCCGTCGGCATTGAAGTCACCGACCGCCCCGACGGCTTCGGCGCAGACCCCCGCGCAGGTCACGGTCGTGCCGCGAGCGGCCGTGGGGCCGCTGCCGTTGAGGTCGGCCAGTTCGATGATCGCGGGCAGCGAAGCGGAGCCGTAGATCAGGTAGTTGTGGATGCCGATGGGATTACGGATGCCGTTGCCGATGAACAGGTCGTCGACGCCGTCGCCATTGACGTCACCGACGTTGCGGACCCGGCCGCCGATCCGTTCGTTGTCCGTCGCGCCGTTGATCAGGGTGCCGGCCGCGGCGTTCGGACCGGTGCCGTTGAGGTCAGCGAGTTCGATGATCGCCGGGAAGCCGCCGTCGTCACGACCGAACAGCACCGCCACCTGGCCGCGACGGCTGCCACCGGGCGCGGCGGGGGCATCGAGGATGCCGATCAGCAGGTCTTCGACGCCGTCGGCGTTGAAGTCTCCGCCGCCGTCGATCGAATAGCCGGCGCGGCCGATCGGCACCGCCCCCCGGATCGTGACGCCCGGGGTGGCGTTCGGGCCGGTGCCGCCGAGCTCGGCAAGCTCGATCACCGCTGGGAAGCCGCCGTCGTCGCGACCGAACACCACGTAGGTTTCGCCGCCCCCGGACACCGTGCCGGTGAATGTCGACGGCGCGCTCAGCGCCAGATCGTCCAGCCCGTCGCCGTTGAGGTCGCCGGCCGGACCGATCGCGCTGCCCGTCAGGGACAGGTCGCGGATGCCGTGGATCACCAGCCCGCTGATGCCATCGAAATCGCCCGGCGCGAGGGTGGTCGGAAAACCGCCGGGCCCGCCGAACAGCACGTATGCCGTGCCCCGGTCGGGGCCGCCGGCATCGCTGCCGGGGGCGCCGATGGCAAGGTCGACGAATCCATCCCCGTTCAGGTCGCCGGCGGCGCTGACCGCCGCACCGAGCGTCTCGAACGCCGTGGTCCCGGGAAACGTGATGCCGTCGAGGCTGCCGGGCGTGTTCAGGTCGGTCAGTTCCACGACCGCGGGAAGCTCGGACCCCGAGGCGGGACCGGCAGCGGCAAGCACCAGGGACGACAGCATGGCGGCCGTCGGGCCGACGGGCGGCGGATCGAACATCGGCATGCACTCCTTCTCGTTGAGGATCGGGTTCGGGTGCGCCGTTGTCTGCACGCGCATCGGCGGCGCCAGATCAAGGTAGAAGGCGGGGGGCGCTCGATCCTTCAGAATGGTTGAAAGATCGTGAAAGAGCCTGAATCCGGGCGTTCCGGACCCTGATGCGGACCCGGGGCGGCGCAGCGGATCGCGTCGCCGGTCCGCTCGGGCGAATCTTCGATGACGGCGATCGTCGAGAAGCAGCGCGGTAGGGAAGGGGACCCCGACGCAAAAAAATGCTGGCGGCCGGGGCGTGTGCGGCGGAGCGGTTAGCGTCCGGGCGGATTCACTGCGCGGATCGGGCCACTCCGGCGTCGACCAGTGCAGCGCGCAGGTCTTCCATCCGACTCCGGTTCTTGCCGAGGTCGGAATAGCCGATGCGCGACGCCGAGCGCATGGCGATGGTCCCGGCCGAGCGGTCGAGCAGGAACTCGACGTCGTCCTTGAATCGCAGGATCCGGGTGGTCGCGACGGCCCGAATGTACCGGTCGCTCGAAGCAACGATCTCGAAACTCCGGTCGTCGTCGAGAATGCCCCGGAGCGCCTGCCAGGCCGCTCCCGGATCGCCCTGAATGCGGATCGGGGCGATGTAGTGGGAATCGCCCGGCTCTTCGGCACTGGAAACGCAATTCGGGCTGTCGGGGCAGCGATCGAGCGAGGTGACCTTGTCGGGTTCGGGCATGTTTTCAGGCATTCCGGAGCATCCTGTGAGCAGCAGCGCCACGATAACCGCAGAAAGGAACCTGATGGGCATTGCGCTTGTCCTTCGAATACAAGTGGGGCCGCGGCATGGACGCAGCGTAGGTACTTCGCTGCGCCTTAGTTGATCTGGTGCGTCCAGTTCCACATTGATCACCCTCCGACTTTAAACCGCTCGACAGTTCGCGTGGTTTTTGTTTTCAAGCAGTTCTGTTTCTTGCGCGCGCTCAGGTCGCGATTGTTCGTTGTCAAACCCTCGGCTTCGGCAATGCGGTCTGGAAAGGCGATGGGCAGAGCTGCTTCAATCAGTCCGGCGGACGATTCGACAACCTGAGACGGATCGCCGTTGATGCTGATCGACTTCAGGATTCCGTTCTCATGGAATTGGGCATTGAATTCCGTTTTGGCAAGCCAGCCTGCGTCGTAGTTTACGAAATATAGGTCGCCGATCGGCAAGGCCTCGAACGATTGACGGCTTTCGTTCGAACACAACCAGCCGAGCGACTCATCTGCGTCTGGCTTGAGGCGAAACTCGGTGACCTCGGTAACGAGGACCGTCACCGGCATGCGCACCGGGAATCCAGCACATGGAGACGCGCTGCATGAGGATCCCGTAACGACGATCTCGGTAGCGCACCCGGTGGCCAGCAACAACGGCGAACAGACGGCCGCAGTTCTGAGAATAGAGCGTAGCGGTACTTTCTGATTCAAAGGCCTGCTCCGGTTCGTTGGAATTGGTAGCTGTAGAAACTCAATCACTTACATCTTCGAATGGATCCGGGCGATCCGGATCCACCCCCAGCACGCCGGCCAGCGCTTCCTGGCTCCGATCGGTGCTGAACTCGCACCACAGTGGGAAGTGGTCGCTGACGCGGAAGGTCATCTGGAACGGTGTGAGTTCCTGGAACACGGCGCCGGCGAAGTCGACGACGCCGGCGCGGCCAGTGGGCAGCAGGGTCATGTCGTCGCGGAACCAGCCGATCTGGTCGTAGTGCTTGGCTTCCTGGCCGTAGGTCGTCTTCAGGTTCCGAAGCTCCTCGGGCACCCAGAGGCCTTTCTCGAGGAAGACTTCGAACAGGTCGTTGTCTTCGTCGCGGTCGGTGTTGAAGTCGCCGAGCACGATCAGGTTGGCCTCTTCGGCGTTCGCGAAGCGGGATCGATCGCGGATTTCGTCGGCGGTGTACGTCGCCAGGTTGCGGAGTTCGGGAACACGATCGCTCAGGTCATCGCCGTAGCGAATGTGTGCGGTCAGCAGTGCGAAGCGCTCGCCGCCGGCGTTGAAGCCGACCAGGTACGGCGTTCGGTCGAATTGCTCCTGCGGGTCACCGTCCGGCGTGGGCGGAAGGACGATTTCTCCCGCCAGGCCGGAGGGTGAGACGCGGCGCGTGTCGTACAGATAGGCCGACCGCTCGGTGTTGCCCTTGGCGCCGGCCGTCACGTCGCTCATCATGACGCTCCAGTGCGGTCCGAGAAAGCGTTCGGTCAGCAGGCGAAGCGCGGAGGTTTCGCGCTTGACTTCCTGAATGGCCACGACATCGAAGCGCTGGATGACTTCGGCAATCAGCGCCAGCCCCCGAAGATTGCGCTTTGGTGAACCCGGATTCTCCGACCACTGATCATGGTAGCCGCCGAGACTGCGGATATTCCAAGTGCCGAGGATGAAATTGTGATCGGTTTGCCGGGGCGGGACCTCAGTGGCATCAAGCCGCCGCCGCAGCCGCACAATGTCCTCGACGACGTAATCGGGATACTGGTGATAGTTCATCGACCCACCGCCTCTGGCCGTCTTGCCGAAACGACCTTTCGCTTGCCCCGGGGCGAGTATGCTCCGGTCCAGCAGTGAAATGCAAACGAGGACGCGCGCACGCCTGATCCTGGCGGAGCTGGTCGATCATGGGCAGGACTCGTTCGGGTTCTTCCGCCCCGCCACGCGCGGCCCGCTCGCCTGTCGATCCTGCCTATCATGGAGCCAGTTCAGCACGGATGGACCCGATGACCCGGACACGCAGCGTTGTGGATGCCGATGAGGCCGAGGCCAGGGCCGGATGGTGGCCGGCATGACGGCCGCTGGTGCGGCGAAGCGCCGGCGGATCCTGCTGGGTGTCGCCGCGGCGCTGGCGCTGGTCTCGATTGCGTTCGCGCTGGTCCGGCTCGGACAGGGCGAGGTCGGCGTCGCGACCGAGCGCAGCTGGCTGGGCCCGACGCCGGTGACGGTCTACCGGCCGAGCGCGGAGCTTCGCGCGGCCTCGGCCGAGGCCCGGGGCCTTGATCCCGGCGAAGGACTGCCGGTGGTGCTGATCTCGCACGGCTTCGCCGGCTCGCAGCAGCTGATGGAGACCTACGCCTACGCGCTGGCCCGCAACGGCTATCTCGCGGTGAGCTTCGACTACTACGGGCACGGCCGCAACCTGATTCCGCTGGCCGGCGACGTGATGGACGTGGCCGGGGCCACCCAGAACCTGCTCGACCAGACAGCGGCGGTGGCCGGGTTCGCCCGGTCGTTGCCCGATGCCGGGGACGGGTTCGCGATCCTCGGGCACTCGATGGCCTCCGACGTCATCGTGCGCTATGCCGGTTCCGGCGCCCCGGTCGACGCTACGGTGGCGATCTCGCTGTTCTCGCCGGCGGTCACCGAAGATTCGCCGGAGAATTTCCTGGTCATCGTCGGTGACCTCGAGGGTCGATTGAAGAGCGAGGCGCTGCGCGTGGTCGGGCTCGTCGCCGAGAATCCGGAGCCGGGCGTGACCTACGGCGAGTTCGACGACGGCACCGCACGCCGGGCGGTGTTCGCGCCGGGCGTCGAGCACGTCGGCGTGTTGTACAGCCCGACCAGCCTGCAGGAGACCGTGGCCTGGCTGGACCGCTCGTTCGGCCGCGTTCCGAGCCCCTACGACGACGCGAACGATGGCCGTGGCATCGCGATCGTGTTGTTATTCGCCGGACTTCTGCTGCTGGCCTGGCCGCTGGCCCGCTTATTGCCGCGCGTGGTCGAGCCGGCGCGGGGTCTGAATCCGCGCTGGCGCGAGCTGCTTCCGGCGGCGTTCGTTCCGGCCTTCGCGACGCCGCTGCTACTGTTCGCGTTTCCGGCCGATTTCCTCGGTGTGCTGGTCGGCGGCTACCTGGCCGTGCATTTCGGCTTGTACGGCGTGATCACGGCCGGCTTCTGCCTCTGGCTGCGACAGCGCCGGGCAACGCCGGTCGTGGCGACGGGATCCCGAAAGGTCGGTGCGCTCGTGCTCGCGGCAATCGCTGCGACGCTCTACGCAGCCGGGGCGTTCGGGCTGGCGATGGACCGGTTCGTGACGTCGTTCGCGGTGACCGAGCCGCGCGTGCCACTGCTGGCCTTGATGCTCGGCGGAACGCTGGCCTATTTCATTGCCGACGAGTGGCTGACCCGCGGCCCGGACGTGCCGCGCGGCGCGCACCTGCTGACGCGGTTCTGCTTCCTGTTGTCGCTGGGCCTAGCCGTAGCGCTGTCGTTCGAAGACCTGTTCTTCCTGCTGATCATCGCCGTGGTGATCATCCCGTACTTCCTGATCTACGGCCTGATCGGCGGCTGGGTGTATCGCAAGACCGGCGACCCGCTGGTCAGCGCGCTGCCCAGCGCGGTGGCCTTCGGCTGGACGCTGGCCGTGGTCTTCCCCCAGATGTCGGGCTGAGCGCGGCGCGGTGTCGCGCCAGGCGGTGACCAGCAGCGTGATCGTCGCGGCGTGGAACAGCATCGAAGCGGGCACGATGGCCGTCAGCTGCCAGATCAGTCCGGTGGCGAGGCAAAGCGCCCAGACCCCGCCGACGTAGCTCACGATCCGGGCCCCATACAGTTCCGGCTGGCCGAGCCGCCAGGCCACCAGGCCCAGCGCGCTGAGCGCCAGAGCGCTCTTGATGCCGGCCATTCCGCGCATCAGCAGCAGCAGGTCGGCATCCCCGGCCCAATGGGCGGCGGGGGCGACCAGCAGCAGCGGGGCAGCCAGCAGCACGGCGCTGCCGGCCACCAGCGCCTGCCGTGTCCGGCCGGGGTCGGGCCGAGTCCATCCGGTGATCGAGGCGGTTTGCTGCATGGCGGAACTCGCGGGGGTCCAGGTCACGAGCATACTCCAACGCCGATCCGGGCGCCTTCGGGACGGTTTCGTGCGCCGTGCGGCTTGCGGCAGGCCGCTGGGGATGCAACGATGGGGCCCGGATTTCCCAGAGCCGTGCCGATGAATCGCCCGAGCCACCCGATGCCGAGCCTGCTGGTATCGATTCTGCTGCTGTCGATCGTGATCCCGGTCCACGCGACGCCCGAAGACGTCGTCCGGCCGATCCAGGGCTGGGACGATTATCGGGACCGTCTGCTCGAAGACGGCTACTCCGAGGCCGACGCCGACGAATGGATCGATTGGGCTCTCGGCAGCCTGCGCACAATGGATCGCGACGCCGGTACCGATCGCATCGGCGTTCCCGCGCCGCCGTTTCGCTTCGACGGGTGGCTGAATGCCGAGCCGATGACGCTGGAGGACCTGCGCGGCCAGGTGGTGCTGGTTCGCTGGTGGACCGATACCTGTCCGTTCTGCGCCAGCAGCGCGCCGGCGCTGCGAACGCTCCATGAGCAGTACGGCCCGCAGGGCCTGACGCTGATCGGGGTGTTCCACCCGAAGGCCCGGCGCGACGATCCGCTCGACCTGCCGCGGGTGCGGCGCGTGATCGAGCAGCGCGCGTTCGAGTTTCCGATCGCCGTCGACTGGGATTGGCAGACCGGGACATTGAAGGACTGGTGGTTGACCGGGCCGGACCGCCCGGCCACGTCGGTGACGTTCCTGCTCGACAAGCAGGGCGTGATCCGCTTCGTGCATCCGGGCATGGAATACCACGGCGAGAACGGATCGCCGGATCACGCCATGTGCGTCGACGACATGACCGCGATCCGGGCCGAGGTCGAACGATTGCTGGCGCAGCGAGAATAGAGGCGGTCCAAAGCTGCCGGCGCGGCGTACGGTCTACGCCCGGGTCGGATCGTCCAATCGTGACCGGCCCGCTCTCGCGCCACATGCACCTGGAGACGAAATATATATGGATGTCACGTTGTCGTTTCTCTGGAACCTGGGTCGCGTGCTCTGGTTGCTTGCACCACTGTTCCTGGGATT
>Ga0209938_1000298_pt1 | contig 27210 bp, 24 predicted proteins | sample SalPonR2_C_D1_MG_FD_185708 | JGI IMG/M metagenome (GOLD analysis project Ga0209938, IMG submission 185708) | Salt pond soil microbial communities from South San Francisco under conditions of wetland restoration - Salt Pond MetaG R2_C_D1_MG... ... | reverse complement strand
GACAGCTATAAAGAGCTGGTCTGGCGGGTCCGGAACTGCACGCAGTTTCTTCCCGGCAGTCCCGAATTCACCGCTTCTTTGACCTCCAAGGGTTGATATAAAGAATGTCAGCCCTATAGTGAAATAACGTCATTCATATAAAACCACAAGACAGGGAGACCAACCTCATGGCATTTGAACTTCCCGCACTACCCTACGAGAAGAACGCACTGGAACCGCATATTTCCGAGGAAACCCTCCATTATCATTACGATAAGCATCACAACACCTATGTCACCAAGCTTAATGGACTGATTGAGGGCACAGATAACGCCAACAAGGAGCTCGAAGACATCATCAAGAGCGCCAGCGGGCCGCTGTTCAACAATGCGGCGCAGGTCTGGAACCACACCTTTTACTGGCATTGCCTCAGCCCTGAGGGCGGCGGCGAGCCAACCGGTGCGGCAAAAGAGGCCATCGAAGAGGCCTTCGGTTCTTTTGATGACTTCAAGAAAGAGTTCAACGAAAAAGCCGCCGGCAACTTTGGCTCTGGCTGGACCTGGCTGGTCAAGAAAGCTGACGGCAGCGTGGCTATCGTCAACACCAGCAACGCCGAAACGCCTCTGACAGGTGCCGACAAGCCGGTCCTGACCGTCGATGTGTGGGAGCATGCCTACTATATCGATTACCGGAACAGCCGTCCGAACTACCTTGAGGCCTTCTGGAAACTGGTCAACTGGGATTTCGTGAACGAAAATCTCGGCTGATGGCCGGGAAAGCTCCATTTCCGCAATTTCTTTCACAGAAAACGCCCGCATGTTTGCGGGCGTTTTTGTATTTGCGGTATAACAAATCTACCGGATAACACACCGGAAAGCTGAATTGTCGGAATCGCCGGGCGATTCCCTGACACAGATATGAAAAACTCATCCATACTTGGCAACAGGGATTCAAACCCTCTGGCTCCGGACAAGGATCGAAACGGGCATCCATGCAGAACTCTCTAGAGCTAGAGCACCGTCTGGGCTATCGCGTTCTTCGCTGGGTGCTGGCTGTTGCCCTGATAAGTGGTGTGCTGATGAGTTCGGTGCAGGTGGTTCTGGATGCACGGCGGGTATCGGATCTGCTTGACACTCAGGCTCACCAGACCCTGGCCCTGGTGAAGGATGCTGCCACTCAGGCGGTATTCAGTATCGACAATGCTCTTGCCCAGCAGGTTGTTGACGGGTTGTTTGCCCAGGAAGGCATTCATGAGGCTCGCATAACCCATCCTGATGGCGAACCGCTGGGTGAACGGGCCCGGCCTCTGCAAAGCATTTTTTTCCGCCCCATTACCGATGCCATTTTCGGTGCCGAGCGCTATTACAGTACCGAGCTGACCCGCACATCCGACCCGGACAGTGTCTACGGTTTTCTCTGGGTTCGTTATGACACCGGTCCGATTGCAGCCACCTGGCTGGAACGTGCAGCGATCTCCTTTGCCTCCGGCGTTGCCTCGGCCCTCATTCTGGGCATGGTGCTGTTTGTTGTGTTCTACCTGTTACTGACCCGCCCGCTTCTGCGCATTGTGCAATCGGTGAAACAGGTCGATCCCGAACGGCCTGACGACAACCTGATCGAACTTCCCGCCGGCCACAGCCACGACGAGCTGGGTCTGTGGGTCAATGCCACCAACAATCTTCTGGTGGCGATCGCTGACAGTCAGGCCCGCCATCGCGAGGCTGAAGACCGTGTTAACCGCCTGTCGCGCTATGACCAACTGACCGGGCTGCCCAGCCGCGATACCTTTATGGAACTGCTCCAGACCGACATTGAGGAAGCGCAGAAAGCAGGCTCCATGCTGTCACTGATCTGCTGCGGTATCGACGATTTCAAGTCAATCAACGAGCAATGTGGCTTCCGGACCGGCGACCTTATCCTGCAAACCGTGGCTGACCGCCTGACCACGAACCTCAGCGGCAATCGCTTTACTTTTGCACGCCTGGGCAGTGATCAGTTTGTGATAGTCGAGAAGGACCTGCGGGACGGTTACCAGGCCGCTGACACCGGCGACCGCATTCTCGGCTGCATGAGCGAGCCCATGGTATTTGCGCACCAGACTATTGTGCTGACCGTCACCCTCGGCATCGCACTTTACCCCGGAGACGCAAAGAAAGCGGACCGTCTGCTGCAGAGCGCCGAACAGACCATGGCATTGGCAAAAGGCGCCGGCAGCAACTATTTCCAGTTCTTTGTCGCCAGCGTGGACCGGCAGATCCGGGAACGCAAACACCTGGAAAAAGACCTGGCGCAGGCCCTTGCCGGGAACCAGTTCTATCTGGTCTACCAACCCCAGGTAAATCTCTCGACCCACCGTATCGTCGGCGCTGAGGCGCTGATCCGCTGGAACCATCCACAGCGCGGGCTGGTGCCGCCGGATGAATTTATCCCCATGGCAGAAACCAACGGCCGCATCGTCGAGATCGGCCAGTGGGTGCTGAATCAGGCCTGTGCCCAGGCGGCACTCTGGGCCAGTGAAGGTATGCCGCTGCGGATCGCGGTCAACCTGTCTGCCGTGCAGATCAGGCAGGAAAGCATTGTCGATGATATTCTGAGCACCCTGCACCGACACCGGATTCCGGCCGGCAGGCTGGAGCTGGAAGTCACCGAGACCAGTTTCATGACCAACATCGAGGAGGCGATCGAAAAGCTGAAACGCCTCCATGCCGCAGGCATCAACATTGCTGTGGACGATTTCGGTACCGGTTATTCGTCACTGACCTACCTCAAGCGAATGCCGGTCCAGCATCTGAAAATTGATAAGCAGTTCATCCGGGACCTGTTGACCAACGAAGACGACACCCGCATTGCCAACATCATTATCGATCTGGGCAAGAGCCTTAATCTGACGGTGTTGGCCGAGGGTGTGGAAACCGCTGAACAGGAGTTTTATCTGGCCCAACGTGGCTGCCAGCTGGCCCAGGGGTATTTTTTCAGCAAGCCTCTGAAACCGGCCGAGCTTGAGCAGTTCGTTGAAAATTTTCACCGCTCGATCACCGAGAAAACCCAGGGTCACTGACTGTGTCATCTGACCAATTACCGATCTGCAAGGAGCTTCCATGGGAACCACTGTCACTGGTCTGATTGTTATCGCGGTTGTTGTGCTTTATCTGGTGTATATCTACAACCAGCTGGTCTCGCTTCGCAACCAGTTCAAAAACGGGTTTGCCCAGATTGACGTGCAACTGCAACGCCGGCACGACCTGATTCCGAACCTGGTGGAATCGGCCAAAGCCTATCTGAGCCACGAGCGCAACACCCTGACGGAAGTCATGCGGGCAAGAAACAACGCCGTAGACGCCCAGCAGGATGCCGCCAGGGACCCGGCAGACGGCGGCAAGATCCGGAAACTGGGGGGCGCCGAAAACATGCTGACCAAAGCCCTGGCAAACTTTTACGCTGTCTCCGAAAACTATCCGGAGCTGAAGGCCAATGAAACCGTTCAGCAACTGATGGAAGAACTGTCCAGCACGGAAAACCGGGTTTCTTTTGCCCGCCAGGCATTCAACGACGCGGTGATGGCCTACAACACCTTCCGCGAGCAGTTCCCCAACAACATCATTTCCGGCCTGTTCGCCTTCAAGTCCACAGCGCAGCTGGAGCTGGAGTCTCCTGAGGCCCGGCAGGCGCCAAAAGTATCGTTTTAGGGACAGACCGCCATGGCCCATCAAGGATTTTTCCAGCGCCAGGCCAGTGCCCGGCGCAAGACCGGACTGCTGGTGTTGCTGTTCCTGGTGGCAGTCAGCCTGATTACCCTGGCCGTGTGCCTGGTGGGTTACTTCGTCACCCGGGGCGAAAGCAGCCGTCTGGGCTTTGATAACTGGTTAGCAAGCTCGCACGGCCTGTATACCGCCCTTGCGGTGATCCTGGTGATCGGCGCCGGCTCACTGGCGCGCTGGGCGGACCTGGCCGGTGGCGGGCACAGGGTAGCCCGCATGGTCGGCGCCAGAGCCATCGACCCGGCCACACAGGATACCGAAGAGCGCCGGCTGCGGAACGTGGTCGAAGAAATGGCGATTGCCAGCGGCATTGCGGTGCCGGACCTTTATGTCATGGACAATGAAACCGGCATCAACGCGTTTGTTGCCGGTTACACCCCCGGCGAGGCGGTAATGGTAGTAACCCACGGCAGCCTTACCCACCTTACCCGGGATGAGCTCCAGGGCATTGTCGGCCACGAGTTCAGCCACATTCTGAATGGCGACATGCGGCTTAATGTCCGCCTGATCGCGATTCTGGCGGGCATTCTGATGGTGGGCCAGATCGGATCCTTTCTGACCCAGGTAGGGTTTGTCAGGTCAGGCCGCTATGCATCCCGGGATCAGCGCGGTCAGGCATTTTTTGGCATTGTCGGCGTGGCGTTGCTGGTTATCGGTTATATCGGCGTATTTTTTGGCCGGCTGATTCAGTCTGCGGTGTCTCGCCAGCGCGAAATGCTGGCCGATGCCTCATCTGTGCAGTTTACCCGGAACCCGGAAGGCATTGCCGGCGCCCTGTTCAAGATTGGTATCAAAAGCGGTTACCTTGACACCACCAGCCACGCCAGCGACATGAACCACATGTGTTTCGGGGAAAGCGCGAGAATGAAGCTGTCGTCTTTGCTGGCGTCTCACCCGCCCATTCCCAGACGCATTGAAGCCATCGCACCCGGGATGACGGCCCGGCTCCGCAGCCGTTACCGGGACACCCATTCGGCGGAGTCGCTGCGGGCGGTCGATGTGCGCGAACAGGCAGCGCCGCCTGCCGGCGCGTCAGGGTTTGCCGGCGGATCAACATCCGCAACCGGCGGCGCTGAAAACCCGATTCCGTTATCCGCCAGCGTCGGCACCAGCAACAGGGCCAGCGAAGACTACGCCCAGGTGCTGCTGAATACCCTGCCCGCCACCTTTCGCAGCCTGCTTTATACCCGCGAAGGCGCCATTCAGCTCTGCTATGCGTTGCTGATCTGCGAACATTCGCCGGACGACCAGCGCCAGCATCTCAGCCAGATTCCTGAAGAATCGGTTTTTACCCCGAATCCCGGACTGCTTGCGAAACTGCTCTCACCGCTGTCGACGCTGGGATCGGAGGTGCGCCTGCCAGCACTGGAACTGGCCATGCCGGCCCTGCGCAGGCTGGACCCGGATGAGCGCGAAAAACTGCTGAGCGCCTGCGAATTACTGATAAAAGCAGACCAGCGGCTGAACCTGTTTGAGCTGACCATGATCAGTTTTCTGCGCAAGCACCTGGCCGCAGATGCCGGGAGAGTGGTACCGGTGCGTTATCGCAATTACCGGGCGGTACAGACTCAACTGCGGGTTCTTTTCAGCCTGCTGGCCAGGCTGGGAGCCGATTCATCGCAGCAGCAGGCGCTTCTGGAGCAAACCATGGCCGGTTTCCACAATGGCAGTCAGGCCACCCGGCTGATGACCCAGGTCTCGTTGCGCCAGCTTCGGGAGGCGCTCTGGCATCTCAACCAGCTGTCGCCCCTGCTCAAGCCCGGCATCATTGACGCCTGCTGCCACTGTGTTCTGGCAGACGGAGAAATCAGGCCGCGGGAGTATCAGCTGATCCGCCTGATTGCTGACCAGCTCGATTGCCCGATGCCGCCGTTGGCGGCCTGATACCTGCCCGCCGCCAGCCCGAATCAGTCAGCAGCGCTGTCAGGCCGGAACAGGGAGTCTTTATCCGGCGGATTTTCCGGATCCGGCAGACCCAGTTTCCTGCGAACACCCAGGTTCACTTCCCACAGTTGATTGAACTTCTCGTCCGTTGCGGCAATGGACTCCTCCTTGCCCAGCAGGATCTGCGGCCGCAGGAAAACCAGCAGGTTACGCTTGACCCGACGCTCTGACTCAGACGAGAACAGACGCCCAATAAACGGAATATCCCCCAGCAGTGGCACCTTGCTCTTGTTGATCTGAAGGTTGTCCGTGGTCAGGCCGCCCAGCACAATGGTCTCGCCGTCGTCTGCCAGCACCGTGGTCTTGATTTCACGTTTGTTGGTGATGATGTCCGAAGCGGATTCAATGCTGTCGCCGATATTTTCCGTACTCTGCTCAACCACCAGCCGTACCAGACCGTCGGCGCTGATGGTCGGTGTGACTTTCAGGGTCAGGCCGATATCGCGGCGTTCGATGGTGGTGAAAGGGTTGGTGGTGCCGTCACCGGTAACGGTGGACTCCCCGGTCCGGAAAGGCACGTTCTGACCCACGATGATTTCCGATTCCTGGTTGTCCAGGGTAATGATGCTGGGCGTTGACAGCAGGTTGGCCGCCGCCGAGGTCGAAAGCGCCTGCAGCAGAATACCCCAGGAAATCCCGTTTTCGTTGCGTTCGCCCGCGCCAACGGTAACCCCGCCAGTGACCGGAGTCAGGATCGATTCGGAAAGAATGGCCCCCAGTACCTCACCCAGGCTGCGACCCACATTACCGAAATTGGTACCGGCAACGGGTGTGGAGCCGCCGGACTCATCCCCTACCGCCACCTGCACGCCAAGGTCCTGGCCCAGCTCGTCACTGATCTCGACAATGGCCGCCTCAATCAGTACCTGGGCCCGGCGAATATCCAGCGCCCTGATGATCTGTTCCGCTTCCTGCATGATCGAAGGCTGGCCACGAACCACCAGCGCGTTCAGGCCTTCATCGGCAAACACCGAGAAGCCGGTCCGGCCTCCGGCTGAACCAGCGCCAGAGCCCCCGCCACCGCCTCCGGCCTCGGCGACGACTTCGCCCATGACCCCTTTCAGAATCTCGGTCAGATTCGCGGCGTCGGCATGCTTCAAGCGGATGACTTTGGTGGTGCCACCGGTGGCCGAAGGCTGGTCAAGCTGCAGGATCAGGCCCCGCATTTTTTCGCGAAAGCTCTCATCACCCCGCAGAATCAGCCGGTTACTGCGCTCGTCGGCGGTAACGCTGTACTTGCGGGAGGCATTCTCGCCACTACCGCGGCCAAGTTCGCCGGGTGCCAGCTCCTGAAGCAATTCCACCATATCGCCAACCCAGGCTTCATTGAGCTGGATAACTTCCACTTCGTATTTGGATGGGCTGTCAAGCTCACGGACAATCTGTTCTATTCGCTGGATATTGGAGGCATGGTCGCTGATAATCAGCGCGTTGGCCGCTGCAACACCCGCCAGATGACCATATTTTGCAACCAGTGGCCGCAGGATAGGGACCATTTCCAGCGCGTTGGCGTTGTCTATCTGGATAACCCGGGTAATCAGCTGTTCCGACGGCACTTCGGGAAAGCGGTCCAGGGATTCGGCCGACTGCTTGGCATCCACCTGCTGGACCACCTTGATCACTTCCTCCCCGGGGATAGCGGTAAAACCATGCACCTGAAGCACGGCGAGGAAAAGGTCGTAGATCTCGTGACGGTTCATGGGTGTGCTGGAAAGCACCGTCACCTTGCCCTTGACGCGGGGATCCACCACAAAGCTGTAACCGGTTATATCAGCCACCTGAGTCACAAACGCCCGGATATCCGCATCTTTCAGATTCAGCCGCCAGGTTTGTTCCTGAGCCTGGGCTGACTGAGCATAAACTGAATTGACATAGCCCAGCGGCATCAGTGGCAGCAACAGTGCCATCGTCAGGGCATGCAATCGTCGTGTTCTTGGGTCAAACATCGGGCGTTGGTATCCTGTATCGGTTAGCGCCACTGTTCGGGTATGGCATAGTTTACATTGAGGATGGCGCCGTCACGCTCGATTTCGATATCAATCTGTGACTCCGAGCGCCAGTTTTCCAGCAGCGCCTGATCCTGCTCAAAATCCCCCAGCCGCTGGCCATTGATAGCGGTGATGACATCCCCGGATTGCAGTCCCACAGCGTTCAGCATGGCGCTGGAGCCATCATAGAGATAACCGGAACCGCCGTCTTCACCAGCGGGCCTGAGCCCATAGGCTGCCAGTGCTCCCAGACCCTGACTTTGCAGCTGATCCCTGGCCGCTGCAACAAATTCGTCGGCAGAGCCTATCTCGGACGGAACATCCTCGATAAGGTCTGTGGGCAGTTTGTCCTCAAAACTCAGGCTCTCGTACTGGCCATTGCGGCGAATCAGCACCCGATTGGACTCCACCTCTGCCAGCTGAGCGTTCCCGGGCAGGGTATCGCCCACCCGGTAATGTTCTGTCACCCCGTTACTGCCCGCCACTATAGCACCGGAATCCTCCGGACGCTGCGCAACCATAACACCTTCCAGAGAAAGATTGAGACGGGTTTCCGGTGCCGAGCGTCTGACCGTTTCCGCCACCGGGGTCCCACTGGCGGGCCTGCCGAACAGGTCATGGGCAGCCATCGGCTGGAGCCGGCCGGACGCCCCCCCAGCGGCGCTGTTGCTTTCACCCGGCGCGGTGGCAAACGAGTGTTCGGTCCATGCCGTCATCCAGGTGAGCCGGGCCAGAGCCAGTGCCGAATACACCACCAGAGCCACCAGCAGGATGTTCGCCAGCAACTGCGCCAGACGGCTCTGGTTTGCCAATGATATCGGGCTCATCTTGCGGATGCCTTCATCTGAGCGCTGCCTTCATCTCAATGCTGCCGCGGGAATCAACGGTTGCCGGACCCTGAACACCACGTCTCCCGGTCTCGCCGAATCCGGCCAGGGCTGCTGGGCCAGATCGACCATCCTCTTGAACACCCGCAGATCCATCATGCCGGTCCAGCGGATATCGGCAACCGCCGCCGGGCCATCGCCACCTTCCTCGGAAACCACCAGGGTGATGCCGTCAGGATTACTGTCCAGGGTTGCCCGCATTGGCGGAAAGTCGGCGCGGCCCCGGCGGTTTCCCATGGGCCAGGTCACTTCGCCCCCACCCCACCGGCCGGAGCCACTGGCCTGGGTTATGGCCTGATCCGCCCAGACAACGTTCAGCCGCTCAATCGTAACCTCACCTTCAATAACGGCCCCACCACTGCGTCTGATCAGCGGCTCGAATTCAGCCACTCCGATAGTGCCGTCTGCATGCACTTCGCCATTGCCCTGCCAGGACACCAGCGCATCGCCCTGCACCGTGGAACCGGCCGTGGCCAGTGAAAAATCGACCGGTAGCGCCAGTGCCGACAGTGAAGGCATACCCAGATCCCATTCCAGCCTGACCGGAAAATCCATAACCGAAAGGTTTGCAACACCACCCCACAGTTGCCCGGCAAGCTGCTGCACCTGGACCTCCGGTGGCAGTGAAATCCGCCCCTGCGCCTGTTGCCAGAGCCAGCCTGCCGGCACCAGGGCGACCACAGCACCGGCATAGACGAACACACCGATCAGTACCAGCAAAACGACTTTGCCGGGCCTGAGGAACGCTTTGCCGGGAGACTCATTCATTCTCGGTCACGTGTGCTGGCTCATACTGTTGTGCTACGGGAAATTAAAGGCCCGCCGAGTTTAACAAAGCCGATTGCCAAGTTCATGACAAAAACGCAAGAACCCCGCGCCAGGGTAAACCGGCGCGGGGTCTTCAGGGGTTGCGGAAGGGCCCGGGAGCCCGGGGGCATTACATCATGCCGCCCATGCCTCCCATTCCGCCCATACCACCCATGTCCGGCATGCCGCCGCCTGAGCCTTCTTCTTCCGGCTCATCCGCAATCATCGCTTCAGTGGTGATGATCAGGGAAGCGACAGAAGCCGCGGCCTGCAGTGCAGAACGGGTCACTTTAGCCGGGTCAAGAATACCCATTTCCAGCATATCGCCGAACTCTTCAGTCGAAGCGTTGTAGCCGTAGGCACCTGTGCCTTCCAGAATCTTGTTAACCACAACGGAGGCTTCACCACCGGCGTTGGTTACGATCTGGCGCAGCGGCGCTTCCATGGCACGGCGCAGAATGGCTACACCGGCGCGCTGCTCTTCGTTGATAGCGTCAACCTTGTCCAGTGCTGCAATGGCACGGATCAGGGTAACACCGCCACCGGGGACAACACCTTCTTCAACGGCTGCACGAGTCGAGTGCAGCGCATCTTCAACACGTGCCTTCTTCTCTTTCATTTCCACTTCGGAGCCAGCGCCAACCTTGATGACGGCCACGCCGCCGGCCAGTTTGGCTACGCGCTCCTGAAGCTTCTCTTTATCGTAATCCGAGGTGCTGTCCTCGATCTGCTTGCGGATCTGCTCAACGCGTGACTCGATGTCCCTGTTGGCACCGGCGCCGCCGATGATCGTGGTGTTTTCCTTGGTCACGTTGACACGCTTGGCGGTGCCAAGATCGTCAATGGTGGTGTTTTCAAGGGAAAGACCCACTTCCTCGGAAATCACGGTGCCGCCAGACAGAATCGCGATGTCCTGCAGCATTTCCTTGCGACGGTCACCGAAGCCAGGCGCTTTCACCGCGTTCACTTTCACGATGCCGCGCATGTTGTTGACAACCAGAGTCGCCAGCGCTTCGCCTTCGATATCTTCGGCAATGATCTGCAGCGGCTTGCCAGCTTTGGCGACGCTTTCCAGTACCGGCAGAAGTTCGCGAATATTGGAAATCTTTTTGTCGACCAGCAGGATGTAGGGATCATCCAGTTCAACCGACATGCTTTCCTGGTTATTGATGAAGTAAGGCGACAGGAAACCACGGTCGAACTGCATGCCTTCAACCACGTCCAGCTCGTCGTCCAGGCCACGGCCTTCTTCAACGGTAATCACGCCTTCTTTTCCGACCTTTTCCATCGCGTCAGCAATCAGCTTGCCGATGGTTTCGTCGCCGTTGGCAGAGATGGTGCCAACCTGGGAGATGTTACGGTTGTCGTCACAGGGCTTGGACAGGTCACGGATCGCCTGTACTGCCGCGATGGTGGCCTTGTCGATGCCACGCTTGAGATCCATCGGGTTCATGCCGGCTGACACAGCCTTGATGCCCTCACGAACAATCGACTGAGCCAGAACCGTTGCAGTGGTGGTACCGTCACCGGCGGTATCGTTGGTCTGGGAAGCAACTTCCTTGACCATCTGGGCGCCCATGTTCTCGAACTTGTCTTGCAGCTCGATTTCCTTGGCCACGGAAACCCCGTCCTTGGTGACGGTCGGCGCGCCAAAGGATTTGTCCAGAACCACGTTGCGGCCTTTCGGGCCGAGGGTTACTTTTACTGCGTCTGCCAGAATGTTAACGCCCCGAACCATACGTTTACGGGCGTCATCACCGAATCTAACGTCTTTTGCTGCCATGTCTTCTATTCCTGTTCGTTTAACCCAATGTCAAAAAATAATCGGATTGTTGCGTCAACGAGACTTACTCGAGAACGCCGAAAATGTCGCTCTCGCTCATGATGAGCAGGTCTTCACCGTCGATCTTCACGGTATTACCGGCATACTGACCAAACACCACCTTGTCACCTGCCTTGACCGCGAGCGCCCGGGTTTCGCCATTGTCCAGGATCCGGCCGTTGCCGACAGCGATGACTTCACCCTGCGACGGCTTTTCTTTGGCATTACCCGGCAGCACGATGCCACCAGCCGTTTTTTCTTCTTCTTCATTACGACGCACGACAACTCGGTCGTGAAGCGGACGAATCTTCATTGCTCTGTATCTCCATTATCAGGTTAAGTGTGGCAATGATGGTTGCGTGAAAGCCGCGGCCTTTAACCTCCTGTTTTTCGGCAGTTATTGGCCCGCAGCGAACTCGTGGGATCTATGTGGGGCTGAGCGGTGGGTTTTCAATAGCCACCACAAAAAATTTTACGGTTTGGGATCGCTTTTATCGTCGCGATCCAGCCGGTCACGGTCACGCTCGGTTTCGTCACGATATTCACCCTCGATGATGTCATCCCGCCCGGGTGCTCCGGGCCTGGGGCCAAAGGGATCTGCCCCGGGGCCGAAAGGACCCTGGCCCGGACCAAACGAACCTGCGCGGAAGGTAAAGTTGCCGGACTGCCCGGCAACCACCATTCGTTTGAGGGCCTGCCCTGCCAGCCAGTGGCGGGAACCGGGCAGCAGGCAGAGAAACCCGATACCATCGGTGACGAAACCGGGGGTGAGCAGCAATGCGCCCCCGACCGCCAGAATCAGACCTTCTGCCACTTCCCGGGCCGGAAGTTCACCGCTGTTGAGACGCTGGTTCGCCTTCAGCAGGGTCGACAGCCCCTGCTGCCGCAAAAGCGCTGCACCGATCACCGCCGTCAAAAGCACCAGCCCGACAGTATTGAGAGCCCCTATTGCGACGCCAACTTTGATAAGAATCGTCATTTCCACAATCGGCATGACGATGAAAAGAAACAGAAAAACGCCCAATTGAGCCTCCGGGTAAAAAAAAGGTGCAACGATCTTGACTTCGGCCAGAAACCTGTTCGAAAAGATCTGGTATAATTGCCGTCCAATCTTTCAACTTATCTTAGGGCAAAACATGAAACTTCAAGATTCCGTAATTGCAATTACCGGCGGCGGCCAGGGACTGGGGCGGGCTATGGCCGAATTGTTGGCTTCCAGGGGCGCGCGCCTGGCACTGATCGACCGGGTTCCCGAAACCCTGGAAGAGGCAGCCGAAGCCTGCAAAAAAGCGGGTAGTGACGCCAAAACCTATGTCTGCAACGTGGTAGAAGAGGGCGAGGTTGAAACGACGTTTGCAGCCATCGTCAAGGATTTTGGCCAGCTCAACGGCCTGATCAACAACGCGGGCATTGTTCGTGACGGACTGATGGTGAAAGCAAAAGAGGGCCGGGTGGAAAAGCGCATGGAACTCGACCACTGGCAGTCGGTGCTCGACGTCAACCTCACCGGCGTTTTCCTTTGCGGCCGTGAAGCGGCCACACAGATGATCGAAACCGGATCTCAGGGCGTGATCATCAATATCGCCTCCATTTCCCGCGCCGGCAACATGGGCCAGAGCAACTATTCCGCTGCCAAGGCCGGAGTTTCGGCACTGGTGCCGGTGTGGGCAAAAGAACTGGCACGCTACGGCATCCGTTGCATGGGTATTGCGCCGGGCTTTCTCCGGACGGAAATGACCGCGTCCATGAAGCCTGAGGCCCTGGAAAAAATGAAGGCGTCTATTCCACTGAAACGTCTGGGCGAGCCGGAAGAAATCGCTGCCACTGCGGCGTTTATCCTCGAGAATGATTACATGTCCGGACGGATCATTGAGGTGGACGGGGCGCTTCGGCTCTAGCATCGGCGGACAATGTGACTCAGGGCTGCCACTGGAACTGTCGCATTGAAACCCTGCCATCAATAACCATGACGTCTTCCTCTCGTAAGCTCTGAGCCTGCACTTCAAAGGCCTTGCTTCCGGGAGGAAAGGCGATCTGGCCATTGCTCCGGATTACGCGGTACCAGGGGATCGCATGCCCATCAGGAAGCTTTCCCAGGGCTTTGCCGATGTACCTCGCCTGTCGGCCCAGACCCGCCATATCAGCGATCTGCCCATAACTGGCTACCCGACCGATGGGAATGGCGGCGACGACCTGCCAGATTTTCTGATCTTTGGCGCTCATTAATACTCCATCACTTGGCCATTGGGCCTGAATTCAGCATACTCCGTTTTCTTCAGTTTCCAATCCGCCTCGGAAGGCCTTTCATGGCATTGAATTCCGCCCATAAATTTCTCCAAGGCTTTCGGGTCTATCGAAATCCCCGGGTTATCGGCATGCTGTTCCTTGGGTTCTCGGCCGGCCTCCCATTGCTGCTGGTGGGCGGCACCTTCACGGCCTGGCTGCGCGATCTGGGGGTTGAGCTTGCCGCCATCGGTTTCCTCAGCTGGGTTGGTATGGCCCATTCCATCAAATTCCTTTGGGCACCGATTGTAGACCGGGCCCGCATCCCGTTACTCACTCAATGGCTGGGGTGGCGCCGAAGCTGGATGCTGGTTTCGCAGTTAACGATTGCCGGTTCATTGCTGGGCATGGCGCTGACGGATCCGGCCCGGCAACAGTGGCTGGTTGCCCTCTGGGCCGTCGTCGCCGCTTTTGGTTCGGCCACCCAGGACATTTCGGTCGACGCCTACCGCGTAGAGGCCGCTGAGCCCCATGAACAGGGTGGAATGGCTGCCAGTTACGTGACCGGCTACCGGGTGGCCATGTTGATGGCCAGCGCTGGTGCACTGCACATTGCGGCTATCGGAAGCTGGTCTATGGCTTATGGCACCATGGCATTGCTTATGGGTGTGGGCATCATCACCACACTGGTCAGTGCAGAACCAAAGAATCGACAGCCCGCCGCCGTTTTTGCCCAGGAAGCCAGGGTCATCGGGTACCTGGATCGAACCCACCATGGCGGCACCCGCAAAAACATCACCGCCTGGCTCATTGGCGCCTTTGTCTGTCCGTTTGCGGATTTTTTCCAGCGTTATGGCAAGGCCGCGTTACTTGTTCTGCTATTCATCGCCACCTTCCGGATCAGTGACATCTTTATGGGGGTAATGGCTAACCCCTTCTATCTGGATCTGGGCTTTACCAAATCCGAGATTGCCAACATCGCGGCCGCATTCGGGCTAGTCATGACCCTGACCGGGGCGGCAGTGGGCGGCGCGCTGGTTGCCCGCTTCGGCATTGCCCGAATGCTTCTGATTACCGCGTTTATGGCCCCGATAACCAATCTGACATTTGCGGCCCTTGCCATGATCGGCCCACAGCAGCCCGGGCTGATCGCCGCCATCATTGCCGATAACGTAACCGGCGGCATGGCGATATCAGTGTTTATTGCATATCTGTCCAGCCTGACCAACACGGCCTATACGGCTACCCAGTACGCCCTGTTCAGCTCATTAATGACCCTTCCAGGGCAATTCGCAGCCGGATTCACCGGCATGCTTGCAGAACAGGTGGGCTGGGTGAGCTTCTTTCTGATCACTGCGGGCACAGGCGCCCCGGCCATTATTCTGGCCGCGCTGCTGTTCCGTTTTGCGCACCCGGACAAACCTAAGGGGTCAATGGGGTCAGACCCCTGTGGGTAAGTCTTTTTTGCACTTATCCACAGGGGTCTGACCCCATTGTGTTAGTCGCGGAAATTGTTGAATTGCAGCGGGATATCCAGCTCGGCCTCTTTCAGCAGCGCGATGGCAGTCTGCAGGTCGTCCCGTTTCTTGCCTTTTACCCGCACCTTGTCACCCTCGATGCTGGCCTGGACCTTCAGCTTGCCGTCCTTGATCATTTTCACGATCTTTTTGGCCATGTCGGTTTCGATGCCCTGTTTCAGCAACAGATGCTGTTTGACCAGCTTGCCGGATTTACTCTCACCGTCCTCGGACAGTGCCCGGGCATCAATATTGCGCTTGGCAAAGGCCATCCGCAGCATATCCATCAGCTGTTCCAGCTGGAATTCCTGCTCGGCACTGATGGTAATGCCGTTGTCGTCCAGTTCAATGTTCGCTTCCACGTTCTTGAAGTCCCACCGGTTGCCAAGCTCGCGACTGGCCTGGTCCACCGCGTTGGTCACTTCGTGCATATCGATTTCAGAAACTATGTCGAAAGAAGGCATAACGGATTCTCACTTTTTACATTTATCCACGTCAGGGCAACCACAAAACGTTATACTGCGGTCTTCACGTTATTCAGGGTGCCAAAGCATACCAAGACAGGGCCGGCACCGCACCTGACAATGGACCGCCCAGCAGTGGATCTCATGCCAAATCTTGACCTTCCGATCCTGGTGGTAGACGACGCCAAATTCAGCAGCATGGTAGTTGGCCGCACCTTGCGTAAAGCCGGGTACCGGGATGTGCGCATCGCCAACAATGCAACGGCTGCGCTGGACTTCATTGAACAGCGTCCGGTCAGCGTTCTGATTGCCGACTGGCTGATGCCGGAAATGGACGGGCTGGAACTGACTGACCAGGTCCGCCAACAGGATGAGCAGGACAACCATTACACCTACGTGATTCTTCTGACCGGACGGGAAGGGGTGGAGGCGCTGTCTGAAGCCTTTGACCGCGGCGTGGACGACTTCATCTACAAGTCAGACATGAGCAAGCAGCTGATTCCGCGCATTTATGCGGCAGACCGCATGACAGACCGGCAGAACACCCTTCTTGAAGCCAATTCCCTGTTGATCGCAAACAACCGGGAGCTGGAATCCAGCAATATCATTGATCTGGAAACCGGGCTCTGCAATAACCGCTACAGCCGGGAAAGGCTTGCCAGGTGTCTGCGCCAGGCCGAGTCCAGGGGTGGCTCCACGGCCTATGTACTGTGTGGCATCCGCAACTGGCAGGAGCTGAAACGCAAGCATTCCCCGGCGGTTATCAGCGAACTGGCGGTTGGCATTTCCCGCAGGCTGAACCATTTGGTCCGGCCCATGGACTCCGTTTGCCGGATCGGGGACAACCAGTTCGCCATCATTGCCTATTTCCCCAACAGCGACTATTGCACCACCAAGGCGTTTCGCAGGGTGTTCGATGGCATTAACCACAAGGCACTGAAGACCTCCGCAGGCTATATCTCCGTTGAGGCCGGCATGGTTCTGTGTCGGGCGGATGGGAAGGACCCATTGCCATCGGTGCAGCAAATGGAACGGGCAGCGGTTCAGGGACTGATGGATGCCTATGAAACCAGGCGGTTTACCGGGACCAAACCGGAAATCGGAGAGCAAACCTCAGGTTCACACTTGGTAACACGTCAACACAGATAACAAACAGACACCAGGTCGGCCAGGCCCTATTCTGCAATTAAGGATGCAGGCAGTAACCGACATGGTGGAGGGGCCGCGCAGTACCTCCGCCGCCATCCGGACTGCCCGCCATTCAGGACACAGGAATTTTTTTCAGCTCCCTTGCTCTCTCCTCATCTTCAAGCCAGCCAGTCAGCTGGCTTTTTTTATGCCTGGCCGTTAAAGCCCCCGTCTCAGAGCTTACGGCCCTTGCTCGCGGCAATCCGTAACCGCAGTGCGTTCAGCTTGATAAAGCCTTCGGCGTCTTTCTGGTCATACGCGCCCTGATCTTCCTCAAACGTCGCAATTTTTTCATCAAAAAGCGAGTCCCCGGACTTGCGTCCGACCACGTCCACATTGCCTTTGTAAAGCTTCAGGCGGACGGTGCCGTTGACATAATGCTGGGTCTGGTCGATCAGCGCCTGCAGGGCTTCCCGTTCCGGCGACCACCAGTAACCGTTATAGATCACCTCGGCATAGCGCGGCATGATGCTGTCTTTCAGGTGCGCCACTTCCCGGTCCAGGGTAATGGACTCGATCGCACGGTGAGCCCGCAGCATGATGGTTCCGCCCGGGGTTTCATAACAGCCACGGGACTTCATGCCGACATAACGGTTCTCAACAATATCCAGGCGGCCAATGCCATTGTCGCCACCCAGCTTGTTCAGGGTTTCCAGCACCACGTGCGGCTTCATATCCTGGCCGTCGATAGCCACAATGTCGCCCTTGCTGTAAGTCAGCTCAACATAGGTCGGGGTTTCCGGGGCGGCTTCCGGAGAAACGCTCCAGCGCCACATGTCCTCCTCCGCTTCGGCCCAGGGATCTTCCAGATTGATGCCTTCATAGGAAATGTGCAGCAGGTTGGCATCCATGGAGTAAGGGCTCTTGCCCTTCTTCTTCTCCACCGGAATGTCACGCTCGTCACAGTAGGCCAACAGTTTTTCGCGGGAGTTCAGATCCCACTCGCGCCAGGGCGCAATAACTTTTACACCCGGCTTGAGTGCATAGGCACCCAGCTCGAAGCGGACCTGGTCGTTACCCTTACCGGTTGCGCCATGGGAAATGGCATCAGCGCCGGTTTCATTGGCAATCTCAATCAGCCGGCGGGAGATCAACGGCCGGGCAATGGAGGTGCCCAGCAGGTACTCACCCTCGTAAATCGTATTGGCACGGAACATCGGGAATACATAATCCCGCACAAATTCCTCACGCAGATCCTCGATATAGATCTCTTTTACGCCCAGGGTTCCGGCTTTCTGCCGTGCCGGCTCAACCTCTTCGCCCTGACCGATGTCGGCGGTGAAGGTGACAACTTCGCAGCCGTAAGTATCCTGTAACCAGCGAACGATGACCGAAGTATCGAGGCCACCGGAATAGGCCAGCACCACTTTTTTAATATCAGACATGCCTGTGCTCCAGACTGAACAGAATGGATGTTACAAAAAGAAGGTCGGTATTGTACGGGAGAGCTCGGGGAATGGCTATTCAGTGGGGCTTTCGACGATTCGCTGGTCACCGCTGTCGTATTCAGGGCGACCAGCTTTGCCGAAGAAAATTGCTTTCAGTTCGCCAGTCGCCGACATTTGCGCAATGGCTGCGCGGAACTTCCCGGCAACATCCGGGCGCTGCAGCGTCGTCCGCAAGGGCCGATCCTGCCGAGGCTGCAAAGATCAGGACCACAACCAGAGATAATGAAACTGTCATGCTGATCCAGATTCAGCACCAGGAGACGATCAAACGGCCTGCTGCTGCGAAATCACCTCTTCCCGAATACCATCCCACCCATCCTTGATCGAACGCAGCAGATCTGCAACTTCATCCAGCTTCTTGGGGTTGTTATTCAGGTTGGCTTCAAACAGCGCGTGCTCCATGTAGTCGTAAAGCGCCTCAAGCCGAACCGCAAGGTCACCGCCTTTCTCGAAATCAAGGAAACCGCGCAGGCCGCCAATGATCTCAATGGCCTTGTTAATAAGCTTGCCCTTGCCCTCGAAATCTTTCGACTGCATCCGGGCCTTGGCCATGTTAATCCGCTCAAGCGCTCCGCTGTAAAGCAGGTGAATCAGCCTGTGCGGATCTGCATCAGTGATGCTGGTCTGGGCGTTCACCCGCTGGTATGCCTGTAAACCGTTCATAAGTAACCTCTTGATTCACCAGCCAGTGAGCCGGTTCCGCTGTGTTCGGGTAAGCTATCAATCAGTATAGCCTGTTTAATTTTCTCGATTATTCCGGGGGGCAAGGGCCGCCAGTTGCTGACTTACAAAATCCTGAGTGCTGTTCAGTTGCGAAATCAGCGAGTCCGCAGCTGAAAACTGGCTGACCAGTCGCTCCCGGTAAGACACAATTCTTTCCTCGAGCCGGATGCGATTTTCCTGGATCTGTTCCAGATCGCGATTCAGGCTTTCGGTCCTGGCGTCGAGCGCCCCATCGGCGCCTACAAAACTGGTGACCAGATTGACCGTGCGCTCGGCAACACCCTCAATAAAGGTGATGGACCCCCGACTGCCTGTGGCGTCACCAAGAATCCGGGCCTGTAATCCGGAAGGTCCGCCATTATCGGCACCCAGGAACAGAACCTGCCCGTCTCCTTCCGCTGCCCGGCCATCAATCGTGCCGGCGACGTCAACGCCGGCCGTGCTGGTGACCGAGTCCAGACCAAAGATGGCGGCATTTTCCGCAGAGGCCAGGGTAACGGCGGATTCACTACCGTACTTGGACGAAGTGAAACTCAGATTACCGCTTGCATCAAGCTCTGCCCTCACGGACGTCCCCGCCGCACCGAGCGCATTATTACTATTGAGCTGAGACTGGATCTCATCCACCAGGTCCTGGGCGGATGTGTAGGTCTGTTGCGTCAGTTGCAGGCTTTCCGATGTTTCACCGTTAACCTGAAGCGTCAGTTCGTCATTACTGCCATCAATTGCGATACCGGCGGCCAGGGCACTACCGGCGAGAAGATTCCCCTGGGAAGCCACCTGTGTCACGTTAATGTCATAGCTACCCGGCTGGGTCTCGCTGCTACTGCGAATAAACTCTACCTGGCTGTCTGTAGCACGGCCCTGCTCCGCAAACAGCGCGGTCACATCATCCGGGTTGTTCTTGAGCTGCTCTTCGAACTCTGCCCGGTCAAACTCCAGCCCGCCGGTTTCAAAATTGGTTGTGATCCCGACGTCCGCGAGGCTGCGAACGCTGGAGTTCTCAAGACCCGGAACCACACGGGTCAGTATCTGACGCAACTGGTTCTGGATATCCCGGACCGTGCTGTCACCGGTCAGCAAACTGCCTCTGCCGGCCTCTGCGTTAAAGCCGGCAAGGCTGTCGATGGTTGACTGCAATGAATTGAACTTGTCCACGAAGCCCTGAACCCGGCCAGAAACAGCCCCCAGATCCTGCTCTACCCTGACGGTGGATATGCCGGTGCCGGAGATATCGAAGGTCAGGCCGTCGATCACGTTCTCGAAACTGTTGGTAGAGCGGGTTATCTCCACCCCATTGATTTGCATCACTGCGTCGGTCGCGGCAATTGTCTCCTGCAACCCTGCGCCAACATCCATGCCCGCGTTGAAAGCGAAGCGGGAAAGGCCCAGGTTATCCGTATCAGTACCGCTGTTATCACCGGATACCGAAATACTCACCGCATTGGCCGTGCCGGTTTCGTCGGCAGACAGCACCAGTTGAAAACCGTTACCGGTATCGATAACGCCGGCGGACACACCCGTATCGGAATCATTGATGGCATTCGCCAGACCCTGCAGGCTGTCGTTGCTGTTGTCGATGGTTATATTGGCTGTGTTGTCGCCGACATTGAGAGTCAGAGTGCCCTGGCCCACGCTGGTCGAGTCGCGATCATCGAATACAGCATTTGAAGCGAGCGCCTGGGCACTGGCAAGGCTGGTCACATCAACGTTATAGGTGCCACGATTAGCCTTGGTGCTATCGACCGCGACCCCGATATCCTCGTTGGACGAAGACGCCGAAAACGCCTTGAGGTTATCCGGCGCGCTCAGTTGACGCATGGGCAGGCGCAGCTCGGTGACCGCACTACGGAGCTTGCCATAGGCAGACAGGAGCGCATCAGTCTGCTCAGTCTTTCGGTTCAGGCGGGTGTCCGTCGGACTGCGCTCGGCGGCGACCAGCTGATCCACCAGATCCGAGGTAAGAACCCCCGACCCGATGCCTAATGATGAAATACCTGCCATGACTCTGCCTCCTCAGGGGGGCTTCATTCTCTATTGTTCCTTTTATCGGCAGAAAGCGGCAAATCTTTGCCTTTTTTCAGTAAATCCGCCTGCCGATTTGTTACAGCGTGTAACCTGTTTTGCTGCCATAAAGCAGAACACCGCCGGCCCCTTTCGGGTGCGGCGGTGCTGAAAGTCCGTCATTCTCACCAGCGCAAGAGCGGCAAGCCCTTACACCTTGATGTTAAACAACGTCAGCGGTTCATCCTGCTGCAAGTTTTCTGCCAACCTCAATGCAAGCTCATTCGGAATCTGCCGGATAACCTCTTTGGTAGATTGGTCAACCACTTTTACGACCGTCTGCCCCAGATCATTATCCACTTCGAACTGCAGATCCCGCTGGACGTTCTGAACGAAATCGTTCAGCTGCGATACCGCATCATCCAGTTGCTCCCGCTGGGCTTCGTTGCGATTCTCAAGCCGTTCGGCTTTCGAAGGCTCCTGAGCCTCGGTAGGAGACTGAACGCGGTCCGCACGACCAGCGGATGAGGGTGCAACCTGGGCTGAGGCATTACTGCCGTCGGCCTGAGATGACGAAATCGCCCGAGCCGGAGCCTGTTCGCTGGAGCGAACCAACTTCAGACCCGGGCTGTTCAGGTTAACGTCATTCATAGCTTTACCTCACTATCCTTATGCGGCGCTGAACCGGGGCCCGAAAGCCCCGGTTGTTACCGCGTTGCCCCGATTACTGCAGGAGGGACAGAACCTGCTGAGGCCGTGCGTTGGCCTGGGCCAATACCGAGATGCCTGCCTGCTGCAACACCTGCGACTTGGCCAGGTTGGCGGTTTCCGCCGCGAAGTCAGCGTCCAGGATACGGCTGTTGGCCGCTGACAGGTTCTCAGAGGTCGTTGCCAGGTTAGAGATAGTGGAGTCAAAACGGTTCTGAACGGCACCCAGATCGGCGCGGATACCGCTGATCTGCTCCAGCGCTGCATCTGCGATTGCGATCGCACTGCTTGCTCCGGCAACGTCACCGATGTCGATTGAGGAAACCGAGTCAAGACTGGATTGAACAACATCGCCCGCAGCGGTGTTGTTAAAAACACTACCAGCGGCAGCCGTTTGATCTGACGTTGCCGTAAAGGCACCAGAAGAGTTCAAAGTCAGTTCACCGGCCACAATCGAGCTATTAGTGCCTCCGGATGTAAGCTCAGTCGCGGTTGCCCCATCAGTCCCTGCCAGGTCTACTGTACCGGCCCCTGAATTGACGAAGTCTGCAAGCCGGATATCTTTGCCATCCGCTTGAGTCAGAGCGAGCGACCCACCGGTTGCCTCTGCAGTGACCCCGGTGGTACCAGCTGTCTCGTTGATAACACTTGCCAGTGCACTCAACTCCCCTGTTGTGACCGCCGCTGAAATCGTCGCTGTGTCGCCACCACTTCCGAGTGTAAAAGAAACCGTGCCGTCCGCAGCAAGACCGGACAATGTTGCTGTCGTTGTTGCTTCTGCTGTAACGCCGGTCACACCGGATTCGTCGTTGATTTTCTGCGCAACTGTTTCCGCACTATCACCACCAGCAACCGTTACTGCCGCCGGGCCTTCAGGGCCGGAGATTGTCAGAGTTTGACCAGCAATCGTATTGGAGGCATTCGTTGCCAGCCCGCTGGTTGCTGTCGTGGTTGAGCCTGTGCCTTGGTTAACCGTTGCGTTTACATCGTTTACGGTGTTGTTACCAAGATCCGCACCACGCGCGCCGGCTACAGACACGGAAATGGTCTGGCCTGCGTTCGCACCCACCTGAAAATTCTGGGCGGTGAAGCTGCCGTCAAGCAGGTTAATTCCGTTGAACGCAGTGCTCGAGGCAATCCGGTCAACTTCCTGTTTCAGCTGGTTGACCTCGCCCTGCAAGGCAGACCGGTCAGACGCAGAGTTGGTTGAGTTCGCGGACTGAACGCTCAGGTCGCGAATACGCTGGAGAATGTTGGTGGTTTCCTCGAGTGCACCTTCGGCGGTTTGCGCCAGAGAGATACCGTCGTTGGCATTGCGTTCAGCAATGTTGATCCCGGATATCTGCGACTGGAAGCGGGTAGAAATCGCCAGACCGGCCGCGTCGTCTTTTGCTGAATTGATGCGCAGACCGGAAGAAAGGCGTTCAAGCGCCTGATCATTTATGCTTTGAGACTTGCTCAACTGATTCTGAGCAGACAGTGACGCAACGTTAGTGTTGATACCGAGAGCCATAATACTTCTCCTTCGACGGAAGTCGTTTTTTCATGGAAAAGGTCTGGCGCCCGTTTTCAGTTTGATAGCGCCTCCCTGTTACTCTCCTTAACGGCGCCCTGTCGGGTTGCTTTAGAAAAAAAATCCCTGGTTTTTGTCAACAAATGTAAAACCGGCAATTCAGTTCCTTTCTTACGGCAGCAGTTTGGCGCGCTCAGCCTCCCTGCAGCGATGCCGGAAGTGAAAAGTCTTTTAGAAACAGGCTTCTCAATTCAAATCCTGAAAACTGGCACGGCCTTCGCTTGACACCCTGCAAAACGGCAATTTAACGAGTCAGCGCCGGCAAGGTCCCCTTTCATAAAAGGTCACCAGGCTGCCGGCACCTCTGAGCAGGGAGAATTGATATGCCTCAGATCATCAATACCAACATTGCGTCGCTGAATGCTCAGCGTAATCTGAATACGTCACAGGGCGATGCCAACATTGCGTTGGAACGTCTGTCTTCCGGTCTGAGGATCAATTCTGCCAAAGACGATGCCGCGGGCCTGGCGATTTCCGAACGCTTCACGTCCCAGATCAAAGGCCTTAACCAGGCCATCCGTAACTCCAACGACGGCATTTCCCTGGCACAGACCGCCGAGGGCGCCCTGGGTGAATCCAGCAACATTCTCCAGCGCATCCGTGAACTGGCCGTGCAGTCTGCCAACGCCACCAACTCGGCTTCCGACCGGCAGGCCCTCCAGGCCGAAGTCAACCAGTTAAAGGAAGAACTGGAGCGGATTGCCACAACTTCCGAGTTCAACGGCCTGAAACTTCTGGATGGCTCCTTCCAGGCGCAAAAGTTCCAGGCCGGAGCGAATGAGAACCAGACCATCGCCGTCTCCGTGGATAGCGCTCGTATCAATGATCTGGCCAATAACACCCTGGCAGCCGGAAACGCGACCGATAATTCGGGCACGGGCTCGACCACTGTAGCCGCTGCTACTGCCCCTGCTCAGAATACCATTGGCCAGCAAACGCTGACTATCGCAAGCTCGCTCGATACCCAGACCGTCCCGATCGGGGCCGGTGATACCGCAGAGGAAATAGCCGCGTCAATCAACAACGCAGCAGCGACTACAGGTGTTGAGGCAACAGCCCAGACCGAAGTAACGCTCAGCGGCCTGACCGGAGCTGCTCCGCAGACCATTACCCTGACCGTGTCCAACGGTGAAACGAGCGCCACAGTCGCGGCGCAGATCAGCGATACGTCTGACCTGTCACCCCTGGCCAAAGAAATCAACGCAGCATCAGGGAGAACTGGAATTGGCGCTGAAATCAACACCGACGGCACCATTAAACTGGTCCACCCTTCCGGGAAAGACATCGTCATTGAAGACTTTACAGCCGGGGATACTCAAACCATCACCGTCCAGGGCAGCGCAGACCCAGGCCCAAGCCCCGCAACACTTACCAGCGGCCCCACGGGCGCACCGACGGATAATAGCGTCAGAGTCGCTGGTGAGCTGACTTTTGACTCCTCCGTGAGCTTTGCCTTGCAATCAACCGCGGCCCAGACCGCTCCGACCGGGCCCAACGAAGGCAGCATTCTGAACGTGGCTGCGAACACGGCTGACGGCTCCACCCCGGAAAACGTTGCGGGTGTTGATATCAGTACCATTGATGGCGCCACCGATGCTCTGGCAGTGGTCGATGCCGCCCTGGAACGCATCAGCAGTATTCGGGCCGATCTCGGTGCCGCCCAGAACCGCCTTGAATCAACCATCGCGAATCTGAGCACGACCTCGGAAAACCTGTCGGCAGCGCGCTCGCGGATCCAGGATGCAGATTTCGCATCAGAATCCGCAGAACTGGCCCGCACCCAGGTCCTGCAGCAGGCCGGCCTGTCCGTACTTGCCCAGGCCAACGCCCGGCCCCAGCAGGTGCTGCAGTTATTGCAGGGCTAACCTCAGCAAGCGAACCAGAACGGCCGGGCGATCAACCCGGCCGTTTTACTTTGGGGTCTGACCCCAGGACATTTCGCGCAAGCAAATGCACTGGGGTCTGACCCCAACTCACCGGCGCACAAACATTCCCTCAAACAACGCCGTTCGCCTCATTTTCTGATCACCCTCCTCGCGAAACCCGGCATTCTCCGGATCCAGCTCGATCAGGCCAAGTAGATGGTAAAGCGTCACCATCCGCGAACGCAGTGCCGACTTTGCCTGGTCTTCTTCAGTCATGTAACTGACCGGGTAGGCGGCAAGCGGAAGCCGGGGGAAGGCTTTGAGCATATCATTCACGTATTCGTCCACCGTCCGCCACTGGTCGCCTTTCTCAGACAGCAGCCAGAAACAGAACGGTCCGGTGTACTGGATATCTTCCAGGCCATCGTAATGGTCCATGGAGGCCCAGTTGAGCCTGGCCAGCACTGTGTCAAGAAGATCCCGATAGGCAGTCAGCCAGCCTTTTTTCTCGAGCCTGGTTTCAGCGGTCTTCTTGAGTGAAAGCACACCTTTCTGCTTCCTGGTGTAGCCGGCAATTTCCAGCAACACGCGCGTGAGAATCACCGCCAGCACATGTTCTTCAGAGCGAACCGGGGAATATCTCGCCATCGGCGCTACCACGAATTCTCCGCCGACGTCGATCATTGCCTTTACGTGCTTAAGAGGCAGGTTGCCCTTACCGGTCAGGCGAATGCCTTTGCCTTTCAACGCTTCCACCAGCACTTTTGCCATGCGAATGATCGGTGCGGTGTCGAGCGCCTGATTCACCGCTTCCGCGTTGAAAAGAGGGTTGAACACCGAGGGGCAGTTGAGCGGGCTCTGCAGGAGTTCGTGAACCTGGACAGGGCTGAGCCCGCAAAAATCGCTGACGGCCGGCGCACCACCATCTGGATCCTCTGGAAACCAGGCCGCACGCTCGGCAAGATCCGCATTGATCTGTTCAAGGTCGACGAATTCCGGCTCAAACCACTCACCGCCTATCCATTCACGGACGGCGATGTGTTCCGGGTGCGCCATATCCTCCATGGCTTCCAGAAAATCGTAAAACCCGGGCAGACCACCGACATCTTCCGGCGGGCATTGGCGCACGGCCTTTATACAGCGTGGCAATGCTTCGTTGCTCGCCTCTGCGGGAATGATCTTCTCGAGGACAATCTCGTGCTCCCAGCTGTCACCAAAATCGTACTCGTAACGCAACGCCTGCCCTTCCCTCGGCAGCACGGCAGAAATGGGCACGACGGCTTCGTCCCGGAAATTCATCATGCCGTCAAAGTCCTCAGCCGGGTCGCCGATCAGAGTGCCGTCTTTTGCCTGAAAAAGATGCAGATGCGAGGCCTGCCAACCCATGGCAACCTGAATAATCCGGTGCAGATCCTGCAAACTGGTATCCGGTTCGATCAAAAGTCGCCGCCAGATAGGCGGTTGGGCGCCATTCAGCGACACTTTGACTTGATAGACGTTACTGCTTGGCTTGGCCATAACTCTCCCTCAGTTTTGGGGTCAGACCCCAATTTTCTAGCCGAAATAAACTGACAATGATAAACTAAGTCTATAAAACTAAGTCAATGGAGGCAAAATGGAATCTGTCAACATGCACGAAGCCAAAACCCGCCTTTCACAACTGGTTGCCCGCGCTGCCAAAGGCGAGGCATTCATCATCGCCAAAGCAGGAAAGCCAGTTGCCAGAGTAACAGCCTATGATTCCCCCGAAGAAAGCCAACAAAGAAGGCTTGGTTTCATGGCTGGCGAATTCACTGTGCCGGGCGATTTCGACCGCATGGGCCAGGACGAAATAGCCGATATGTTCGGGGGCTAAAATGAACCTGCTTCTGGACACTCACATACTTTTATGGGCCGCAGCCGATCCAGCCAAGCTGTCATCAGAAACGACAAACCTGATCAGTAATAAAGATAACCGCCTGTATTTCAGCGCTGCCAGTATCTGGGAAGTAGTCATCAAGAATGGTCTTCACAGACCCGATTTTTTTGTTGATTCCCATATACTGCGGCGCGGTCTGGTCGATAACGGTTATCTGGAGCTGCCGATATCAACTCAACACACCCTTGCTTTAAGCCACCTCCCGGATATTCACAAAGACCCGTTCGACCGAATCCTCGTTGCCCAGGCCGAAACAGAAGGTTTTCTGCTGCTCACCTCAGACGAGCTGATCGCACAATATCCCGGGCCTGTTCGCCTGGTTTAGCTTTGGGGTCAGACCCCAAGACATTTCATCTCACCAAATGCACTGGGGTCTGACCCCAAAACTGGCACA
>Ga0209938_1000296_pt1 | contig 27248 bp, 23 predicted proteins | sample SalPonR2_C_D1_MG_FD_185708 | JGI IMG/M metagenome (GOLD analysis project Ga0209938, IMG submission 185708) | Salt pond soil microbial communities from South San Francisco under conditions of wetland restoration - Salt Pond MetaG R2_C_D1_MG... ... | reverse complement strand
GGCGGGCGCTGATCCGCAGCTTGTTACCGGCGCGTCGCACGCTGCCCTCCAGAAGCGTTTCAACGCCCAGACTCGAAGCGACCTGCCGGGCGTCGGCATTGCCGTCGCGGAAAGAAAACGACGACGTTCGCGCGCTGAGCTGGATGCCGGAAATCCGCGCCAGCCTGTCCATGATGGCCTCGGCGACGCCGTCGCCGAAGTACCGGCTGTTCTGGTCGGCGCTGAGATCCGTGAACGGCAGGACCGCGATGCTGGTGCCGATGCGCGTCTCCACCGGTGACGGCCTGAGCAATACGAACGCAAGGATCAGCACGAGCGCGGCAATGATGAGGTAATCCACCCAGCGTCCCCCAATGGGGGTGATCGCGGCAACGTCCGTAGAAACGTCCGGCGCCGTGGCCGCGGTCCTGCGCACGCCTTCCGGCGTAAGGTCGTAGATCCACGCCAGGACAGCGGTGACCGGAGCGCCGACAACGCTGGCGCTGAGCAGTGCAGTCATGACCCAGTCTGGCGCCATGAGCGCTGGAAGCACGATGTCGGCCACCTGCAGAATGGCCCAGACCGTGACCGCGTAAGCGCCAAGAACGCGTATGACGTGGCGTCGCTTCAATTCGTCAATGGTCTTGTCCAGTCTGGATCTGCGGTCCGGCATAGCCTCTCTCGATAATCCCCCGGAATGCCCAGATGACAATTTCTCGGCAGCACCCTCTGAATGCTCGCGTATTCTATCCGAACGAGTATACCTGCACCTGTGAAAACGTGAAGGGGGTCACATCCAGATCAGGTCAGCGCGCAAGTGACTGGAACGCCACCACGCGTGCACCGTCCTCGATCTCGTTGTCCGGGTGTGCGATCACCGCTTGTCCCGCTTCGAGTCCCGAAAGAATCCGTGTATGGCGCTCGCCGCGCCGACCCGCCTCCACCGCCTGGATTCGCGCGCGTCCGTCCCGTACGACGAACACCGCGGCGCTGTCGCCGGCCTGGAAAACGGCGCCGTTCGGCACATTGAGCGCCGCCGGCGCACGCCAGAGAATGAATCTGGCTTCCAGCCGATAGCCGTGCCCAAGTGCCGACCACTGCGTTCGTGGCGAGGTGATGTCGATGATGACCTGGGTGCGCTGCTCCTCCACGCCCAGCGCCGAGACCTTGGTGAAGGCGCTTGGCTCGATTCGCCGGACTTCGCCGAACAATGTGTTGTCGCCGCCCCAGCGCTCGAGTTCCACAGGCATGCCCGGCGTCACGCGGACGGCGTCGTCGGTCAGAACTTCGGCGACGATTTCCAGCGACGCGGGATCGCCGATACGCAGCAGGGGCTCGCCCGGCTGGACAACGCCGGCGCTTTCGTGCAGGACGGCCAGGATCCTGCCGGCGATCGGAGACTCGATCGTGAAGCTGTCCACTGGTCCAGTGCTGCCGGTACCCTGGAGCAGTGCGGCGCGGGCGTAGCGCAGTCCTTGTCGCGCTACGTCGACGTTGGATTCTGCCGATCGCAGATCGGCCACGGCCTGGTTGCGCTCGGCCCGGGTTCTATCGAGCTGGCTTTCGGAGATCGTGCCTCTTTCGAACAGCGGCTCAAGCCTCTCCAGCTCGCGCTCGGCGAGCCGGGCGCGGGATCGCGCCGATTCAAGGGCGGCTTCGGCCGCCGACACGGCGGCCGAAGCCCTCGCCACCTCGGCTTCGGCCGCTTCCCGGGCACGTGGGTCGAGCACCGATGTGGGTAGCGGCTGCAGTTTGAGCAATAGCTGACCCGCCGTCACGAGATCGCCGGCTTCCCATTCCAGCCTGGGCGCGAAGCCGGCGATCGGGGCCGATATCTCGAACTGATCCTGCACGCGTGTGCGCGCGAGCTCGCGAATCGAAACCGTGACCGGGCCGATGTTGGCCTGCACGATGTCCACTGGAACAGGCTGCGGGCGGAAGCTCCAGACCAGCAGACCAACTGCCGCGGCGGCGGCGACCGAGCTTGCAATCATCCGTGTCGAGGGCATTTTCACTCCCGCGTCTTGAGTACTGCGACCAAATCGAGCCGGTAAAGCCGGTGCCCGATGGCCAGCATGGAAATCAACATTGCCGCCAGCACTACCGCGGCGGCAAAGGCATAACTGTCGGAATGGATGACCGCCGGAACCCGGTAGAACTCCGAAGCCATTGCGCGACTGATAAGGCCGCAGAAGCCGTATCCCAGCCAGAGTCCGATCGGGATCGCGAGCGCGGTCAAAAGCGCCAGCTCGCCGAGAAGCACCCAGGCGACTTCGCGGCGGCGAAAGCCGAGCACGCGCAGCGACGCCAGCTCGCGCGCGCGCTCCGATAGCGCGAGGCGTGCAGTGTTGTAGATTACGCCGAATGCGACTACACCGGCGAGCAGCGTGTTGACCAGCGAAAAGATCTTGATGTTTTCGCCCATGGTTCGGTTGAAGCTGGTGACGGCATTTTCCAGCAGACTGCTTGTGGCGACCCGCGGCCGGCGCTGAAGCTGGTCGAGGAGCAGGCGGCGATCCTTTGAATCCGACGTCAGGTAGACGCCGGAGATGCGTTCCGATTCCTGCAGCAGGCCGTTCAGGGCCTCCAGTTGCATGTAGGCGGCAGCGCCGACGAATTCACGCACGATGCCGGCCAGCGGAATCTCGATACGCGGCCGTTTACCTTCGAGGAACTCGACCGTGACGGACTGGCCCACGTCGATTTCGAGTTGCTCGGCCAGCCAGTCGGTCAGCAGCAGTCCCGACTCGGGCAGCTGGATCGGCTCAAGGTTCCGGTCCAGCGTCCGGTGCAGTATGGCATCGGCGGTAAAGGCCTGCACGGCGCTCCTGTGGCTGCGATGGCCGTGAAAGAGTTTCACCGCAACGGCGCGGAACGGTTCGGCCTGAATCACGCCGGGAAGCGCACGAATCTCGTTCAACGCTTCGCGTCCGGTTGCTTCGGTAAAGGTGACGGTTACGTCCTCGCGTGCGGCAAATCCGAATTGGACGTCGAGCATGAAGCCGATCGTATCCTGCTGGAAGCGTCCGGTCACCAGGATGGCCACGGCCAGTGCGATGCCGGTCACTGCGAGAAGTGCCTTGATCGGCTGGCGTTCCAGGCTGCGAACGATCATTCGGCTCGGCTGATCCAGGTGGCGGAAAAGCGGAATGCGCTCGACCAGGCTGCGCCGGAAGCCGTGTGGCTGTTCGGGACGCATCGCTTCGGCCGGTGCCGCACGGAAAGCGTCCCAGAGGGCGCGCCAGGTGCCGGCGAGAGCTGCGCCGGCGGTGACCAGCACGGCGCTGGCGATTATCGGCGGTCCGACGCGAAAGAACAGCTCGGGAAAGCGGAAGAACTCGCGATAGATATTGGCCAGCCCATGGCCCATCCAGCCGCCCAGTGCGATGCCCGGAACAAGGCCCAGCAGCACGATCAGCAGCACCAACCCGGAAAAGTGTGCGGCAATCGCACGGTTGCGATAACCGAAGGCCTTGAGGATCGCGATCTGGTCGCGCTGCATGCGCACCATGCGGTGGATCACGATGTTGAGCAGGAAGGCGGCCACGCCGAGAAAGATCAGTGGAACGATCCGCGCCATGGCTTTGAGCTGCTCCATTTCCTCGCGCAGGTAGGCGTGAGAGGTCTGGTCCTCTCGAAGCACCGCGCCGGTGCCGCCCCAGCGGTCCAGAATCGTATCCAGCGCATCCATGGCCGTTGCCGCGTCGGCGTTGCGTTCAAGCTGCAACACGACGTCGTTGAAGGCGCCCTCCATGCCGGCGGCTTGCGCCAGCGGGCGTTGCAGCATCCAGATCGGCGCATACCGGCTGTGATCCGGAAAAAGCGATCCGGGCCGAATCTGGTAGACGAATTCCGGCGACACCCCGATGCCGCTGATCAGCAGTCGACTCGACTGGCCGCGGATGATCGCGTCTATATCGTCCCCGACGGCAAGTCTGTGCGCCTCGGCGAAGGCCTCCGAAATCACGACCTCCGAATCGTCGCCGGCATGCGGCAGGCGCCCTGCGGTCAGGAACAGACGATTGAGCATCGCGCCGTCTGCTTCCGGGATGGACGTCAACAGTCCCTCTACCGGCTCGTCGAAGCCGCGCACGTTCAGCGTGGCCGATGCGCGAACACGGCCTTCGGCGGTGCGTACGCCGGGGATTTCCCGGATTCGGTCGACGGTGGCGAGAGGTGCGCGCTTGAGCGGCGCAAAAACGTCGGCGAAGCGATAGTTCTGATAGAACATCCGCTGCGAATTTTCCAGCGATTCGATCGTCGACAGGGAAATGACCCAGGTCGCCACGCCGCCGGCAATCACCAACGCGATCGCGATGGCCTGGGCACGCATGTTCCAGAGGTCGCGAAACAATTTTCGGTCGAGGGCTCGCATCCCTACCAGTGAAGCGTTTCGGGATCGGCCCGCCGGGGGTTCTGCGAGATCGCGTCGATCTGTCCGTCGCTGAGCCTCACGACCCGGTCGGCCATGGCGGCAATGGCTTCGTTGTGCGTGATGACGGCGGTGGTCGTGCCCAGTTTCCGGTTCGCGTGGTCCAGCGCCTTGAGTACCTTGATGCCGGTCTTCGAATCCAGCGCGCCCGTCGGCTCGTCGCACAACAGGACCGCCGGTTGCTTGGCGATGGCGCGAGCAATGGCAACGCGCTGCTGTTCGCCGCCTGAAAGCTGGCCGGGAAAGTGGTTCGCTCGCGGGCCAAGATCGACCAGCGCCAGGGCCTCGTCGGGGTCCATGGGGTTGGTCGCGATCTCGGTGACTATTGCGACATTTTCACGCGCCGTCAGACTGGGTATCAGGTTGTAGAACTGGAATACGAAGCCGACGTGCTGGCGGCGAAATTCGGTCAGGGTGGCATCGTCGGCGCCGCACAGCTCCAGGTCGTGGTACCGGACGGATCCGCTGGTTGCGCTGTCCAGACCGCCCAGAATGTTGAGGAGGGTGGATTTTCCGCTGCCCGATGCGCCGAGAAACACGACGAGTTCACCGGAGAAAAGCGCCAGGTCAATGCCTCTCAGCGCGCGGATGACGTTGTCACCGACCCGGTATTCCTTGGTGACGGCGTGCATGCGGAATATGGTGCGCTGCGCGGCGTCGGTCGGGGGTTCCTGATGCGTGATGTTCATCTTCGAAACCCGTTGGACTCCGGATATCAGATTCTGAATCGCCGAACGAGATCGTCGTAGGCGTCTATCCGGCGATCACGGAAGAACGGCCAGATGCGCCGTACGGTTTCGGAACGCTTGCAGTCGATCGTGCAAACAACCACTTGGCTGGATGTGCCGGCCTCGGCCAGCACATCGCCCTGGGGACCGCAAACGAAGCTGTGACCCCAGAACTCGGCGTTGTAGGTGCCGCCGGAGCGATCCGGCTCGAAGCCGACCCGGTTTACGGATGCGACCACAAGGCCGTTGGCGACCGCATGCGATCGCTGGATAATGCGCCACGCGTCGAGTTGCCGGCGCGCTTCCGCTTCTTCGTCGGCAGGATCAAAGCCAATAGCCGTGGGATAGAGCAGAATGTCGGCCCCGGCCAGCGCCATGAGTCGGGCCGCTTCCGGGTACCACTGGTCCCAGCACACGAGTACCCCGAGGCGGCCGATCGAGGTATCGACGGGCTCGAATCCGAGATCGCCGGGCGTGAAGTAGAACTTTTCGTTGTAGCCCGGATCGTCCGGAATGTGCATCTTGCGATAGACGCCGGCCAGGCTGCCGTCGGATTCCAGCACCAGGGCCGTGTTGTGCGCCAGCCCGGGGGCGCGATGCTCGAAGATGCTGCCGACGACCACCAGCTTGTAGTCGGCGGCAGCCTCTGCCAGCAGCCGGCGCGTGACGCCGTCCAGCGGCTCGGCCAGGTCGAACAGCGCAGGGTCCTGATACTTGCAGAAATATTCGGTCGCATGGAGTTCGGGCAGCACGACCAGCTGTGCGCCGCGCGCCGCAGCCTCGGCAATGCCGTCCAGCGTCGCGGTGCGATTGGCGTCGATATCGGCGCCCATCGCATGCTGGACCAGGCCAATGACAAGCTCGTCGCGTGTCATGCCAGCGCCGCCGGAATCTGCATGCTTGCGCAGTGCGGTCCGCCGCCCTGGCCGATCAGCGTCCGGGCATTGATCGACTTCGCGATCCGGTCGGGAAAAAGTTCCGACAGCAACTGCAATGCGTGTCCGTCGCCTCGGCTGCCGAACGCCGGCACCAGGACCGCTCCGTTGAGCAGAACGAAGTTGGCGTAGCTGGCCGCCAGACCGGGATCGATGTCGTCGGCACGAGGCAGGGCGATCAGGCGGTACGGCCGGCCCTGCGCGGTTCGGAGCAGCTCGAGCTGGCCGTTGAGCGCCCGCGTGCTCGATGAGTCGGCCATGGTCTGAAACACGATGGTTTCGCGATCGGTGAAGCGCGCCAGGGTGTCTATATGGCCGTCGGTATCGTCTCCGGGCAGCGGGGCCATATCGATCTCGAGCAGGTGGCCGGCATTCAGCCAGGTCTTCAGCTCATGGTCGATTTCCGCGTCGTCCAGATGCGGGGCCCGCGTGCGCATGCAGTGGCGGTTGATCAGGACGGTGCCGTCGCCGTCGCAATCGATGGCGCCCCCTTCCAGTTCAAACAGAGACTGCCTGAAATCGAAATCAGCGAACAGCTCATGGCGCGCCAGCATCGAGTTGACCCGATTGTCCAGGCGTGCGTCGTGGCGACCGCCCCAGCCGTCGAAGTAGAAGTCCAGCGCAAGGCGCTGGCCGGCGCTGCACAGGGTGATGGGTCCGAAATCACGGCACCATGTGTCGTTGTAGCGCATCTCGATATAGTGGAGTCCGGGTCGGTTGCCCAGTCGCTCGCGCACGTCGTGGTCTTCAGGCGGTATCATCAGTATCACGCTCTGAAATTCCAGCGCCGTGAAGATGAACCCGGCATATTCGTGCTGGATTTCGTCGAGCACATCGCGCCAGTCGCCGCCGGCGAACGGCCAGGCCAGAAGGATCGCGCTCTGCGGCTCCCATTCGCCGGGCAACCGATAGTCCACCGGGTGCATGGCGTGGAATCAGCCGTTCGGTCGGTTGCCGGAGGACAGCACGGCGCCGTGATTCAGCACGCTCTCGATGACCAGGTCGTGTTCGAAATACACGCTGTAATCGTCATACAGCCAGCGCGAGATCGGCGGCTCCCCGACCGGCGCGCGACGCTCGTTGGGGTTGCCGTAACGCTGCTCGACTTCGCTCTTGGTCAACCCGTTCTCGGGCAAATCGCGCTGCATCCGCTCGCGAACTTCCTCTATCAGCAGCACGTCGGCTGCGACCGTGCCGGCGGTGACCAGTAATGCAATGACGGCAATCGACTTGAATGTGTTGCGGAACATGTCCGACTCCTGTACTGATTTCCGACTGCGACCGGTTCGTCGGCCGAGCCCGGCGGCCCCTTGATTTCGCGATGAAATATTAGCATACGGGCGTCCCGAAGGACGCCCGAGGCAAAGGCTCAAAGACAGGATTGCGGCCGAGATGAACCGCGGTCCGGAATGCCGCGGGGGCGGCCTAGGAATCCGTGGCCCGGCGGCGAAACCAGATCGACCCTGCCAGGAACAGCATTCCGATGGCCACGCCGATCCACATCTCCCAGGAGACGAAGGCGTTGCCGATGGATTTGAAGCTCATCAGCATCTCTTCTCTCGGTACGAAACTGGGCGCGGTCTGCGATTCGGTGACGATCTGCTCCCACTCGATACTGGCGGGCATGACGCCTCGGCCGATGCGCTCCAGGATCACCCAGAGCAGGTTGAAGTCCGGCAGGCGGAAGTTCGAGAAAAAGCTCCAGAAATGCTGGAACATGCCGATCAGCACCGGCACCAGCACGGCGATCAGGATCGGCAATCGCGGCGCCCAGGACGAGCAGAACATCAACCAGGCGTAGATCGGCAGCAGCCAGAGGGACTGCACCAGACTGCCGAGCAGCGTCACGGTCCAGACCTTCGGCAGGTTGGCCGGGGCCCACACCTCGGTGAAGATATTGATGTCGGCCATCAGGCCGTAACCCGAAGCGATCAGCACCAGAGACAACTGGATAAAGGCGATGCCGCCCAGGTACATGATGGGGGCGGCGACCATGGCGGTGAGGATCTTGGAGGTCACCGTCATCCGGTCGGATACGGGCAGCGATTTCCAGAACAGGATGGAGCGATCGCGTCGATCGTCATACAGGCTTCCGGCCAGATAGAACACGACGACCAGGAACATGACCTGGTGAAACAACGACCCGGCCGAAAACATCACGCCGGCGGCCATCAGTCGCTGCTGGGCGTCGTCCATCTGGGCATACATGCGGATGCCGTCGATGGTGAAGACCTGCTCGTTGTCGACCTTCGCGCCGATGATCAGCAGCAGGACAGTCACCAGAAGAATGAATCCGGCGATGATAAGGGGCGTCCACTTGAACGCGACCGGGCTTTCCCAGATTTCGCGCCGGATCAGGACCCAGAGTCTCGAGAACATATGCTGATTCATGCCGCTTTCCCCTCGGCCTCGGATTGCTCGGTCTGATCGCTGGCCTGCTCGCCCATCAGCGCGACGAACAGATCGGCCACGCTCGGCTTGTGGATTTCGCCGAGTTCGCCAAGGCGCTTTTGATCGGCGTTGTCGAACAACATGATGTGGCGGCCGAACAGCACGCGTTCGTGTATCGGGTTCAGTGACCGGGCCTGCTCGAGGTCGTCGGGGCTGACCATCACCTCGGTGTACTGCTCGTAGATGTCGTCCATCGTGTTGTTGACGATCAGCTTGCCGTCCTTGATGAATATGAGGTCGGTGAGGATATGCTCGACTTCCTCGACCTGGTGGGTGGTGATCAGAATGGTGCGCTGCTCGTCGAAATATTCGTTGAGCAGACTGGTGTAGAACTGCTTGCGGAACAGGATGTCGAGGCCCAGGGTGGGCTCGTCGAGAATCAGAAGCTTGGCGTCGATGGACATGACAAGCGCCAGGTGCAGTTGCACGACCATGCCCTTCGACAGTGTGCGCACCCTGGAATGCTGCTTGATCTTGGTTCGTGCAAGGTATTTCATGCACTGCTCGCGTGAAAAGCGCGGGTGCAGCTTTTCGGTCAACTCGATGATCTGCCAGACCCGGGCCCACCGCGGCAGGACCGCAACGTCGGCGATGAAGCAGACGTCTTCCATCAGGTCATCACGATCCCTGGACGGGTCCAGGCCCAGCACTTCCAGCTTGCCGTTGAACTTGCTCAGTCCGAGGATGGCCTTAAGCGCCGTGGTCTTGCCGGCGCCATTAGGCCCGATCAGGCCGACGATTCGACCGGCCGGTATATCCAGGTCGACGCTGTCGAGCGCGATCGTGCTGCCGTAGCGACGGCTCAGTCCTTGTGCGCGGATGATGCTTGACTCCATGCGTTCTACTCCCGTTGTTCCATCGTCAATCTTGTATCGATTTGATCAGCTCGGCCGGATCCAGCCCGAGCTTGCTTATCCGTTTCGCGATGCGCGGCCATTCCTCGGCCAGAAAATGTTCTCTTTCGCTCTGCATCAGGCGCCTTCTCGCACCTTCGATGACGAACATCCCGACGCCACGACGCTTTTCCACCAACTGGTCGTCGACCAGCGACTGATAGGCCTTCGAAACTGTAAGCGGATTGATCTGAAAATCGATCGCGACCTGCCGAACCGACGGCAACGGCTCGCCTTCCTTCAGTGTGCCGTCAAGAATGGCCGAGACCGTCTGCTCGCGCAACTGCCAGTAGATCGGCTGGTTATCGTCCCAGTGCTGTGCCATCAAAAGCGCGAGATGCTGGGCAGGACCAGTGGCAAAAGACCGGAGAATGCGCCGGATTCGGTCTCAGCGCCGCCGACACGGGGAGGGGCGGGCGTTTCACCGGCGGGTTCAGTTTCCTGTACTGAACCAGGCGCGGTCTGGTCGAGCGAGACCCCTGCGGTGCTCAATCCGCTGGCCTCGTCACCGGACACATCCCAGCTCAGCGCAGTAATCAGCCCGGCGATCGCCGCTACGGTGGCGATGCTGTGCGGAATTTGGAATGCTCTTTGGTTTGTGATCGGCAACATCGGGTGCTCCTTGTGGTCGGGTCGCATTCTGCCATGTACTGGTGTTTTACTATACTAGCACACCACAACACTGTCAACTGCCATTGATTAAAACTTCAGCGAAAACCCGAATCCGCACGTTCGTTGCGGCGCCTGCTGGTATCATTCCGCAGAACTTAGTGAACAGAAGACGGCCGCTGCGGTCAATTCTCGTGCAGATTGCTTTCTGCAATAGAAGCGGCGCCATAAAAGCTGCCTTCCAAGTCATTCATAAAGACCATTCGGAGTCACTCGAAATGAATCGCAAATTTGTCATCATCGCGGCTACGGCTGCGCTCGCGAGCGGATTCGCGCTTGCCCAGACCAACGAACTGGAAACACCGGAAGACAGGCTGAGCTACACCATCGGCATGGACATCGGCCAATCGCTGTCCGGTCAGGACATGCCGCTGGACATCGATATCCTGATGCAGGGACTGCGCGCGAGCTATCTCGGCGAAGAGACTCTGTTGACGCAGGAGGAAGCGCTGGCCGAACGCGAGCAGTTCATCCAGCAACGCCAGCAGCAGCTTGCCGAGCAGCGAGGCCAAGAGGCCCGGGTAAACCTCGAGGAAGGACAGGCATTTCTGGCAGCCAACGCCGAGAAGGAAGGCGTCATGGTGACGGATTCAGGTCTTCAGTACCGGGTGATCACCGAAGGCGAGGGCGCCAGCCCCGACGGTGATGATCGCGTGACCGTGCATTATCGTGGCAAGCTGATCAATGGTGTCGAGTTCGACAGTTCTTACGCGCGCGGTGAGCCGGCCACCTTCGGTCTCAACCAGGTGATTCCGGGCTGGACCGAAGGCGTTCAGCTGATGAAGGAAGGCGCCAAGTACGAGTTGTTCGTGCCGTCGGATCTGGCCTACGGCGAACAGGGCCGCCCGGGGCCGATCGGGCCGAACTCCACGCTGATCTTCGAAATCGAGTTGCTCGAGGTCGTCCCGTCGCCGACCGCCGAATCGACCGATTGATCCGGCGCCAGTGAATTTATCGCCGTGGCCGGGACCTCCCCGGTCTCGACGATCCGACAGCAAGAGAATACCGGTATGGGATCGCTTCAGGATGCTTTACTGAAAACGGGGCTGGCCGAAGACCGCCAGAAGCCGACCAGGAAAGACGCCGGCACCGCCTCAAGGCGTAACAAGCAGGCGCCGCGAAACCAGCAGCGAAAGACCAAGACCGGCAAGCACACGAGCGGCGGCAAGTCGCGGGCGTCGGATCTGGAGCGCGCCTGGCGCGCCAGGCGCGAGGCCGAAAAGGAAGAGGCCGAGCGCGTCAAGCAGGCCCGTGTTGCAGACCAGGAAGCCAGGCGCAAGCGCAATCTTGAACTCGACGCGATTGTCGAGGGCAAGGCGCTGAACGTCGACGAGGCCGAAATGCCGCGTTATTTCGAGCATCTTGGACGCATCCGGCGAGTGATGTGCACCAGTTCGCAGCGGGACGCCATCAACAGTGGAGAGCTTGGCATCGTGAATCTGAGGGGGCGCTATCTGATCGTCGAACCCGAGGTGCTGGCGCGATACAAGGCGCTTGCCGAGGATCTGGTGCCCGACCTCAGCGGCGCTGAACCCGAGCGCAGTGACGACAAGGATTATCCGCCGGTGCCTGACGATCTGACCTGGTAGCACCGCTCAGTCCTGGACAATTCCACGGACCGGCTTGCCCGGTCGCTGATTTGCTACGATTGATCAATTGACCCAACATTTCAAGAGAGTGCGCATGATGTTCTACCGTCTGTTTACGATAAGTGTGTTCGCATTGGCGCTGGCCGCCTGCGGCGAAGCCGAAAAAGCGCCGTCCGAAGTGGCCGAGCAGGTCGTGGAAGAAGTCGAGGAAAGCGTGGCGGAAGTCGCAGCCGTTACGGAGGAAAACCCGTTTTTGGAGATTTCCACGCTGCCCAATCAGATGCCGCCCTTCGATCGAATCACCGACGATCACTTCGTCCCGGCAATGGAGCGCGGCATGCAAGATCAACTCGCCGAAATCGAGACGATCGCGAGCAACCCGGCGCCGCCTACGTTCGACAACACGATTGTCGCGATGGAGCGCAGCGGTCGGCTTCTGAGCCGTGCCACGTCGGTGTTTTTTGCCCTGGTCAGCGCCGATACCAACGATACGCGCCAGGAAATCCAGCGTGAAATGACGCCGCAGCTGACCGCTCACAGCGACGCGATTCAGCTCGACCCGCAACTTTATGCCCGTATCGAGGCGCTTTACCAGGGTCGCGAGGAACTCGGGCTCAACGCCGAGCAGATGCGATTGCTCGAGGAGTACCGCCGCGACTTCGTGCGCGCCGGTGCCCAGCTTTCGGAAGAACAGAAGACCCGGTTGCGCGAAATCAACGCGGAGATGGCGCGGTTGGGCACCGAGTTTTCCCAGAACGTGCTCAAGGAAGTCAACGACTCGGCAGTTGTTGTTGAAACCGCGCTGGAACTCGAGGGTCTCAGCGAAGGCCAGATCCAGAGCGCGGCCGACGAGGCCGCCAAACGCGGTTACGACGGCAAGTACGTACTGACGCTGATGAATTTTTCCAGCCAGCCTCAGCTGACCTCGCTTGTAAATCGGGAAGTCCGCGAGCGCTTGATGGAGGCCTCGCTCAAGCGCGGCAGCCGTGGCGGCGAGTTCGACAACCGCGAGATCGTCGCCAGTCTGCTCGAACTGCGTGCGGAGAAGGCGAACATGCTGGGCTACGACACGCATGCCGATTTCGTGCTCGAGGAACGCACGGCCGGCACCGTGGCGGCCGTCGACGAGATGCTCGGAACGCTTGCGCCGGTTTCCGTTGCCAATGCGCGCAAGGAGGGCGAAGCGCTCCAGACGATGATAGAAGAGACCGTCGACGAGCCGTTCGCGCTGAAGTCCTGGGATTGGCCCTTCTACGCCGAGAAAGTGCGCCAGCGGAGGTACGACTTCGACGAAAGTCAGATCAAGCCGTACTTCGAACTCGACAGCGTGCTGATCAATGGCGTGTTTCATGCCGCAGAGCAGGTCTACGGCATCACGTTCAAGGCGCGCCCGGACCTGCCCGCGTATCACCCGGATGTTCGCGTGTTCGAGGTTTTCGATGCCGATGGCGAGCGATTGGCGATTTTCCTGGGCGATTTCTACGCCCGGCCGTCCAAGCGCGGCGGCGCCTGGATGAATGCCTACGTCTCCCAGTCCGGGCTTCTGGGTACCGAGCCGGTGGTCGCTAACCACCAGAACATTCCCAAGCCGCCGGACGGACAGCCCACGCTGATGACGCTGGACGAGGTCACGACCATGTTCCACGAGTTCGGCCACGCGCTGCACGGCATGTTCTCCGATGTCGAATACCCGAGCTTTGCCGGTACTTCGGTGCCGCGCGACTTTGTCGAATATCCGTCTCAGGTCAACGAGATGTGGGCGACCTGGCCCTCCATCCTGGAGAACTATGCGCTGCACTACGAGACCGGCGAGCGGATTCCGCAGGCGTTGCTCGATCGCGTGATCGAGGCCGAAACGTTCAACGAGGGCTACCGCACCACCGAGTATCTGGCCGCCTCTATTCTCGACATGTGCTACCACACGCTGCCGGCCGGGCAGATTCCGGCCAGCGACGAGATTCTGCAGTTCGAGGCCGATTGTCTCGAGCAGGCCGGCATTGCATATGATCCGGTGCCGCCGCGTTACCGCACGACCTACTTCTCGCACATCATGGGCGGCTATTCGGCCGGCTATTACTCCTACATCTGGAGCGAGGTGCTCGACGCCCAAAGCGTCAAGTGGTTCAAGGAAAACGGCGGGTTGACCCGCGAGAACGGCGACCACTTCCGCAACACGCTGTTGTCGCAGGGCGGCAGCAAGGATGCCATGCAGCTGTTCCGCGACTTCGCCGGGCGTGAGCCGGATATTCAGCCGCTGCTCGAACGCCGCGGACTGGCGCCGGTCGAAGGCACGGGCGAAACCACCGGTCCCATGTGATCGATCGGGCGATGCCCGCCGATACCCATCCGGAAGCCGCCGGAGCCGGAGCCCGCGCGGCCTCCATCCAGGCCTGGACGCGCTGGCTGACCACCGACCTCGGTGGCGGCCCCCGGCCGTTCAAGTTCAACCAGGTCATCGATTTCCAGAAAGCCGGCACCCCGTTTTTTCTGCTTTGCCTGATGTGGTACTACGAGGCATGGGGGATGCGCGAATGGGTGTATTTCGCACTGCACGGCGGCTACGGGCTGGTCTGGCTGATCAAGGATCTGGCATTCCCGGACCCGGCCTGGCAGCGCAGGATCACGATTGGTGGTGCTGCAGCTGCGTTTGTCGGGGTGCTTGGCTGGTACTGGGTTTTCGGCTGGCTCCTGATTTCTGGAACCGCCGATGCCGGATATCCGGTAGGCGAGGCGGCCTGGTACGGATTGTGTATCGTGCTTTGCCTGCTGGGCTGCACGATCATGACCTCGGCCGACGCGCAGAAGTACTTCACGCTGCGCGAGCGACCCGGGCTTATCACCGACGGGATGTTTCGCTACGTCAGGCATCCGAATTATCTCGGCGAAATGATGATCTATGCCAGTTTTGCGCTCATGGTCTGGCACTGGCTGCCGTGGCTGGTTCTGGGATGGGTCTGGCTGGGAATATTCGCGGTCAACATGCAGGTCAAGGAGCAGCGCATGGCGCGCCACCCCGAATGGCCTGCATATCGTCGCCGCAGCCGGTGGCTGGTGCCCGGCGTCTTCTGAAACCTCAGGCGTTTCTTTCCACAAGAGATCCGACAGACGTGTCCCGCAATATCTTCGCGACCATTATGCCTTCGGCGCTCCGTCACAATCTGCAGCGCGTTCGCGCGCTCAGCGGCGGCGCACGGATCATGGCCGTGGTCAAGGCCGATGCCTACGGTCACGGGTTGAAGCATTGTCTGCCGGCATTGGCCGAGGCCGACATGCTGGCGGTGGCGACCATGGACGAGGCGCGCGCCATTCGCGCCCTCGAGCCGCGCGCGCCGATACTGCTGCTCGAAGGCATCACGGCGGCCGACGAGCTGGCGCCGGTGACCCGATTGAACCTCGAGATGGTGGTACATCACGAAACGCAGCTCGAGTGGATCGAGGCCTCCGGCCACGCATTCAATCCAAGAATCTGGCTCAAGCTCGATTCGGGCATGCACCGGCTGGGTTTCCCCCTGTCACGGGCGCAGACGGTGCACGCGAGACTGCAGGCACTGGACGGTGTCGAAGAGGTCGTCCTGATGACGCATTTCGCTTGCGCCGATCAGCCCGCGGATCCGCTGAACCGGCGCCAGATCGATTCGTTCGACACCGCGGTGAAGGCCCTGCCGGGCCCCCATTGCCTGGCCAATTCCGCCGCGCTTCTCAATCTTCCCGAAACTCGCAGGGACTGGATCCGCGCCGGTCTGCTGTTATACGGCGTCTCTCCGCTGGCCGGACAGGACGGCACGGCGTTGGGGCTGGAACCGGTGATGACGTTCGAGGCCCGCCTGATCGCGGTCAACGACGTGCCGGCGGGGGACACGATCGGTTATGGCGCCCGCTTCACGGCTTCTCGTGACATGCGCGTGGGCGTGGCGGCGATCGGCTATGGCGACGGTTACCCGCGCAACATGCCCGACGAGACCCCGGTAATGGTCAACGGGCGCGAACAGCCGCTGGCCGGACGGGTCTCCATGGACATGATCACGATCGACCTGCAGGGCCAGCCCGGGGCGCGTGTTGGAGATCCGGTGCTGCTCTGGGGGCAGGGTCTCCCGGTGGAGCGAGTCGCCGAGATGGTCGGCACGATTCCCTACGAACTGCTGTGCCGGGTGACCCGGCGCGTGACCTACCGCGAGCGCTGAGTTCGAGTGCGCTCACTGCTGGAGCAGGGACCGTGGTCCTCGGCGCGAGGCCGGCCCGGCCGGGCTTACAGAGAGTGCTTGCGCAGAATGCCCCTGATCTGGTCGTAGCTCAAGCCGAGTCGCGTGGCGGCCTTCTTGCGGTTGCCCTGGGCTTCGGCCAGGGCGCGCTCCACGACGTCGCGTTCCTGGGCGTCCAGCCACTCACGCAGGTCGCGTGGAAGGCTTTTCGGGCCAGTACCGGCCTCGTTGCCTTTGGTGGCCGGGCGCCAGGGAGATTCGAACGGATCGAGCTGCAGCGACCGAATCGGCGTGTCCGGCGCGTCGTGCCGGTAGACGGCGCGTTCGACCGCGTTCTTGAGTTCACGCACATTGCCAGGCCATGCATGGGCGTGCATTTGCCGGATCGCGCCGTCGGAAAAGCCGGCAAAAAGTTCGCGCCCCAGTTCGCGCGACATTCGCATGGCGAAATGCTCCGCCAGCGGCATCACGTCCTCGAGTCTTTCACGCAGTGGCGGGAGCGTGATCACGTCGAACGAGAGTCTATCCAGCAGGTCGGCGCGAAACCGGCCCGAGGCAGCCAGCGACGGCAGATCCTCGTTGGTCGCGCCGACCACGCGTACGTCGACCGAAAGGGTTTTCGACGACCCCAGTCGTTCGAATTCACCGTATTCGACAATGCGCAGGATTTTTTCCTGGACCGCGTCGGATGTCGTCGCCAGCTCGTCCAGAAACAGCGTGCCGGCGTCGGCCTGTTCGAAGCGGCCGATCCGTTGGCTTCCGGCGTCGGTAAATGCCCCGGCCTCGTGGCCGAACAGTTCCGATTCGAGCAGTGAAGGGCTGATCGCCGCGCAGTTGAGCTTGACCAGGGGCTGATCCCAGCGTGACGATAAAAAGTGCAGTCGCTCGGCGATCAGTTCCTTGCCGGTGCCACGCTCGCCGACGATCAGCAGCGGTCGGTTCAGGTCGGCGGCGCGTGAGACCTGTTCCAGCGTTTCCAGGAACGTGCCGGATTCGCCGATCAGGGGCTGCTCTTCGCGTTTCATGCCATGCTTGCCGGCGGTCGTATTCGCATGAACTGATTATCCCGCAATTGCCATCGTTTGCCGAGTCCGGCAGCAGTTTCCCAAGAAAACCTGCTGACGTAGCAACATCGTGCTCTTCGTGCCTTTCTTCGTATGCTTCGTGTACCGGCTTTTCAAGCCCGCCGGTGGGCGGCGCTTCTGCGAGAATAGCGCGATGGCGAAAGCAAAAACTCTTTACGTGTGCGGCGAGTGCGGCGCGAGTCAGCCGAAATGGTCGGGACAGTGCCCGGATTGCGGAGCGTGGAATTCGTTGACCGAATCGGTCAGTGAAGCAGGCGCCTCCCGGTCCAGGCGAGGGGGCTGGACCGGACAGGCCTCGGCCGAGGTCGTGCGACTGGATTCGGTGCGCACCGGCGACACGCCACGGTTCAGTTCCGGGTTGAGCGAGCTGGACCGGGTGCTGGGCGGTGGCCTGGTGCCGGGATCGGTGGTGCTGATCGGCGGTGATCCCGGCATCGGCAAGTCGACCCTGTTGCTTCAATCCCAGGCCGCGGTGGCGGCCGAGCGCAAGGCGCTGTATGTGACCGGCGAAGAATCGGCCGCCCAGGTGGCCATGCGGGCGCGGCGACTCGGTCTTGATCCCGAAGTGCTCGAATGTCTCACCGAAACCAGCCTTGAAACCGTGCTCGCCACGGCCGCGGCCGATCAGCCGGGTTTCATGGTCATCGATTCCATCCAGACGCTTTGGAGCGAGACGTTGCAGTCGGCCCCTGGCGCGGTGGCGCAGGTGCGCGAATGCGCGTCCCGGCTCGTCCAGTACGCCAAGAAAACCGGCTGCACCGTCGTGCTGGTCGGTCACGTCACCAAGGAGGGCGCACTTGCCGGTCCGCGCGTGCTCGAGCACATGGTCGACGGCGTGCTGTATTTCGAGTCGGACTCGGGCAGCCGCTTTCGCCTGATCCGGTCGGTCAAGAACCGTTTTGGCGCTGCCAACGAACTGGGTGTCTTCGCCATGACCGACGGCGGACTCAAGGGCGTGTCCAACCCCTCGGCCATCTTTCTTTCCGGCGACGAGGACCCGGCAGCGGGTTCATGCGTGCTGGTCACCCGCGAGGGCACCCGGCCGATGCTGGTGGAAGTGCAGGCCCTGGTCGCCCCGAGCAGTGCATCGCAGCCCCGGCGCGTCGCAGTGGGCGTGGAGCCGGGACGCCTGGCGATGCTGCTGGCGGTGATGAATCGCCATTGCGGTATCCAGGTCAACGATCAGGACGTGTTCGTCAACGTGACCGGCGGTATCCGGGTGAGCGAAACGGCCTCGGATCTGGCGGTTGCGCTTGCGATCCAGTCGTCGCTTCGCGAAGCGCCGCTGCCGCGTGAGTTGGCGGCCTTCGGCGAAGTCGGGCTATCGGGCGAACTCCGGCCCGTCTACAACGGCGAGGAGCGGCTACGCGAAGCGGCCGGGCAGGGCTTCACGACCGCGCTGGTGCCGCAGGCCAACGTCAAGGGCGTCAAGGCACGACTCACGATTCGCGGATGCCGGCGGCTGTCCGATGCCCTGGATGCCGCCCGCGAGAGTTGACCACCCCGGGTCCGCATGAAAGAATCGCAGTGCGTAGCCGCACAGAATAAAACCAAGGAAACCGCGCCGTGACCGAACCGCATCGCCAGCCCATTGCCAAGGTCGATACCGCCTGGCTGCGAATGGAACAGCCGACCAACCTGATGATGATCACCGGCGTTATCGTGCTGCGGGAGTCGGTCGACTTCGAAATGCTCAAGGAAGTTGTGGCTTCCCGGTTTCTTGCATTTCCCCGCTTTCGCCACAAGGCCGTGCAGACAGCACGTGGCTGCTGGTGGGAAGAAGACGAGGATTTCGAGCTGACCTCGCACATCCGGCGCATCGCGCTACCTGGCGACGCCGGCAAGGAAGAACTGGAGGAGTTCGTTTCCGAGCTGGCCTCGACGCCGCTGGACAAGTATCGGCCGCTGTGGCAGTTCCACTTCATCGAGAACTACACCGAAGGGCCCGCGCTGGTCACCCGCATTCATCACTGCTACGCCGACGGCATGGCGCTGGTTCAGGTGATGTTGTCGCTGACCGATGCCGATCGCGAAAAATCGACCGCGCTGGTCGAGCCGGAGCAGTGGACGCGACGACGTGCCCGCGAATCAAACGTCTTCAAGCGTCTTATGGAGCCTGCCCGCGAGGGTATCGATGCCGTGCAGCATCTGGGCTACAAGCTGGTCGAAGAAGCCGCGCACCTGATTCGCGAGCCTTTCCAGGCGGCCGCTTATGCCGACAGTGCCTCGGAGATCATGTCCGAACTGGCCACCATGCTGCTGCTGTCGGACGATCCGCCGTCGCGCTTCAAGGGCAAGCTGGGCGTTCGCAAGAAAGTGGCCTGGACCCAGCCGCTGCCGTTGCTGGAAGTCAAGGCAATCAGTCAGGCGCTGGGCTGCACGGTCAACGATGTGCTGATCGGCATCATGACCGGCGCGCTGCACAGATACCTGCTCGATTATAGTGAAGATCCTTCCGAGCTCGAGATTCGTGCCACGATTCCGGTCAACCTCAGGCCGCTGGAACACGCGCGCGACCTCGGCAATCATTTCGGCACAGTCTTTCTCGATCTGCCGATCTGGGAATCCAACCCGCTGGCGCGCGTCTACCGCGTGGCCGAAAACATGCACCATCTGAAGAACTCGAAGCAGGCCAGCGTTTCACTCGGCCTGCTGGCCACACTGGGTATGGCCCCGGCGGCGGTGCAGGCGAGTGCGCTGGAATTGTTTGCGCGCAAGGCCACTACGGTGTTGACAAACGTGCCCGGACCGCAGAAGTCGCTGTACATGGCCGGTTCGGAAATCGGCCAGATGATGTTCTGGGTGCCGCAAAGCGGCTCGATCGGCATGGGTATCAGTATTCTGAGCTACAACGAACAGGTCTCGTGTGGTGTGATCACCGACAATAAACTGGTGCCGGATTCCGAACGCCTGGTGGATAATTTCGCGATCGAGTTCGAAAATTTATTGCACCTGGTGATGATGCTTGGGCCGGACATCAATCGCAGTCCAGAGGAGGTCGAGAACCACCTCCAGGCTTGGCTGGACGACGCCCGGCAAGATTGACCTCAACGTTCTGGGATCGAGTATCGAAAGCTCCGGATTCGATTATCTCTGAAAATCCGCGGATCGCTTTTACGGGTTGAACCGCATTCCCGGCAGATCACGTCAGCGAATTGCGGGCGTAGTCGACGTCCAGGGCCTGCATGGCATCGATCGGCTTCATGGCGGCGGCCTTTGCGTAGGCATCGTTTGATTCGTCGACGCGCTTTTCGCCGTACAGCAGATACAGTCCGTTGCCATATTCGATCCATGCAATCGGCGCATTGGAAATACGGATGGCCTCCCTGAAATGTTCCATCGACTTGTCGCCGCTGGCGCCATAGGTCATCGAACCGACCAGCTTGCCGACCTTGGAAATAACCTCGGCGTGGTAAAGCCCCAGCGCCGTGTGTGCCTCGGCGTGCAAGGGCTCGAGTTCGATGGTGCGGTCCAGTGATTTCTTGATCTTTCCGCCAAGCCCCTGGCTGAGCGCCTTGGCAATGGAAATGCTCTGGCTGTAGCGGCCCAGGTGATAGGCATGGAAATAATGCGAATTGGGGTTGTCGGGGTCGGCCGCCGTCGCCGACTCGGCGCGCGCTATGCCTGCGGTGTAGATGGCCTGCTTGACACCGTCGTCCTCTTCCAGATAATCGGCATAGATCCCCGATGCCTTGTTGGCCACCACGTGGGCGGAATCGCCGAATGAGAGTGCAGTGTCGACGGCCGCGGCAAAATTTCCGCTATGAAACGAGCGCCAGGCATGCTGGATCGCATCGTCTTTCGGCCAGGGTTCGCGATCGCCGGCATGTAGCCGGTCCCAGGCCTTTTCGAGTTTTTTGCCTGGGTACTCGAATGCTGCCGAACCACTGGTAAATTCCGCCCAATTGCTTGTATCCATGAATTCTGCTCCCTTCGCGTCGGTTGCGGCGATTCTAAGGCCAGCGGCGCCGAACTGCACCCCTTGCACAGAACTGCGGTGATTTCCTGGCCGGGCTTGGCGCACATTATTCAACATCCGTTCGCAGTAAAACGAATGGTGAATAAGGCGGGCTTAGTGTGACTGCTCTAATTTCGAGGCCTATATTGCACTACAACAGCCCTGAACCGGGGCAAACCCGAACCTGAAAGAGGTGAAAAGACATGGCCAAGAAGACTGCCAAGAAAAAAGTCGCGAAGAAGAAGGTCAGCAAGAAGACCGCTCGCAAATCAACCAGCAACGTGCAGGATAACGCGCATGAAATCTGGTTGGCCGGGCTCGGTGCATTTGCGCTGGCCCAGGAAGAAGGTACCAGCCTGGTTCGCCGTGGCGGCAAGCTGATCAACGAAACCACCGGACAGGTCATCAGCGAAAGTTCGAAGCTGTTCGAACGCCTGGTCTCCGAGGGAAAAAAGCTCGAAGGCAGGGGTCGCAGGATGGCTGAAGACGCCGTCGGCGGCGTCAAGAGCGATGTCGAAGACCGCGTCGGCAAGGCCCGCGAACAGGCTCGTACGAATTGGGACAAGCTCGAGAAGGTCTTCGAAGAACGTGTAGCACGCGCGCTTTCGCGCCTGGGCGTTCCGACCTCGGACGAAATCCAGGAGTTGAGCCAGCGGGTTCAGGAACTCAACACGCGCGTTCGCGAACTTGCCAAGGCGCAGAAGAGCTCGACTAGCGCTGCCAAGACGACCAAGACGACCAAGACCAGCAAGAAGACGCCGGCTTCCGACGCTTCCTGACAGGATCTGGAGTAGCCCTCCACCCGTCTACCCCGAAGCAGCCGGACTTTGCTCCAGTAGTGCTGCTTTTTTACCCGGGCCACGTGCCCGGGTTTTTTTATGTTCCACCTGATGCGCGACCACCTCTACTGCGGAACGCTCATGCACCGCGTCTGAGGCGTTTCGCTCGGTCAACAGTCCTCGTCGTAGCGCTGCTACGCCAGCGGCTGTCTCCGGTCGCAAAACGCCACAGCCACGGCACCTGAGCGCCCCTCGTTAAGAGGTGGTCACGCACCAGGCGGAATTGGTTTGAGGAAAATCATCCAGCGTCTTGCTCGGTCGCGAATCTTCAACGTAGCTCTGGCTGCGCCTGCGCACCCGGCCGGATCCGGGATCGAAGCCGGTTCGACAGCACGCGGAGTGCAAATCAGCGGTAGGCGTTGGCCAGGTGTTCGAATTGTTCGCGTGCCGGGCCCTGAAGGTAGGGGCTGACCAGGCTCATGACCTGGATTGCGGCGCGATCGGGGCGGGGCTCGAGATCAGGTTCCATGACCTGGTCGAAGGCGATCCAGTAGCTGCTGATAAGCACGATGTTGCGCACCACCGATTCGCGTTCCAGCTTTTGCGCATCAAGCTGGCCGCTGCGTTCCATGCCCGCAAGCAGGTCGGAGGCGGTGCGCATCGAAAGCTTGAGGATTGCGCGAATGCGTGCGCGGAGATCCCTGCTCCTGGCGCAAAGCTCGTTCAGGTCACGATAGATGAACCTGTAGGCGGCAATGTTCTCGAACACCAGATGCAGAAAGAGCCAGGCGTCTTCGACATCGGCATTTTCGAATCCGTCCCCCCCGAGAAGATCCAGCATTCGCTGTTCATAGCGACCGAACAATTCGTCGATAAGACTTTGCTTGGTCCGGAAGTGGTAATGCAGGTTGCCCGGACTGATTTCCAGCTCATCGGCGATCCGGTTTGTGGTCACGTTCGGCTCGCCGAAGCTGTTGAACAGCTGCAGCGCGGCCTGGGTAATCCGATGGGGGGTGCGGGAGCGTGACATGCATCGTCCGACGCCAGGCTCAGCCGGTCAGTGAGTCGACCAGCTCGATATAGCGCTTCATCGCCTCTTCCTGGTCGGTGCCCTCGAGCTTTTCCCATGCCTCGTACTTGGCCACGCCGACGAAATCGAAGAAGCCGGGTCGCTCACCGCTGACATCCCCTTCGGCACCTTGTTTGTACAAGGCATATAACTTCAGCAGCGTATCGTTGTCCGGTCGCTGCTCAAGCTGCTTTACGCGTCCGGATGCCTGCTCGAATTCCTGCTTCAGATCGCTCATTATTTGCTCCCTTTTGGTGTCAGAGTATATGCTCTCTTCTTAGCACGCAAGGATCGGGAGGTCAACGATTTTTGCCCCGTTCGAGCGCTTGTCGACCCTGGGGCGGGGCCGCTGCCCAGGGGCGTTTCCGTTCCGACGGGTCGGCTTTCGTTCCGGCCGCGGAGGAGAATTCGAATGCCGGACTGGCGCTGAGCGGCTAACGTCGTTACTCTTAGCAGCCAAGACTCAAGCAGAAAACCAAGGAGAAACCTCAGATGAGCTATTTCGTGACCGGCGGGACTGGATTCATCGGCCGCAACCTCATCGATCAGCTGCTCAAGCGTCGCGGCAATATCCACGTCCTGGTGCGCCGCGGCTCGAAGAAGAAATTCAACGCGCTGGTCGCTGATCGCTGGAGCGAATCGAGCAAGCGGGTCATCCCGGTCAGCGGAGATCTCACCAAGCCGGCCCTGGGTGTATCCAGGACCGACATGGACAAGCTCCGCGGCAAGATCAAGCATGTTTTTCACCTGGCCGCCGTTTACGACCTGAGCGCCAGCGCCGAATCGCAGGAAAAGGTCAATATCGAGGGCACCCAGAACGCGATTGATTTTGCCGCAGCGGTGGGCGCAAAATGCTTCCACCACACCTCGTCGATCGCGGCGGCCGGCATGTTCCAGGGCTCGTTCCGGGAGGACATGTTCGAGGAGGCGACCGGACTGGATCACCCGTATTTCCGGACCAAGCACGACTCGGAAGGTCTGGTCCGGCGCAAGTGCGAGATTCCCTGGCGGATCTATCGGCCAGGCATCGTGGTCGGGCATTCGAAAACCGGCGAGATCGACAAGATCGACGGGCCGTATTACTTCTTCAAACTGATTCAGAAATTGCGGCGCATGCTGCCGCCCTGGGTGCCTACGCTGGGCCTTGAAGGCGGCCGGATCAATCTGGTACCGGTGGATTTCGTAGCCAAAGCGATGGACCATATTGCGCACAAGCCCAAACTCGACAACACCTGTTTCCACCTGACCGACCCGCATCCGAAGCGCATCGGCGAGGTGATGAACCTGTTCGCCGAGGCCGCGCATGCACCGCTGATGTCGATGCGTATAGATGCGCGGTTGTTCAACTTGATCCCCCAGCCAGTCAAGCAGGGCATCGGAATGCTGCCGCCGGTCCGGCGGATCATCAACCAGGTGCTCGGGGATCTGGGCATCCCCAAGGATATGCTGACATTCTTCAATTATCCGACCAGTTTCGATACCCGCGAAGCCGATCGTGCGCTCAAGGGCTCCGGTATCTCGGTGCCGCCGCTGGAGGACTACGCTTGGGTACTCTGGGACTACTGGGAACGCCACCTCGATCCTGAATTATTCATCGATCGCTCGCTGAGCGGCCACGTCCGGGACAAAGTGGTACTGGTCACCGGCGGCTCGTCGGGCATCGGCAAGGCGACCGCGCTGATGATGGCCGAGGCGGGGGCGAAGGTGATTGTCGTCGCGCGCAAGCAATCGGAACTTGAGGAAGCCAAAAAAGAAATCGAGTCGATCGGCGGCACGGCTTTTATCTACAGCTGCGACCTGGCCGATTACGCGGCTACCGACAAGCTTTGCGCAAAAGTGCTTGCCGACCACGGTGCGGTGGACGTGCTGATCAACAACGCGGGGCGCTCGATACGCCGGTCGATCAACCTGTCGTACGATCGATTCCACGATTTCGAGCGCTGCATGCAGCTCAATTACTTCGGTTCGCTGAAGATGATCCTCGGCTTGCTGCCGGCGATGGAGCAACGGCACAGCGGACATATCATCAATATCTCTTCGATCGGCGTACTGACCAATGCCCCTCGTTTCTCGGCTTACGTCGCATCCAAAGCGGCGCTCGACGCCTTCTCGCGCTGCGCGGCCGCGGAGTTCAACGACACCGGTGTGGCGTTTACCACGATCAATATGCCGCTGGTGCGAACCCCGATGATCGCGCCGACCAAGATCTATGAATCGGTGCCGACGATTACCCCCGAGGATGCGGCCGACATGGTCAAGCAGGCCGTCATTTACCGGCCGCAGCGCATCGCGACCCGGCTGGGCATATTCGGTCAGGTGCTGAACGGCGTCGCGCCGAAGATTTCGGAGATCGTGATGAACTCGGCTTACCGGATGTTCCCGGATTCAGCCGCCGCGCGTGGTGAACGTCCGGAAAAAGGCGAAAGCCGGGCTACCCAGGAGCAAATGGCCTTCGCCAGCCTTATGCGCGGGATCCACTGGTAGGCGTGCGTCCGGGTCATGAACAATCAGGACCAAGCCCGGGGAATCCCGTGCTGCCGCGATTTCGGCGCGTCAGCGAAGAATTCGCGGCTGGTTTCCACCCGACCGTGAAAGCAGGGTACGTCTGCGCGCAGACTCGTCGTCGTTCGCCTGTCTGCGCTGCGCTTTGATCCTGGGGTCGGTCGGAGAAAGCCGTCCGCGGCCAAATCCTGGATCTGCAGCGGGGCCTATGATTGTTCGGTAGCGAATGTCTTGCACTGTCGACCGCGGTTGTCGGTCTCGTTCGGCCCGTTGCCGGAACTTTTCGGCCCGGGCTCGGCGCGCGGCCAGTTTCTCCTGGCGTTGATCCAGGAATGCCTTGTTGCGCTCAGCGACTTCGTCCAGGTCGTTCGCGGCCGCCACGACGCTGATTCCGGAGCGCATCTGGAGGCGTTCGGCGTTTTCGGCACACGGCACATCGGTGAATACGGTCGTATCGCCCTCTTCGCAGCGATAGACCTGACTCGCCGCCGGGTCGGCCGGGCCGAAGGCGAAAAGGACGAGCAAGGCCGCATTCATTGTCAGTCGGCAGATCATCTACTGTTTCGACACCAGACTCGGGCCGAGGTTCTCAGAGCCGTGCGTTGCGTGCCTGGCCACTGGAATCGGTCCCGGAATACGGTTCCAGCCGCTCGACAATCTGTCGACCCACATCGACGATTTCATATTTGTGGCGGCCGGACGGAATGGCACTGGAACCGATCCAGGACGCCAGTCCACGCTTGACCAGTTCGCCCTGCCAGTCGGCCAGCTCCCGCGGCGGCAGCACCCAGCCGCGTTCGACCAGGCGTGCGCAAAGATAGGTCAGCCCCTGCTGCGGACGTATGCTGCCGCGCTTGTTGTAGCTGGGTCTGAAGGCGCGTTCGGCGACCCACGCCGAGAACTTCTTGCGGACGCCGACATGCGCCAGCCAGGGCACCAGATAGACGGGCTTGGAACTGGCCAGCACGTCCTGAAATATACCGGGTGTGCCGCCGGCGATCAGCAGCGCACCGGCGTGCTCCAGCACCACGCTGTAAGGATTGTGGTTGTCCTCGCGCTGCCAGCGGTAGACATCTGCGTCTTTTCCGGCGTGCTCGGCCAGCCATGCGCCGGCCGAGGCGGAATGACGGGTAGTCACGATCAGCAGTCGCGAGCGGCGTCGTTCGGCCCATTCCAGGGCGTCGGCCAGCAGCGATTCGAGCGCCTCGCGGCCCCATTCGCCGTATGGATTGCGCCCGATGATCAGCGCGCTGCGCCGCGTCTGGTCCAGCCAGGACTGCCAGTCACCGGACTCTACGGCCGGGTGCCATTCGTTGCGGTGTCCGAAACCGAGCAGGGTGGTGACCCGATTCGGATGCGGTGGCAGACCGTGATGCTCCATGCTGACCGCGACGCCGGCGTGCTCGGGTACCGATCCGGCATGCCGACCGATCAGCACCAGGGCCGGCGGACACTCGCTGCGCTGTGCGGCGCGGCGTGCAGCCCGGGTCGCCAGGGTGCCCGACGCGACCACGATGGCTGGTGGTGGTTCGATATCGATCACCCGCCGGCCGGACAAAGCGCGCAGGATCGCAGCGACAGGCCCGGCAGGCATTCCGGTGCGGACCAGTTCGCGGCCGGTGGCGCGCGACAGTTCCGCGCCGACGGCCTCGGCCTTGCTGCGGACTCGCGCGCGCGGTCCAGCCAGTATCGCAATCGGACCGGCCGGCAGCGGTCCGCCGCGCAGCACGCGGCGGGAGGTGCCGACCCGGCGCGTCAGCCGCCAGCGCGTGCCGGGGTTCAGGCGCTCGGCCAAGTGCAGTTGTTCGATCCAGAAGTGGAGACTGCGGCGCGGTTTGCCGCGTCGAATCCAAACCGGCTCGTGCAGTCCGATTTCAATGCTGTCGGTCAGCGAAAACAGCCGGTCCAGTACCCACGGCAGATCGCTGTCCGGGACCTGCTCGAGCAGGCCGTGGATCGTCCGGCTGGATGCATGCAGGG
>Ga0209938_1000293_pt1 | contig 27338 bp, 26 predicted proteins | sample SalPonR2_C_D1_MG_FD_185708 | JGI IMG/M metagenome (GOLD analysis project Ga0209938, IMG submission 185708) | Salt pond soil microbial communities from South San Francisco under conditions of wetland restoration - Salt Pond MetaG R2_C_D1_MG... ... | reverse complement strand
TTCGTTGCAAAAAGCCTTGGATAGCTAGGCTATCCGCGATTTTTGCGCCTCGAACTAGCCCAAAAAAGCCAGCACCTTATTACAGACTCAATATGGGCAACCTACTTAAGTTAAGCCGAGTTCGTCAATTTTGCAAATACTTAGAAGTTGTACTCCAGCTCCTCCACCTCCTCCTCGACCGGCATCGCCTGTACATCCCGTACAAATTGATCGATTTCCGCCCTGGTCACCTTCGGCATACAGATAATGTGCGTGGTATCCCCTTCGGTCGCCAGTTGCCATTTGCGTTTCACAGCATTAGAGACCCGGGGAAGCACCACCGTAATCGCACCCTGATTACGCCAGGCCGGAATACCGATTTCGTTCAGTTTAGCTTCGGCGTATTTTGCCGTATCCAGACATTCTAGGTAACGGGCGCGCAGTCCCTCAACGCCCATCTTTTTGATGGCGTACCACATAAACAAAACACTGTGCCCGTTGCGCGAACCGGAAATCGTCGTATCCGATCCACCAATATAAGAGATACCCTTCGCAATGCGATCGCGTAGTGATTTTTTGGTAATCACAATACCACAGGGCATGGGCGATCCTATAAATTTATGCCCGCTAATGGCTATACTATCGGCACCGTCCATAAAATCAAAAGGCAGGCGTGGCTTTACAAAGGGGGCAAAACTTCCCGCCAGGGCCCCGTCCAGATGAACGTAGTGATCGTGGATGGCCAGCTTACGCAAAATTTGCTTGACCCGGGAGATATCGTCCTTCGCCTCGGTCATCGTGGTACCAAAAGTGGTGAGGACAATAGCGGGTTTGTGCCGGTTGAAGCGCAATGTATTTTCAAAGTCTTCGTAATCCATCTCGCCGTTCTCCTGAGAGCGAATCACAATGGCCGGTATATTCAGCAGGTGGATGTTCTTCCGCACGCTGTAATGCGTCGACTCGGAATAATAAACGATTCCCTTGGGGTACATCTCCCGGGCCAGGTAAAGACCGTAGAGATTACTTTCCGAACCGCCATTGGTCACGTAGCCCCAGAAATCGCGCGGATTAGCGCGGAAAAGACGAGCAAAAAACGCGACTATCTCCCGTTCCATCGCGTGGGTCTGTACCCGGTAGGTATTGTCCTCAAAGGGATCGCCAATATTATTGATGGAGGTATCCAAGAAGTGATACAAGTCCGAATAGTCAAAATCTTTTGCCACCGGATAGCCAATGCATTCGGCCATGGCGCCGGTTACTTTTTCCTTTAAATGATCCAGACTTTTTTGTAGGTCAATTTTATTAGATGTAGCAGTCATTATCCTTGGCTTTTATATTTTTGTAATGATTTTTCTTTTTACAAAAGTACAGTAAACACAAAATATTTTCTACAAAACCCTTTCAAACAGATAATTTTTCTATATTAATGAATTAAATAGAAATTTAACCCTGAAGCACAAAACCAATTTCTTTCAAAAAGAAAAATTTTCGGCCATGGACGAAATCGACAAAAAAATACTGCGTATTCTACAGGAAAATGCAAAGCAAAACACCAAAGAAATCGCCCAACAGGTCGGTCTGACCATTTCGCCTACCTTTGAACGCATCCGCAAGTTGGAGCAACAGGGCTACGTCAAGGCTTACGTGGCCCTACTCGACGAGGAGAAGATCGGCAAACCCATTCTGGCCTACTGCCAGGTCTCCCTTTTTAAACATTCCAAAGCCTTACTGGAGAGCTTCAAAGAAGCCATTGCAGATATTCCGGAGATTATGGAGTGCCTGCACGTGTCCGGCAACTACGACTTCCTGCTAAAAGTGAGTGTGAAAAACATCGACGCCTATCAGCAGTTTGCGGTGGATAAACTCTCCGTCATTGAGGGCATTTCGCATATCCAGACTTCTTTTGTTATGGAAACTTTAAAACGCTCCACCGCCTATCGACTCTGATTGCAGTAATTACCAAAATCCCGTAACTTACCTGGTGCATCAAACAGAACCAACATGAACGATCTACGCTATTTCTTCCTCCTCTTAATTTTAGCCAGTGCGCTCCCCCTCAGTGCTCAGTTTGCAGAAACGGGCTACGCTACTTATTACGCTGATTATCTCGCGGGCCGACCGACGGCCTACGGTGAAACTTATCTACCTGATCAGTTTACCGCCGCCCACCCCAAACATCCACTAAACACCCTCATTAAAGTAACGCGTATCGACGATGGTCGATCGGTGACCGTAAGAGTCAATGATAAGGGGCCTTTCAAAGCAGGGTATATCGTAGACCTCTCGGATGTAGCCGGAAAATATATAGGCCTGGACATTGATGGGAAAGCGAAGGTGCGGGTAGAAGTAGTCGGTTACTCCGAAATCAACCCGGTACCCGATGATTACGTACGACAGGTAGACTTAATTGCGGAAGGATATTCTGCTCCGACTACTTACGGAGAGAGTAATCTGCCCAGCTCTTTCAGTACTAAGGGCCTCGCCGCTGCGGATGCTGGCAATTACAATCCGGCAGAGCCAATCCGCAGGCTAAAAGATAATATCGGGGGCTATGGTATACAATTAGCCTCTTACACCGTGAAGGCCAATGCGGAGCGACAGGTACGCTCCCTGCAGGCACAAGGTATTAAGGATATCTATATCAAAGAAAAAGCAAGTAGCTACTCCGACGAAGTACTTTACAAAATCATTGTCGCTCGTTTCGCAGATAAAGAACAAGCAGAGCAGCAGTTGAAGTTATTACGTCGCCAGAAGGGCGTCAATGGCTTTGTGACGCTGCTATAAGGCCGGTGCCGAAGCCCGAGCTTCGGCACCGCAACTCTTTACCCGAGTAAATGCTTCCAACTCACTTTCTCGCGCACGATATTTTCAATCTGATCAACGGGGATGCGCTCCTGCTCCAGGGTATCCCGATCGCGAATGGTTACCATGTTGTCTTCTAAGGTCTCGAAATCAATCGTTACACAATAGGGCGTACCAATGGCATCCTGGCGACGGTAGCGGCGTCCGATCGCATCTTTTTCGTCGTATTGGCAATTGAAAGAGAAGCGTAGTTGATTGAAAATCTCCTGTGCTTTATCAGTCAGTTCCTCACGATTACGCAGCAGCGGCAGTACGGCTACTTTCACCGGAGCGATAGCCGGGTGTAGCTTTAGCACAATTCGGGAAGAATCTTTCCCATCAGCGTCGGGTACCGTCTCTTCCTGCAAGGCATGAGACATGGTTGCCAGGAACATCCGATCCGCACCAATCGAGGTTTCTACTACGTAAGGCACGTAACTTTTATCCAACTCCGGATCAAAATAAGTCATGTTCTTACCGGATAGCTCGGCGTGGGCCCCCAGGTCAAAGTCGGTCCGACTGTGGATGCCCTCCAACTCTTTGAAGCCAAAGGGGAAATCAAACTGAATATCCACCGCGGCATTCGCATAGTGGGCCAGGTTATCGTGATCGTGGAAGCGCAGCATCTCTTCGGGATGCCCCAGGGCACGGTGCCACTGCATCCGCGTCTCCTTCCAATACTTGTACCACTTCATTTCATCTCCGGGCCGCACGAAGAACTGCATCTCCATTTGCTCAAACTCCCGCATGCGGAAGATAAACTGACGAGCTACAATCTCGTTACGGAAGGCCTTACCGATTTGTGCAATTCCAAAGGGTATTTTCTGGCGTGTCGTCTTTTGTACATTCAGGAAATTGACAAAAATCCCCTGTGCTGTCTCCGGACGCAGGTAGAGTTTACCTTCACTACCCGCGATATTACCCAGTTGGGTAGAGAACATTAGGTTAAATTGACGCACGTCGGTCCACTCGCGGGAGCCGGTCTCGGGATCAGCAATATCCAAATCGACGATGAGCTGTTTCAGGGCGGGCATATCCTCATCGGTCATGGCTTTTGCCAGGCGACTACGGATTTCATCAATTTCTCCCTGGCGCTTCAGCACCCGTGGGTTAGTGGAGCGATACTGCTTCTCGTCAAATTCATCACCGAAGCGTTTTTTCGCTTTTGCGATATCCTTATCAATCTTCTTTTCGATCTTCTCCATCGCATCCTCCACCAGTACATCAGCCCGGTAGCGCTTATTACTTTGCTTGCTGTCAATCAGAGGATCATTAAAGGCATCAACGTGGCCAGAGGCTTTCCAGGTTTTGGGATGCATAAAAATAGCGGCATCGATACCTACAATATTTTCGTGCATTTGCACCATGGAGTTCCACCAATATTTTTTCAGATTATTTTTCAATTCCACGCCGTAGGGACCATAATCGTAAACGGCACCAAGGCCATCGTAGATCTCACTGGATTGAAAGATGAATCCGTATTCTTTACAGTGTGCAATAAGTTTTTTAAAGAGATCCTGGTCTGACATGTCTTTGGTTTTTGTTCGGGTTTGTAACTTTCTCGGGTTGCTACTCGTCTTTTCTATAGGCTTTCGCCAAAAATCGAATAGAAGTGCAAAAATCGAAAAAAATCACCGAACCTTTAGGAAAAATAAGAAAAAAATAGGGGTATTCCCTCCGCTTCCCCATCTAGAAGATAAAAGATTAAAATAAAATCAAAACCACTATACCTATGAAAAACATTATTCAGGTTTTACTCGTCCTTTTATTTCTGGTACTCGTCCTGTTTGGTAAAGCCAATGCCCAGAAAACGATTACCCCCGAAGACTTTGATCAGGTCTACGTCACCGGCAACATTGAAGTACTACTCGAATACGGTGCAGAGAACAAAGTGGATCTCTACGTCGACGGTATGCCCTACGACAAAGTATCCGTGAAAGTACAACGGGGTGTACTGCGCCTGCGTACCCTGGAAAGCTGGCTATACCGCGATGAAGTCATCCGGGTCTACATCACTTTTAAAGAACTACGCGGTATTCAGGCAAATGCCGGAGCCATCGTCAGTTGCGACGACCGTATCGAAACCGACCAATTTGAAGCCAGAGCTTCCAGTGGGGCGCAGGTACGTCTTAGCGTTTATGCTAATAGTATTGAAGGGGGCGCTTCGGAAGGAGGCATTCTGACCCTGGAAGGCCGCACGGATAAGCAAGATATGCAAATCAGTACCGGTGCCCAATACGACGGATTGGAAATGGATGCTAAAAACACCTATATCCGGGCCAATACCGGAGGGCAGGCCGAAGTGGTCGCCCTGGAATTAATTGAAGCCTCCGCCAATACGGGCGGATCGATTACCTACAAAGGAGATCCGCAGACCAAACATATCAAAACCGTCATTGCCGGAGAGGTCACGGCTTACTAAAAACGCAGGATTTTACGCCAGATCCAGTATACCAGGAGCATCATCAATAACAGGATCCCGGCAGAGGTCCACATGGGATAAGGTACGGAGAAAGCCAGGGCCATCGCCAGCGCATAATTCTCGTAAATACTCTGGGGGGTACTCCAAAAGGGCTCGGAAGGTAATTTGATCATGCTATGGGTAAAAAGGACCATGGTGAACCCGGAAGCCACCGCGAAGGCCAGGGCCAGTATTTGCTTAATGGGCATTTTTTATGGATGCTAACAAGCAAATCGGCGGATAGTTAAAAGGAGAATAGTATTTTTGGTACAAAAAGCCAATGCAACAACTACCCAAACTGACCGCCGCCCCAACCATTAAGCAGATTCGGGCCACCCATACGGCTATTCAACCCTTCATACACCGTACCCCCGTGATGAGTAGCAGTAGCATTAATGCCATCACCGGCGCGGAACTTTTCTTTAAGTGCGAAAACTTCCAGCGTATTGGCGCTTTCAAGATGCGGGGTGGAGCCAGTGCGGCTCTACGACTCAGCGATGAGGAAAAACAACGCGGCCTGGCCACCCATTCTTCCGGAAACCACGCCCAGGCCGTAGCCCGCAGTGCTCAGGTGCTGGGTATTCCCGCTCACATTGTCATGCCCTCGAATGCGCCCAGCATCAAACGGGCCGCTACGGAAGGGTACGGAGCGAAAATAACCCTCTGCGAACCTACGCTGCAGGCGCGCGAATCCACGCTGGAAAAAGTAGTAGCGGAAACCGGTGCTACCTTCATTCACCCTTACAATGACTACAACGTCATTGCCGGACAGGCCACGGCAGCCCTCGAACTCCTCGAAGACAGCCCCACGCTCGACATCATCATGGCCCCCGTCGGGGGCGGTGGATTGATGAGCGGTACAGCGATTACCACCCGGGCTATCTCTCCACAAACCACCATCATTGGCGCCGAACCCGCTGCCGTAGACGATGCCTATCGCTCCTTCCATAGTGGCCAGGTAGAACATAACGAAACCACGGATACCATCGCCGATGGCCTACGCACCAGCCTCGGGGAGAAAACCCTGGGGATTATCCGCGAACACGTTTCGGAGATTCTCCTGGTGGAAGAACAAGATATCATTGAGGCCATGCGCCTGACCTGGGAGCGTATGAAAATCGTCATCGAAGCCAGCTGCGCCGTACCTCTGGCGGCCGTCATGAAAAACCCCGAAAAATTTGCCGGCAAGAAGGTTGGCATCATTATTACGGGAGGGAATGTTGACTTGAGTAAGCTCCCCTTCTAAATACCACAAAAGCTAATTCTTGATTTTTTCTTATATTAAGGATATCAAATCAAAACTCAACATTTCAGCAATTCAATCAGACAATAATGGAAGTACTTGGAATCGACGTGGGCGGATCGGGCATCAAAGGTGCCATGGTCGACACCCAAACCGGAGAATTAATCAGTGACCGCATTCGCATACCCACCCCTAAACCCTCAAAGCCTAAAAAGGTCGCTAAGGTCATTGATAAAATTGTTTCCAAGTTTGATTATTCCGGCACCATCGGTGTTTGTTTTCCCACGATTGTGGTCAACAACAAAGCCATGTCGGCCGGAAATATTTCTTCCAAATGGAAAGGCATTCAGGTCGATAGCCTGCTCAAAAGTCGCACCGGTCACGATTACGTTATCTACAACGACGCCGATATGGCCGGGCTGGCAGAAATGCGCCTCGGCGTGGGACGCGACCATCAGAAAGGTAAAGTACTGATGATTACCATCGGTACCGGTTTGGGCTCCGGTATGTTTATGGATGGCAAGCTGATTCCCAATATGGAATTGGGCCGTATCTTTGGTAAAGATGGCGAACCCATTGAGTATTACGCCGGCGATCGCGCGCGCAAAAAAGCAGATCTCAGTTGGAAAAAATGGGGTAAACGTTTCAATTTTTACCTCGAACACCTGGTAAGGATCTGCTCCCCTGATCTCTTTATTCTGGGTGGCGGCGCCAGTAAGAAATACCATAAGTTCCAGAAAAAAATTAAGATTGACACCCCTATTAAGATCGCCAGCCTACTCAATAACGCTGGAATCGTGGGTGCCGCCCTGGCGGCCGAAGCCGAAATGGAGAACCAAAATCTTCTTTAGTTTTATTTTGTAGTGGGCGTCAGTGGCGTAATGTCAAAACCGGCGTCTTCTACCGCTTCGATGATAGATTTGGCAGAGGCCGTACCGTGGACGGTAAGAATTTTATCGGGGTTCTCCGTGTCTACTTCCCAGTTTTCCACGCCTTCGACCTCCTTAATAAAGTTAGTAACGGCTTTAATACAATTGCCACAATTAATATTGGTCTTGTAAGTTGTTTTATCCATGATCTTTTTTTTGCGAAAACAATACTAGGTTTGTGATAGTTTTCTGGACAAACCGATCTTCCATGCAAAATAAAGGAATACGCTTTTTATTTTTACTGCTTTTTTCCAGTTTTGGCCCCTTTTTGGCGGCCCAAATACAAATTTCGGGTATCGTCACCGGGGCTGGACAAGACTCCTCCCTGGTGGGTGCTACCATCCAGGCCTTACCCAATGGACCAGTGGCGACCACTAATGACAAGGGTTTTTTCAGCCTTAGTACGAGCGCCGATAGTCTGAAAATCAGTTATCTGGGGTTTACTCCGAGTATAATATCGCCCCTCAGCGATGGAAGCTATTACCAAATCCAGCTACAGAGTGATGCGACGCTGCCCACGCTGGTCGTACAAGCGGAGCCACAGGTAAGTCTGCGTACGGCCGAAGCGGTCAGTCTACTCCAAAAGCGCGACCTCGGCCGTCTGCAACAACTCAATCCCCAGCAAATCTTTAACCAGATTCCGGGGCTTTATATGCAGTCCGGAGCACTCAATACCAATCGAATTACCATCCGGGGGGTGGGCAATCGCTCTCCCTTTGGTACGGCTAAAATCCGCGCCTACCTCGACGAGATACCACTAACCTCCGGCGTGGGCGAAACTACCATCGAGGATATTGACCTGAGCCTGGTCGATCAGATCGAAGTGTACAAGGGACCCACCGCCGGCAACTACGGCGCCGCCCTGGGGGGTATGATTCACCTAAAAACGGCACAACCCAGCAGGGAAGCGACCAGCCTGAGCCTGCAGCAAGAGATCGGTGATTACGGTCGTAACCGACAGGTAATCCAGAGTCAGTACAGCAATCCAGAAGAAAACTTACTCTTACAACTCAACTATAACAATACCCACAGCGATGGTTACCGCGATAATAATGAGTACGATCGCGAGGGCTTTACGGCCATTGGTAAAATTGGAGCCGGACAGCGCCACCGCAGTACCGTGCTCGTTAACTATACCGATGTCAAAGCCTTTATCCCCAGCTCAATCAACGAAACCGATTTTAGAGAAAACCCGCAAAAGGCGGCCTTCACCTGGGCCCAGGTAGAGGGTTTTGAAGACTACGAACGCGTCCTGGCCGGTATCTCGCATACCTACGACTGGCTCGCCAATCCACGGGGCGAAGTACTCAGCAGTACCCTGAGCCTCTTTGGTACCTACCGCGATAATTACGAATCACGCCCCTTCAATATCCTGCGCGAAAGCAACTGGGCGACGGGCTACCGCCTGACCCTCGATTACCGTAAGGGTCGCCAAAGACGCCAACCCAATGCACAAATCGGCCTGGAGTTTTTTAACGAAAGTTATCAGTGGACCACTAACGAAACGGATCAGGGCACCTTTGGCGATCTGCTCAGTGACAATGACGAAACCCGACGCTACCTGAACCTCTTCGCGGGCATGGACTGGCCAATCAGTCCGCTGCTTACGCTGAAAGCAGGGTTTAATTACAATACAACCCAGTACAATTTGCAGGATTATTTTCCCGGCGACGGCATCGACATATCGGGCGACTATCAGTTTGACGCCGTCTTCTCTCCCCGACTCAGCCTGAATTATAATGTGAAACCGGGCTGGGATGTCTTCGCTACCATCAGCCATGGCTTCTCCATGCCAACGCTGGAAGAAACCCTGAACCCCGATGGCAGTCGCAATACCGAGATCCAACCGGAGCGAGGCTGGAACTACGAGATCGGCGCCAAGGGCAGTTACATCGAGGGGCGACTGCACTACGACCTGGCCCTTTACAGCATGCGTATTCAGGACCTACTCGTCGCCCGCCGGACCGGACTGGATCAATTCATTGGTATCAACGCCGGACGCACCGTACACAATGGCCTGGAAGCCAGCCTGCGCTACCAGTGGCTGGATGGCCCTCAGCAGTTGACCACCCAGGCCAGCTACCAGTACGCAGCCTACCGCTTTGAGAAGTTCGTCGACGGCGATCAGGACTACAGCGGCAATGAGCTCACCGGCCAGCCCCCGCATCGCTTCAGCGCCTGGGCCGATTTTTCCACGCAAGTGGGCCTCTACACCAATATCAGTATGGAATACGTCGACGCTTTTCCCATGCGCGACGATAACAGCATCTACTCAGAAGCCTATGCGGTCGCTTTCGCTAAAATAGGCTTTCGCAAAATGCTCTTCGATTTCCTAAACATTGATGCCTACTTTGGTGTAAATAATATCTCAGATGAAAAGTACGCCAGCATGATCCTGATCAACGCAGCCAGTTTCGGCGGCTCGGCACCGCGCTATTACTATCCGGGACGACCCCGGAATATTTATGGCGGGCTGAGATTGGGATATACGCTGTAAGACTTTATGCCGTGAGGAGTTGGGTGTTCGAAGCAGGAGCTTCGAACGAACAGCAGGGTTTTCATTCAAAATTCAACAATTTCTACCTGTCGGCAGACAGGCAACAATTTAACAACTGACATGAACATCAAACGCCTGCATCGCGACGAACTGGTTAAAGAGAAATACAACGGCTGTGTGCACTACGCGCCCAACGGAAATATTTTTGGCTACATGTGGTACCTCGATTTCGTTGCCAAAGACTGGGAGGCCCTGGTTGAAGGAGACTACCTCTCGGTCTTTCCACTGGTCTATCGCCAGAATTGGTGGGGACGCCAGGAGCTGTACCAACCGGATTTGATGCGGGCCATGGGTATTTATTCGGTAAAGGCCCTGTCGGCCATCCGGATTAAAGCCTTTCTGGAGGCCATCCCCGAAGAATATAAAAAAATTGACATCACCCTTAATACCCGAAACCGCCCGCCCCGCGATGACAGTTTCCGTACCGAAGAGAAAGCGAATCATCTGCTAATGCTCAAGCAGCCCTATGAGCATATGCGGGATGGCTACTCGGAGGCTTTCCAACAAAAACTCAGCATAGCCGAGGAGGAAGGACTCTTACCCATCGGCTCCGTAAAACCAGAAAAACTAGCCGATTTTTATAAAAAACAGCGGCCGAGAAGTGCCGCTACCGAACGCCAATTCCACGCCCTACAGCGCATCATGTACAATGTATTACACCGGGGTACCGGTTTTGCCTCGGCGATTTCCCATCCCGACAGCGAAGAGCTGTTAGCGGCTGACTTTTTCATTTTTAGCCACGGCCGGATGCTCAGCCTGGCGCCCAGTGTCTCGGCCAAAGGTCAACAATTAGGTGCGCTGGAGATGCTCTACGATTACATGATCCGCTCTAATGCCAACCGGCCTTTGTTACTGGATTTTAATACGGAGGGAGATGCCGCTTTCGCCAAAAGTCTGGGGGCACAGTCGGAAAATTATTACCGGATTCATCGAAAGCAAGGGTGGTTTTAGGGTTTAGTACAACACCTTTTGCAGAAGCTGCTCAAAAGTATCGGCCTCCTGGTACTGGTAATCTTTGTAGGTAGTCGCCCGAAATTTGAGGTGCTGAATTTGATCGTTCCGGGAGGTTAATTCAATCATGATATTACCAAAGCGCTGTAGGAATTGTCCCTCTTTGTTTTGACCGGGGCGGGGCTTCAGATAATGCCGCTGTACACTTTCCACCCACTTGGAACGCTCGTAGGTACGTACGTCGGAGATCTGGGTGCGATAATTCAAGCGCAGCACCTGCTCTTTCAGAAAATCAAAAAAATGCACGGTATCCCTTTCACTATAACGGGTATCGTTAAAATAGATCACAAAGCCCTTGGTAGAAGGGGTGTTTAGAAAATCAACGGAGCGATCCATGTTCTCCGAGCCGCTCCGAAAGAGAATGTACTGCTCATTGAGCCAGTTCAGTAATCGCTTGCAGACCAGGGTCTTTTGCCAGAATTCAAAGTCTTGCTTTTCGTCTTCCGAACGGGAGATCATCTCGTGGATCAGTGGTTTGGAAGGGGAACTGGTCTCTGCCTTGTTGAATAAGCCTTTGAAATAATCCCAGATGTCGGACATGCGGTGCGATTGTTGAATTGATGAGTTACGATTTGGTGATTAAAACATACGAACAGCGGTATTGTTTTCGACATCTAGACAGAAGAGACTAAGATCAAAACGCATCGTTCACCGTAAAATAAAAGCCCAATTGGTCACCGCCCAGGCCGATATCACAGCGCAGTTGCACCCGTTCGGCTTCGTTCAGTAAAAAGCGGAGACCCAATCCGTAGTTGAAGTGATACTGCCCGGACCAGAGATCTCCGTAAGTAGCAGCAACCCGCCCCGTACTGGCGAAGACACTCCCGCGCAAGCGCCAGAACAAAGGAAAGCGATAGGCAGCTTGCCACAAGACCAGGTTTTGATCCCGAAATCGGCCCTCAATGGTACCCCGCCCCTTTTTAGGCCCACCGATAAATAGTAACTCCTGAAAGGGGATCTCTCCGGACATGGTGCCCGTGTAGAAATTCAAGGCAACCGTCTGATCTCCACCCAGCGATTGGTAACGCACCACGTCCAGTAAGGCCCGCCGAAAGCGATAGGGACTGCCTAAGAAGCGCAGATTTTGCTCCAGATTCAGGGTGACCAACCAGCCGTTCAGGGATAGATTGACATCATCGCGGGTATCGTAGCGCAGTACGGTACCCAGGGTAGCCACGTTGCCCCCCATGAAGCCCGTGGGTTCGTTACTATCCAGCAAGCCCTGCTCTGCCCGCTGGTATAATTCGTAATTATCAAATTTGAAAGAAAGACCAGCGCGCAGCTTCGGTACGATTTGCTCCAGTACACTCAGACGAACGCGCGGAAAACGGACCAGGTAAGTCTCTTCACTCTCCTGTCGGGTGGCATTACCAATACCGTAATAAAAATAGAGGTAATCGTAATAACCCAGTTCCCCAAAAATCTCGGTGCGGTTAGACCGCAAAAATAACTGGTAGGAAAAATAAGCCAATAGTTGATTTCTAAAAGTATAGGCCCCTCCCAGCTGTAATTGGGAAGGTCGGTTGGCGGAATCTCTGCCGGGATAAAAATTGCGAATCGCAGCCGCTCCCAAGCCCAAACTCGTCTCAGGGGTATAAAACACCAGGGGTAGAACGGTGGTGAAAGTTACCTGGCTACTATCCTCGGGATTAAATTGCTTTTGTGCCTGAGCGGCAGAAAAGCTCCCCAGGAAAAGCAAAGAGAAACATAATCTATAGATTAGCGACATAAAAAGTGGCTTTTACTGCTGTGATTTGTTTGACAAAGGTATTCTTTATACTTTAATTCATAAGCAATCAAATACCGATGCCCGACCAATCAAAATATCCTTTTATTATTCCCGTTCTGCCAACGGCTAATATGGAGCGCGACCTGGAATGGTATGCAAAGCACACCGGCTTTGAGAAGTGCTTCGGTGATCATATGTACGCAGGAATTAGTAAAGACGGTTTGGAAATCCACTTGCAATGGCATGCCGACACGCCCGATGATCCGCTTTTGGGCGGATCCGTCATCCGGATTTTTGTCGCCGATATCCAGCAATGGTTTCAGGAATTTGAAAAAAGGGGTACCGTGACGCGTAAAAAGTTGCGCCTCGATACCCCCTGGGGAACCCACGAATTTGGCTTTTATGATCCAAATAAGAATGCCATCTTCTTTGTGCAGGATGTTTAATTATTCTTTTTGCGTTTTGAACGCTTATTATTCGCAGCTCCTTTTTTCTGACCTCCCCTGCGGGCATTTGCCTTTTGTTGGCTTCTTCCTTTTTGCTGACCTTTCTGCACTCTTTTTTGGTTCTTCTCCGCACCCGGTGGCGTTACATTTTGTCCACTTGCGGTCCCCCCTACGGTTTGTCCATTACGTCCTGAGCGGTTACCCCGGGTCTGAGCGGGCCGCTGAGCCCCCGGGCTTTTTACCCAGGGTAGACTGTCTCGATAAATACCCTGCTGGAGCTTTTTACCTCCCCCTTTCATCTGACGACCATTCACGCCCCGCACCTGACCGGGCTGTTGAACACTGCCGGGTTGTTTTACAAAAGGTAAACTATCGCGGTAAATCCCTCCCGGGCGTGGAGCACCTCCATTGAGGCTCCGGTTATTTGCACCCTGCACAGTACCTGGCTGGGTACGTGGGTTATTTTTCAGGAACAAGCTATCTCGATAAATACCCGAATTACCCGTTTTTTTCTTTTGCACCTTTAAAGTACCGGTCTTAGTTTTGGGTTTATTGCGCTGGGCCTGCGCCGAAAAGGAAAAAGAAAATAGTAGTAAAGCGGTGAAGAAACTAATCATTAAGGTTTTCATCATCTGTGTATTTTATGGATGGTGGTAATCGTTATTTCACCTAGTAGACGGCTTAGTCCCGTTTTTTTCCCGAAAGGAAGCAAAAAAAATTAAAAAAATGGGGGATGTAGTTCTAAACCCACATCCCCCATAGGGAAAACGCACTTAAAAAGTACGGTTTATCCGTTTATTATTAAACGTCGACATTCGCATATTTTGCATTAGCTTCGATAAAAGCACGACGCGGAGGCACCTGGTCTCCCATCAGCATCGAGAAAGTACGATCCGCTTCGATGGCATCATCAATGGATACCCGGCGCAGAATACGGTGCTCGGGATCCATGGTGGTCTCCCAAAGTTGATCCGCGTTCATCTCTCCCAGTCCCTTATAGCGCTGAATCTTAACGCTGGATTCGCTACCGTCGCCAATATCGTTGATGGCGGCCCGACGATCTTCTTCATTCCAGCAGTAAGTAGCTTTCTTACCTTTCTTCACCAGATACAGGGGGGGAGCGGCAATGTAAATGTATCCATTCTCCACCAGTGGCTTCATGTAGCGGAAGAAGAAGGTCAGGATCAGGGTAACAATGTGACTACCATCGACGTCGGCGTCACACATGATGACTACCTTATGGTAACGCAATTTAGAAATGTCCAGTACGCGCTCTCCGTCTTCTCCTTCGCGAATACTTACTCCGAGGGCGGTGAAAATATTTTTGATTTCTTCGTTCTCATAAATTTTGTGTTCCATGGCCTTTTCTACGTTCAGGATCTTACCCCGCAGTGGCAGAATCGCCTGAAAATAGCGATCACGGCCCTGCTTGGCCGTACCACCAGCTGAATCTCCCTCCACCAGGAAGATCTCCGAAGCTTCGGGATCGCGTGAAGTACAGTCGGATAACTTACCGGGCAGACCACCGCCGGTCAGTGCCGTTTTTCGCTGTACCATCTCACGGGCTTTGCGCGCTGCGTGGCGGGCCGTGGCGGCCAAAATCACTTTATCGATAATTTTCTTAGCCGATTTAGGGTTTTCTTCCAGGTAGTTCCCCAGGACTTCCCCTACATTCTGAGAAACAATAGAGGTGACCTCCGCATTACCCAGCTCTCCTTTGGTTTGTCCCTTGAACTGTGGCTCGGGAACCTTTACCGATACGACGGCCGTAAGTCCTTCGCGAAAGTCCTCCCCGGATATCTCGAATTTTAGTTTGTCGAAGAGACCATTGTCTTTGCCGTAGTTCTTAAACAGGCGATTCACCGCCATTCGAAAACCCCGTACGTGCGTACCGCCTTCGTGCGTATTAATGTTATTGACGTAGGAGCGGATATTTTCCTTATAGGATTCGTTGTATTGAATCGCCACTTCCACTTCTACATTATCCCTTTTACCAACTGCGTAAATGGGCTTTTCGATCAATGGTGTACGACCACTATCCAAATAGGTGACGAACTCCCGCAGGCCACCTTCGGAGAAGAAACGCTGCTCTTTGGGCTTACCCTCTTCCTGGACACGCTCGTCAATGAGCATTAATTCCAGTCCCTGATTTAAGAAAGCCAACTCGCGCATACGGGTGGCCAGAGTTTCATACTTGTATTCTATGCCCTCCTTAAAAATAGTAGGGTCCGGCTGAAAAGTGACAAAGGTACCGGTATCTTGTGATTCTCCAATCTTAGTCACCGGGCCCTGTGGGATCCCTTTACTATAGGTTTGCTCAAATACGTTTCCTTCCCGGTGTACTTCTACCCGCATGTGTTCGGACAGTGCATTCACACAGGAAACCCCTACCCCGTGCAGACCACCGGATACTTTATAGGTATTCTTATCGAATTTACCACCGGCGTGCAGTACGGTCATAACGACCTCCAGGGCTGACTTTTGCAGCTTTTCGTGCATACCCGTCGGAATTCCCCGACCGTTATCACGCACCGTAATGGAATTGTCCGGATGAATAATCGTGGTAATTTTGGAACAGTGCCCTGCCAAATGCTCATCGATAGAGTTATCAACTACCTCCCAGACCAGATGGTGTAGACCTTTGGAATCGGTCGTTCCAATGTACATACCGGGCCGTTTACGTACGGCCTCTAATCCTTCCAGCGCCTGAATATTATTGGCGGAATAATCGCCACTGGGCGCTTGTGTATTTTGATTTTTTTCGTTTACATTCATTCTACAAAGATACAAAAAAATTAGCATTTTTACCTCGAAAAATCACGGCTATGCAAGCGAATATTTCTTATGTGGAAACAATGGCGGACTGGGACCTGTTGGCAGAGCAACTATTGGCCTACGCAGCGGGTCGGCGCAAGTTTGTGCTTCAGGGTGAAATCGGAGCTGGAAAGACTACTTTGGTGCAGGCTTTCGCCAAAAAACTCAACATCGGGGAGGCCGTAACCAGTCCAACCTATGCGCTGATTAATGAGTACCGCAGCCAGCCGGAAGACGGGCAGCCTCCCATCGAGGTGTATCACCTTGATCTGTACCGGCTTAAGCACCTGAGTGAAGCCCTGGAATTAGACATTGAAGACTTACTGGCCAACGATGCCTACTGCTTTATCGAATGGCCCGAACTGATCGAACCCTTACTTACCGAGGATTCGATCGTAATAAAAATCCTGGTTGAAGGGGATTCAAGGCGAAAAATCCTATTTTTGTAACCACAAACCCACTTATGAGTGACGAAAAAGGCAAGAAAGGATCAGTAAAGGACTTATTTCCGGGGTCTCAGTACGAGACGCAGCCGGAGATGCTACAGGTAAAAAAACGCCCGAACAAACTATTTATTGGTATCCCGAAGGAAGAAACCCTGCAGGAAAACCGGGTAGCCCTGGTCCCCTCCTCCGTTGCCACCCTGGTGGGACATGGCCATCGCATACTGATTGAATCCGGAGCCGGGGATAAATCAAATTTTTCTGATCACGATTTTTCGGAAGCAAAAGGAGAACTCGTATTCAGCAAAGAAGAAGTCTACAAAGCCGATGTTATCTTAAAAGTAGCTCCTCCCACGCTGGATGAGATCGACCTCATGCACCCCAATCAAATCCTGATTTCTCCACTACAACTGCCCTTAATAGAGGCGGAATACATCACCAAGCTAAAGAAGAAAAGAGTCATTGCGCTAGCCATGGAATACATCAAAGACGGAGATGATAATTTCCCGGTAGTGCGTATCATGAGTGAGATGGCGGGCCTGAGTGCCGTGCTTACCGCCGGTGAATTGCTTTCCATTGATGGGGGGGGTAACGGGGTATTACTAGGCGGCATTTCGGGTGTCCCCAGTGCCAAGGTGGTGATTCTCGGGGCCGGTATCGTTGCTGAAAATGCCACGCGAGTGGCGCTGGGGCTTGGTGCGGAGATTCGGGTGTTCGATAATAATATTGCCAAATTAAAGCGGCTAAAAGACAAGGTACGACAACAAATCTATACCTCCGTTATCAATCCGGTATACCTGGAGCGAGAGCTGGAGAGCGCCGATGTGGTCATCGGGGCCGTCCACTCTAAATCCGGTCGCACCCCCGTTATTGTCAGTGAGGATATGGTCAGCCGTATGAAAGCGGGCGCCGTCATCATCGATGTGAGTATTGACCAGGGGGGCTGTTTTGCCACTTCGGAGGTGACTACCCTTAAAAAGCCTACTTTTGTAAAGCACGATGTTATTCATTACTGTGTGCCCAATATTGCCTCACGTATCCCCCGGACGGCTTCCATTGCGGTGAGTAATATTCTGACGCCCATTTTGTTAGAAGCGGGCGCCACCTCCAGCATTGAAGCGGTCTTATTTAATGACCACGGCCTGCGGCATGGGGTATATACTTACAAAGGATGTCTCTGTAATGAGTACCTGGGCCAGCGCTTTAACATTAAATCTACCGATCTTAATCTTTTAATCACCTCCAACCTGTAAGGAAAAGATATGATGATGACGGAAGAGCAACCAATCGTTAAAGACGCCCGATCGTGGGTGAAAGCCCATTATGAAGCTAATGTTTCAGCGCAATACGTCTACCATAATTTTCAGCATATTCTGGACGTCATCAAGGCCGTCCATGAGATTAGTGAATTTTATGAAATCAATCCACAGGATAAGGAGGTTCTCCTCATTGCTGCTTATTTTCACGATGCGGGTTACGATCAGGGCGCCCTGGGGCACGAAGATCGCAGTAAAGTCTTTATGAGGGATTTCATGGAAAAACACCAGCAAAGCCCGGCGGCAATTCAGGTGGTAGAGGGGATTATTGAAGCGACCCGTCCCCAGTCTCAGGCAAATACTTTACTCCAAAAAATCCTCCGGGATGCGGATTTCAGCCACGTCGGTAGTGATCAATACTGGGATCGCTGTAGCCGCGTTCGCCAGGAGATTCTCCTGACCAAACAGGATTTCATGACGGAAGACGAGTGGGTCGACTTTGAGCTCAATTTTATCAAAAGTCATCAGTTTAATACAGACGCGGCCTTTACCCTTTACGAAGCAAAGAAGCAGAAAAACATAAAACGCCTGAAAAAGTATCGCAAACGCGTAAAAAAGGCTAATAAACTGGAAAAAGAAGATTCGGGGCAAAAGAAAAAGAAAAAGAAAAAAAACCGTTCTGAATTAGAACTCAAGCAAATCAATTTGGGCCGCGGTGTGGAGACGATGTTTCGTACCACTTACCGCACGCACCTTAGCCTCAGCTCCATTGCTGACAACAAGGCTAATATTATGCTGAGTATTAATGCTATCATTATATCTATCGTGGTATCGAGTCTGGTCCCCCGCTTTACGGATAACCCCAAATTAATCTTACCGACTATGATCTTACTATCGGTCTGCCTGGCAGCACTGGTATTCGCCATCTTGTCTACCAGACCCAAAGTTACGGAGGGTACTTTTTCCCGGGAAGATATCAAGGAAAAGCGCTCCAACTTGCTCTTTTTCGGAAATTTTTACGGAATGGATATCGAAGACTTCCACTGGGGCATGATGCAAATGATCAAAGATTCCGATTTCCTGTACAGTAGTATGACCCGGGACCTCTATTATTTGGGGGTTGTACTGGCAAAGAAATACCAATATCTGCGAATTTGTTACGGAATTTTTATGTACGGACTCATCGTTTCGGTACTTGCTTTTGCCATTGCCTACCTGACTTAATTAGTACTTTTTCTTGGATATCCGATTGCGGGTAATCTGCTTTTGTCGACTAGCCCGAAAACGCCCTACTTCATTATCTCGTAACTTAGCGTGCTTGGTTTTTCGTCCCTGGACCCGGGCTCTCCATTTACGCCAGTTGCGTTCGTGCATCTGTTGCTTCATCAACTTGATCACTTCTGCTTCACTTAGACCGAACTGAAACTCAATAGCTTCGAAGGGCGTGCGATCTTCCCAGGCCATACTGATGATGCGATCTACCGCCCGGTCATCCAGATTGTATTTCTCCGCAATTTTCATATAATTTTTTTCTTAAAAACCCGACTTGCCATCAATAGTTTGCCGAAACCATGTTAGCTTCTTGTCATTTTCGGGAGTTAACCGTCCTCTTTCCACCAAGAATAAGGAAAATCTATCTGATAAACGCTGGTATTAAACAGAAAAATTAAACCAGCCCTTTCAAAGTTTTTCAATTTATGTTACATTTACAATACTATCAGGTATTGATTTATTTACTTTAGCCTACCTTAGATATTTACCTTGAAGAATCTACTTGTCTCTAACATAGAGCACCTCACATGAAGTCAAATCATTCTATCGGATGAGCTTTGACCATTAACCCTTAATTGTATTAAATGATTTACTGTTCGGATCGTAACAGTAGATTAATTATTGAGGTAAAAAATATTCCAGTGAAAACTACAACGGACAAACTATTCAGGTTAATTAAAGCCATGACGCCCGCCGAAAAACGCTATTTTAAAAGGCATTATGGCTCAGATACAAATACATTGACGCATTTGTTTGATGCCATCAATCTACAGAAGGAGTACGACGAAGCGGATATAAGAGCCCAAATGCCGGGCAAGGCAGCCAACCACCTCAAAGTATATAAATTTCAATTGGAGCAATTGATCCTCAAGTCACTGATGTCCCATCAGCATTTCTCTTCTCAGGAAGATAAAATAAGAAGCGGAATTGCCCATTTTGACATCCTGGTGGAGAAAGGCCTGCTTGATATGGCTCAAAAGCAACTAGAAAGAATAAAGTCCATTACTTTAAAATCTGATTATTTAGCCTATCTCCCCGTTATTAAAGAAAAAGAAGCCAAACTACACTATTTGTTAACGGAGGGGTTTTCTGCCGCTTCTATTAATCCTTTCTATGGTTCCCAGCAGGCTATGGAAGAACTATTGGCATACCATAAGACTTTGGGCCGACTGTACAGTTTAGTAAATACCTACCTGGAGAAGCAAAAGCCCTTGTCAAAGCCTCAACTTCAAAAAGAATTGAATGGTTTTTCCAGCTTTCGACTGGTACTGCCTGAAAATTCTAAAATTGCCCTACTGAACCGTTTGGCCAGGGGAATTGAATTGGCAATACTCGGAGAGCACCAGGCGGTTATCGAGCAATTAGAGGAGCCCCTTACTGAGTTAAGAAAAAGGAAATACGCTCCGCAATTCCCTGAAATATATGAATTTGGTCTACGCTGCATGATTGAAACGTCATTCGCTATCCAGGACTGGTCGAATTTCTCCAAATACTTAAATGAAGGGTTACAATTCATTAAAAAACAACCGGAATTAACTAAATCCTACTTTTATTTTGCAGCTTACGATATACAATACCATCTCTTGACAGATCAGGAAGCGTCTGACCTGCAAAAAGCGATAAAAAAACATCAAAAACAAATCGACACCCTCGTTTGCAGTCCCAGCCTGCCACAGACCATTTATTTCTCCTGGCTTAGCATCGCGGGTATGGTTCACCAGTGGTATGCATTAGCAGAAAAGCACATCGACCGCTTATTCCAATTACCCCAGGAAGCCGTAAGCTTTGCACCCGCGCTTGGACAAATACTATACCTAATGTTACAGTTTGAAAAACCCAACTTTGCGGCCTTAAACAAATTTTATCGGGAGGTAAAAATAAAGTATAGCCTAAGCTTGCCCCGACAGGAAAAACGTTTGTATTCTGCTTGTCTGCAATTCTTCGGTGCCCTGTCACAGCAACCTAAAAACGCTCCCGAACTGGCCGAAAATTTATTGGAAGAGATCAATGCACAAAAGCAATCGCCTTTTCACCGGGTTTTCCGGCAATTATTCCTACACAAATGGTTAAGAGCAATTGTAAAGGAGGAGTCCTTTATTGCTCAACTGGAATATAACTAAAAGGGATCCCAGTACGCCGTAAGGATACTGGAATCCAATGAGACTTATTCAGCCCCCTGCTTCTTTTAGTTTTTTACTCTACCACGGTGAAGCGATCAATAAAGGCCTTGCCATTCTGACGAATTTGCAGGAAGTAAAGGCCCTGCGCTGCGCTAGAAAGATCTACTTGCTTGCTGTAGAATCCGGCAAACTGATTACTGGCCTCCTGAAAAACAACTTTCCCATTTGCATCAAAAATGCGAACTTGTAAGTCGCCTTTTTCTCCCTGGAAATTAATCTCCACCTGATCACGCGCCGGATTAGGCGCCAATCGATAATCACTTAGCTTCAGATCGTATTGAATCTTCTTCTGACTCATTGCTTCGGCCTGCGCCGCTACGAATTTCACCGGTAATTTGAGCTCCGTACGTACGGGCTTACCGTCCTTCATTCCTGGTTTCCAATCGGGCATGCTGTACAGAACACGCATGACTTCCTCTTCACAACCGCCGCCAATGCCTTTTACACTTTTCACTTCACTGACGGAACCGTCTGCTTCTACCATAAAAGAAACCACTACCATCCCTTCGATACCGTTTTCCACTGCGGCTTTGGGATAAATCATATTTTTACTGACAAATTCAATCATCTTTTGGTTGGAACACTGACGGAGGGCATCCCCTTCCAGGGTGGCATCACAACCGACAAAAACGGGTAGCTGATCTACCTGTTGCAGAGCTACTTTCTTATCAGTTTCATCCAATTTAAACCTAATGGGCAGTTTCATCTCTACGGCCACCGCTTTACCATCTTTGGCGCCGGGCGCCCACCGGGGCATACTTTCGACCACTCGTACCGCTTCCGTACCCATGCCATCTCCCGGATCACTCACCAGACTAACCGCATCTACCGAGCCATCCGCCGCGACGGTAAAAGAGACTACGGCCATACCTTCCTTACCCGCATTTTTAGCGGCAGCCGGATACTTCAGATTTTTACTCACGTAAGCAATCAACTGCTCAAAACTACAGCGCTTCTTTTGTTCCGCATCGGTTTCCCCTTCACAGCCCGCAAAGGTAGGCATCTCGTCGGGATCGGTCTCGACTGTCATAGCTTCCGTCAGTATAGCGCCAGGCACCTCCGCTGAGGCATTGGTCTGAAAGCTTAGCATTCCCATTAATAGTAAAGTAGGCAAGGCCATTAAATAAATCCATAATCTACGTTTAGAACTAGGTTGTTTTGTCATCATCATGATTCTTTCTTTTATTTGTTTTGTGAAAAAATAATTGCCCATCGGCAATAATTGAGCGCTATTATACCTGGCCTGATACAATAGCATTTGCCCGTAGGGCTTGATCGGCACCCGCTCCAAAACGGCAGCATCGGCCTGGTATTCGTGCACGTTTCTTAGTGATTTTTTATACGCAAAGAAGATGGGATTAAACCAGAACAGAATCCGTAGCAACTCTAACAGCAATAGATCGTAACTATGCCCCAGGCGAATGTGCGCCCGCTCGTGGGCAAAAATCGCCCGTCCTTCTTTACTCTCCAATGCAATTTTAGGGTTCCAATAGATCAGCTGGAAAAAAGAAAACGGACTAACAATGGAGTCTACTTCATAAATGGAATAGCCCGAATAAAGGCGACGCTCTGCCTGCTGACTCAATCGCCACAACTGGACAAAACCCCATAACAAGCGGATCAGAAATAATCCCACCCCCAGGAAATAAATGCTCCAGATCAATTGCTGTACGGAGAAGCGCTGAGTGATAACCGGAGTGGCTTCTGTCAAAATCACGGGTTCCATCCAGCCAATGTAAACCACGGGTAGCTCGGCCACTACGGGGGCCGTAGCGTGGTTTGTTTGTACATACTGACTAATCAGTGGCAACAATAATCCCGCCAGCAGGCCGAGTAGCAGGTAGCTACGATTATAAGTAAAGAAGGTCTGTCTACGTAAGAACAACCAGTAAAACCCATAAAAGACCAGCCAGCAAAGGCTGGATTGTACGATATATTCAAGCATCACTTTCTTTTTTTATCCGCTTTGTCCAGACGCTGAAGCAAATCAGAGAGTTCTTCCTTTGAGAGTTCTTCTTCTTCGAGCATAAAGGAGACCAGACTATTCATCGAGCCTTCAAAGAAATTGTTGACCAGTTTCTGAAGACGTCCCTTACTGTAATCTTCTTTATCTACCTGAGCCGAATACACATAGGTACGCCCGTAAGCCTTATGACTCAGATAACCCTTCTTACTGATATTAGCTACCAGGGTAGAAATAGTACTGTGTGGTGGCTTTGGCGACCCCTGCTGCTCTTCAATATAAGCGCGGATGTCTCCGACGGTACAGGGCTCCAGCTCCCAGATGATACGCATGATTTCTTCTTCTGCTTTGGTTAATTTTTCCATATATTCGCTTTTATAACTATAAACATAGTCATTCATCTATAAACCTAGATGCAATGGATTAATTTTTTGGTGGGTGCTTCCGCAAAAAAATTAAAATTTTTCTGGATAGCCTGCGTTTCAGTAAGGTGAGAATGATATTACATATCGGTTTGTTGGGCTGGCTTTGCTTTGGGGTGCTGCCTCCAGCTGGAGCAGCGCTGTTAGATAATTTTAAAGACAGAATAAGCCAGGCCTCTTTCCCCGTCCAGGGGCAATTAACCACCATTGATCCCATCCAGCAGATTTATACGATTGACTCCTTGCAGACGCTACGCAAGTATAATAAAGACGGGCAAGTTCTCTTCGAATATAACAACCGCAACCTCGGTACTTTACAGCATTGCGATGCCAGCGACCCCTTCGGTGTCCTGCTTTTTTATCCGGAATTCAATACGGTTATTATCCTGGATCGCACACTGAACCCACTAGCCGAAGTACGCCTGGAAGAATTGGGTATTCTCGGTGCACAAACGGTGGCGACTTCACGGGATAAACAAATATGGGTCTACGATCAGCAAGACTTCAAACTCAAAAAAATCAGCCGACAGGGGCGCGTACTGCAGGAAAGTAGTGATCTAAGCCGCTGGATGCCCAATGGTTTCCGGGCGGAACGCATATTGGTGCAAAATCAGCTTGTCTTCCTGGTATCTTCCCAGCAACAGATATTGCACTTTAGCCCGTTTGGGCAATACCTCAAAACTACTCCGGTCGAGGCGGGCCATTTCCATTTTCAACGGGGACCCTTCTATTATTTTTCGGATGCGCAGGGCCTGTACGTCTGGGAAGCTATTCGAGGAAAAGGGGATTATATCATCCGTCTCGACCAAAAAACGGATGCCCTGGTAGCCCGTCCACAAGTAGTGGCCATTCAGCGAGGAAAACAGATCCAATTACAGACCTTTTGAGCAAAATTCCTAAATTGGCGGCTCAAGCATCGACCAAGCTATGCCGAGTATTAATCATTATCCGGGACGCAGTATCCATATTGACGGACAGGACTGGCTGCACTTTAGTGGCACCGCCTATCTGGGTCTGGCCGATCACCCGCAGTATCAGGAAAAGTTAATGGAGGGCATCCGCCGTTACGGTGCTAACTTTGGTGGCTCGCGACGCTCCAACCTGCAATTAGCAGTTTTTGCGGAAGCGGAAAACTACCTGGCCGAATGGCTGGGGGTAGAAGCCGTACTCACCGTATCTTCGGGCTCCCTGGCCGGACAGCTCCTGATCAAATACCTGGAGCAGGAACACCTTTGTGATTACGCACCCAGTGTGCACCCCGCCCTCATCGGTCAGGGGCATCGCTTTCGGGGTAGTCAGGACGAATGGTCGCAGTATATACTGGAACTGGAAGCAGCCCCCAATCGTATTTTATTGAGTTCTACGATCGATCCGCTACGAGCCAGGGCTTATGATTTCAGTTGGCTACAGCGGCTTTCGCCTAAAAACCACACCACTTTGGTACTGGATGATTCCCACGGCCTGGGCGTACTGGGGCTGGAGGGGCGCGGCACCCTCTCCCTACTCCCCTCACTACCCTATACCGGATACACCCTGCTCAGCTCTATGGGCAAAGCACTAAGCTTACCCGGCGGATTAGTGGGCGGTAGCCGGGACTTAATTCAGGCCCTATGGGAAAGCCCTTTCTTTGGTGGGGCCTCGCCCATCATCCCCGCCTATCTGTATGCTTTTCTTCAGTGCCTGCCTCTGCTTGCGGAACAGCGCTCGCGCTTAAGCGAAAACATTCGTTTTTTTACGCAAGTGAACCCCCAACCGAAAGCCTTCCGACAAATCTCCGGACATCCGGTCTTCTTCGTCAGGGATGTCGGTCTGGCCGATTTTTTAGCGCAAAGTCAGATCCTAATCTCTTCTTTCCACTACCCTACCACTCAGGACCCAAAAATCAATCGAATCGTGATCAATGCCGCCCACACCCGAGCGGATTTGGAAAAATTAGCTACCTTAATCGACAAGTATTACCAAAACTGATATGAAATATACTTCATCATTCCTGGTCCTCCTCTTTTTTTGGGCTTGCAGCCCTGAAAAAAACCTTGATCCACTTCAGCAAATGCTACAATCCAATCCGGAAATACGGACGTTTGCTGAAAATCCCGAGCATAAAGTGCAGATCATCTACACCCAAATCGACCGCGATGCGCAAAACCATCCCAGTTTTACCACCTATACTTACGGACTGGATACCAACCACTATTTCTATCCCGCCAGTACCGTAAAACTACCGACGGCCCTTTTGGCCCTGGAGCGCCTCAACGAACTGGGTATCGAGGGGCTGGATAAACACAGTACCTTTCAGACCGGGGCCGCTACCCCACCCCAAACGGCCGTACTTACCGATTCGAGTAAGGCCGATCTGCTCCCCAACGTAGCTCATTACATCAAGAAAATATTGCTCGTCAGCGATAACGATGCCTACAATCGGCTCTACGAATTCCTGGGGCAGGCATATATCAATGAGCGATTAAGAGAAAAGGGCTTTACCCGGACCCGGATTATCCATCGCCTCTCCGTCAGTGGCTACGATAGCCTGGACAATCGGCGCACCAACCCCTTGGTATTCCTGGAAGGCGACAGCGTTCTTTACCGACAAGACGAAGTTTATTCCAATGGCTACCCCAACTGGACCCTCGAAAATCAAATTCAGGGGAAGGCCTTTATGAACGGTGCAGGTGAAATCGTACAGGAGCCCTTCGATTTCACCTACAAGAACTATATGAGCCTGTTGGATCTGCACGATATCCTACAGACCACCCTCTTCCCGGAAGCGGTACCCACACCACAATCTTTTAATCTGACCGAAACCGATTACGATTTGCTCTACGAATACATGTCCAAGCTGCCGCGGGAAAGTGAGGAGCCGGCTTATCCCGATCTGGCCAACTGGGACGATTATGTAAAGTTCTTACTCTACGGCAGCAGCAAGCAGGACATCCCCGGGCACATCCGTATCTTTAACAAAGTCGGCGATGCTTACGGCTACCTGACCGATGCGGCTTATATTATAGACACAAAAAACGGGGTGGAATTCCTTTTGGCTGCCACCATCCACGTCAACGAAAACAAAACCTTCAACGACGGGGTCTACGAATACGAAGAAACAGGATTTCCTTTTCTGAAAAAACTGGGAGAGGTCGTGTATGAATTTGAATTAAACCGGGAACGTCCACACGATCCAGACTTTTCAAAATTCTTCTTTGAGCATTAAATCAACAATTCACCAATTCAAAAAATCACCAATCGAACCATGGATTACGGATTCCTTTCACTTTTACCCCCCGTCATTGCCATCGTCCTGGCCATCTGGACCCGGCAGGTTTTCATCTCCCTGCTCTTTGGTATCTGGTTGGGCTGGCTGATCCTTTCTGATTTTAATTTATGGACGGGTAGCTTTGCTACGGTTGAAGGTCTGGTGAATGTCTTTGACAGCCCGGGGAATACCCGCACGATTATGTTTTGTGCGCTGGTGGGTGGTTTGATCATCTTTATCCAGGCCTCGGGCGGCGTGGAGGGCTTCATCCAGCGCGTGAATCGCTTATTGGAGCGCTACGAGGCGAAGCAATCGGGCAGCAATCGGATCATCATTCAGTTTCTGGCCTGGCTGACGGGCCTGTTGATCTTTGTAGAGTCCAGTATTTCGGTCCTGACGGTGGGGGCGCTGTACCGTCCCGTTTTTGATCGGCTCGGTATCCCGCGCGAGAAGCTGGCTTACATTGCCGATTCCAGTTCGGCCCCTTCGAGTATTCTGATTCCTTTTAACGGATGGGGGGCTTTCATCATGGGTTTGTTGCTGAC
>Ga0209938_1000291_pt1 | contig 27417 bp, 20 predicted proteins | sample SalPonR2_C_D1_MG_FD_185708 | JGI IMG/M metagenome (GOLD analysis project Ga0209938, IMG submission 185708) | Salt pond soil microbial communities from South San Francisco under conditions of wetland restoration - Salt Pond MetaG R2_C_D1_MG... ... | reverse complement strand
TCGAAGATCCTGCGCAGGAGACGCGCCCAACTCCGACGCCGCGACCTCGCGGCGGGGGAGTCGTCCCGGTGTTCGGTGTCGGTGCGGACCTCGGAGCGCGGCGCACCACTGTCGCCTTCTCCGCTCTTCCTCCGGGCGCGATCGCCGCGCGCACGTGACGAATACCACCCGAAGTAACGAACGAGGTGCTGACGTGGAGCAGGGATCTGCGCGCACAGCCGCCGGATGAGTTCGAGGTCGTCGAGCTCGAGGGTGCGCTGCCCGGTGCGCGGGTCGTAGGGGGTCTGGACGAGGACCTTGCCCTGACCCTTGCGCTCGATGGCGTCGAGACGCACGGGGCGCGGGTGACGTAGCGGGCGACGTGCTCCTGCCGCTCGGTGTCGCCGGGTCGGATGGGCTCGCCGGCCCACACGCTGAAGCCCGAGTGCTCCCACGACAGCAGCATCTGCTCGGTGTGTTCTCGCAGGCGTCGGGCCTGGCGCAGGCGGGCGAGGACACGGCGTCGGAACAGCTCGGCGATGGCCGCGACGTCCCAGCCGGCGACCCACTCGAAGGAGGGGGTCGCACTGCGCGGATCGTGGAACACGCCCTCGGTGATCAGGGCATGGAACGCTTGGCGCCGTACGCTGCGCCTACTGCAGCCGATCGTCCGTCTCGATATGCCGCGGCGCATCCATGACTTCGTGCAGCACGCGCCGGACCCGCAGCTCATCCTCCGTGAACGTGTAGAAGATCACGTGGTGCTCGACGGCCTTCGACCAATACCCCTCACGAAGCTCGCGCCGTGGGGTGCCGGCCTCCGGGGCGCTCGCGATTCTCGTGACGCCGCTCTCCAAGGCTGAGAGGTAGCGTTCCGCCTGAGCTTCGCCCCAGGTCTGATAGGAGTAGACCCAGATCTCGACCAGGTCGGTTTCTGCGGCCCGGTCCTTGACGATCGATCTACGCATGAGCCGATGGCAGACCTAGCTGTTCGCGCGCCGCGCGTCGGATCTCGTCGAAGTCCAGAGGACCGGCATCGCCGCTCTCTGCGCCGTCCTCGAGCGCCTTACGCAAGGCCTCGACCTTCCGCTCATGTTCTTCGAGCAGACGCAGTCCTGCCCGCACGACCTCACTGGCGTTGCCGTATCGTCCGGAATCGATTTGTGCACCGATGAACTCGTTGAAGTGATCGCCGAGCGTGATGCTTGTGTTCTTTGTCATGGTGGCCTCCCTTGAGCTAGTACTATATACCAAAAAGTACCACAAAAAGGTATTCATGTCAATGCGTGGCTCTGGCGGCCAAAGGGCTCCCTAGGTCTCGACGCGGTTGCACGTGAGCTCGTTCTCGAGGGAGGGTTGAGGAAATGCCTTGATCCTGGCGCAGCCGCTCTCGGTGCAAGGGCCCGAGTGGGCGCTGCGCGCCGGCCCGCGCCAAACCCTTGTCACCGATCGCTGAGAGCCGCGCCTTTCGGCCAGGCATATCAACCGCCAACGAAGGAGCATCCCATGGCGAACACACCCATCGACACCCTCAGAGACGGCAACCTCGAGGCCACGATCTGGAAGAACCCGGGCGAGAACGGCGCCTTCTACAGCGTCACCTTCAGCCGGACCTACAAGGACGAGGCCGGCAGCGACCACGACAGCGACAGCTACTTCGGAATGCGAGACGGGCCGTGCCTACATCGCCGAGGACGAAGGACGGCGACGCGGCCCGATGGAAGTTGGCGAAGAGGGCTTGCTCATCGGAAGCCGACCGCGCCGACCTTCGCGTGCTACGCTCCTGCGGCGCACGCCCCTACTCGATCACGAACGCATCGCCGCGCCGCACGCCGCCGGCGCCCTCGTCCACGAGGAAGAACACCTCGGCCTCGACGCCCCCGGGCGTGATCCGCACCTCCGCCCACTGGTTCTCCTCCTCGCCGATCATGGCGTCGAGCTGTTCGATCGACCACACGTCGAGACCCGTCCAGCCCGCGTCGGCGAAGTAGTCGCGCTCCACGCCCGCGATGTCCCGCGCCCGTCGCGCGTCGGCGCCGAACCAGGCGAAGCTGTTCCGCGGCCGACCGCTGATGTTCATCACCTGGAAGCTGCCGCCGTCGCGGTGGGTGAGGCGGAAGCGCTCGTAGGTGTGGGTGTGGCCCACGAGGACCAGGTCGACGTCGTGAACCGCGAGGATCTCGGGCAGGGTGCGTCCGCCGTAGCGCAGGCTCCACATCTTGCGGGCCTGCCCCCGGTGTTTGCGGCTGGAGTGTACGAAGGGATGGTGGCAGAGGACCACGGTGGTGTGCGCTCCGCGGTCGTCCTCGAGTTGCTCCACCAACCAGCGCAACTGGTTGCGCCCCCGGTAGGTGAGGCCGGGATCGTCGGCGCGGTCGCCCTCGGGGCCGTAGACGAGGTCGTTGGTGTCGAGGGACAGGATCCGCACGCCGCCGACGTCGACACGGTAGTACAGGCGGTTCTCGCGCAGGGCGAACTCCTCGGCCTGGTCGGGCAGGTCGCCGATCATTCCCCCCAGATACTCCACGGTGTGCCGACGCGCCGGCCCGGGGCGGTTGTTGTCGACCTCGTGGTTGCCGATGCCGACCAGGTAGGGCCAGCCTCGCAGGGGCGACAGGATGTCGGTCAACATGTGGAACTGGTCGGTGTGGCTGCCGTCGTCGACGATGTCGCCGGTGTCGATCACGCCGAGCAGCGGGAGCTCGTGGCGTTCGCGGTCCTCGCGGGCGCGGATCAGCTGGTTCATCGCCTGCCACTCGCCGTCGGCCAGGGCGCGCTGGTCGCCGAAGACGACCAGGCGGAAGCCACCGTCGAGGTCGGCGGCGAGTTCCTCGGCACGCTCGGCCAGCGAGGGATGCGGGCACGGCTCCACGGGCCGGTCGCTGCTCGTGGGCCAGGGGCCGGACACGAGCCCGCCGGCCAGAGCCGGACCGGCGAGCCCGAGAGCAACCACGAGTAGGACGAGCAGGAATCGTTTCCTCATGGATCACCTCGTCTGTGACAGGTTCGGCATGCAACGGCGAGGGCCGCGTCGGCATTCCAGTGCGTGACAGGAGAACCAGCAATCCGGAGGACCGCCGGGGGGAGCATATTGCAACTCCTGCACGATGCGTTAGGCTCCTCGCATCATCGGGCGATTCGGTCGATGTGTGAACCCCATACCGGAAATCGGGGACTTCTCGTGCACGCAGGCCTCGTGACACCCTGTCTATTGCTCCTCCTGACATCGATCCCGGCGCATTCCGCCCTTTCCACGGAGCCCTCGGAGCCCTCGGAGCCCGAATCGGCCACGACGGTGAGCTACTGGGGTGAGATCCCCGCTCCGGCCGACTCGACCCGAATCCGCTACGAAGACACACCGCGTGCGCTGTGGGAGTATCCGGTCGACGGCGCCTGGTTCGTCGTTCGGGCTCCGTTCGAGGTCGCCCGTGCCGGCGCCAAGGCCACCATGATCTGGGTCGACGAATCCGATGTCATCCACAAGGTCCGCAGGTTCCTGTTTCCCATCGGCCTTCCGTGGGGTCTCTCGGTCGGCGCCTCCGCGGGCCAGGTGAGCGGGACCACGCTCGGCTTGTCGTTCTTCCACGATGCCGTCGGCCGACCCGGGAACCGCCTGAAGTTCGGCGGGGAAATCGGGTCCCGGGAGTCCAGTCGAGCCTACGCGGGCATGTTGTTCGACACGCCCCAAGGTAACTCGATCGAGTTCGGCGGAGGCTATCGGCTTCAGGGACGAGCCCGCTTCTTCGGCCTCGGCCCGGGTTCCGACGACGACTCCGAGAGCTACTATGCTCGCGAAGTCGCGTGGATCGGTGCCGAAGTCCGGCATACGCTCGGGGCGGGCGACCTATCGCTCGTCGGCGAGTTCAACTACACGACCCTGCGGTCGCGGGGGCCGTTGAGCGACGACCGGTCCGTTCGCGACACCTTCGACGGCCGGCTCCCGACTGGATTCGGGCAGCCGGCGGACGGCCTCGGCTTCGCGCTCGGACTCCTGCGTGATACGACCCGCGGAGACGGACGGCCCCTGTCCGGTACCGTGACGCGCCTCGAGCTCGGGTACTTCACCCCCGACGACGAGTCGCAGGCGGACTTCTTCAACTACCGCGCAGAAGCCGAAGCCTTCATGGATCTCTGGTGGGATCGGGCCGTCGCTCTACGTGGGTTCTACTCCTTCATCGACAGCAACGGTGAGGCCGTCCACTTCGATCGACTCCTCACCAACGACGATCCGGACCTGTTCCGGGGCTACGAGGATTTCCGCTTCCGCGATCGGGGCATCACGGGGGCCTCGGTGGAGTACCGCTACCCGATCTGGGACTACCGGGATCCGGGCGCGAACACGCTCGATGCCTACGGCTTCTACGACGTCGGACAGGTTTTCGGTAATCGTGAGGAGATCGCCCTGGACGAGTTGACCCATTCCTACGGTTTCGGGACCCGATGGTCGATCGGCAACGGATTCGTCGGACGGTTCGAGGTGGGACTGAGCGACGAGGACACCATCTTCCGCCTGAGCGGATCCCAGACCTTCCAGTACGATCGGAGAGCCTACTACGATGGCCGAGAGCCCATTCCCACGCGCTGACCGTCTTCTCGTCCTCCTCGTCGCGGTTCTCTCGCTGAGTCCCGTCGTCGGGGCCGCGGAACGTCTCCGTGATGCTCCCGTGGCGTGGTACGACGACGACCGCCGTCCCTTCGAAACGCCGGTGGAGACCCGCGATCCCAACCTGTTCTACGACTTCGCGAACGAGACGGTGTTCCGTCCGGCGGGATACTACCTGAATCCCGTGCGGAACCTACGCCGCTTGGCCCCTGCCGTGAGCGCCGACAAGCCGGCGCCGAATGTGAATCGTCTCGGTGAGGTCCCGAACTCGAGCTGGTTCACGAATCGAATCGGCCTCTACCCCATGACCGCGGACGAGGTCGCCCGCGGGCCGAACACGACCGACGGTCCTTCCCGGGAAGGAGGGTGGACCATCGTTGCGGCCAAGACCGAGGGAGTGACTCCGGGCTTCACGATCGTGGACGCGACGGGGCAACGCTATCTCATCAAGTTCGGGCCCGTCGAGTATCCGGTGATGCCCACGGCGGCCGCTGTGATCAGTCAGCGCTTGTTCCACGCGATCGGTTACTGGGTGCCCGAGGACGACATAGTCTTCTTCCGCCGCGACAACCTGTCCGTTTCTCCCGATGCCACGCTCGATCTGCCCGGCGGGGGTGAACGGCCGATGAACTACGCCGACATCGATGAGATCCTGGCTCGCGTGGAACAGTTGCCGTCGGGACTCTACCGCGCCGTTGCGTCCAGGTTCCTGCCCGGGCGACCGGTCGGTCCCTTCGACTACCTGGGAACCCGGTCGGACGACCCGAACGATCGGATCAAGCACCAGCGCCGTCGTGAGCTGCGAGGGTTGAAGGTCTTCGCCGAATGGGTGAACCACTTCGACACCAAGCAGCAGAACACCCTCGACGTGCTGATCGAGCACGAGGAGGGCGGACACCACCTGCGGCACTATCTGATCGACTTCGCCAGCACGTTGGGGACAGGCGCATACGGTCCGATCCGGAAGTTCGGTTGGGAGGCCGTTCTCGATCCCAAGGCCGTGGTCCGCCGGACTCTGACGTTGGGGCTCCTCGAGGACGACTATCGCCTCGTCGAGCGTCCGGACGGTACGTCCGAGATCGGCTGGTTCGACGCCGAGCACTTCACGCCGCAAGGTTTCGAGCCACCGATCCAGAACCCCGCCTTCATGCAGATGACCGAACGCGATGCGTACTGGGCGGCCAAGATCCTTTCGGCCTTCACCGACGAGCACCTGCGTGCCGTGAGCGAGGAGGCGCGGTACCGTGATTCCCGGTCTGCTCGGGCGATCGCGAGGATCCTGGCCGATCGGCGGGATCGGATCTGCCGAGCATGGTTCGACGTGATTCCGCCGCTGGACTTCTTCGTGCACGAGAACGGAACGCTCCGGTATCGTGACCTGGGACACGAACGCGGCATCTACGTACGCACCGGAACAGGGGGTACACCGCGCTATCGGGCGCGAGTCGTCGCCGTCGATGCGGAACGCGAGCCCGCGGGTGACGTCGAGTGGGTCGAGTCGGAGCACACCGTGGTCTCGCTGGACACGGCGGGCGTTCGCGACGCATCGATCGGCGCGTATCCCTTCGTCGAGGTCGAGGTCCAGGTCGACAGGGGCGAGGGATGGAGCGCCTCGATCCGGAGCTGGATCGCCCGCCGTAGCGGTCGCGTCGTCGAAGTGCATCGCGAGAAGAACTAGTCCCCTGTCGAGGAATCGCCGTGACTTCGAACCTGCCTCCGGAGATCGAGAAACGCAACCGCGGCTCTCTCGAGCGATTCCTCGGTCTCTTCGCCGACGTGCGCCGGGGCGAGGGCGGTGTGGTGCTCCTGCTCGCTCTCAACGTGTTCCTGATCCTCACCGCCTACTACATCATCAAGCCGGTGCGTGAGGCGCTGATCCTGGCCGCGCCGGACGGAGCCGAATGGAAGAGCTACGCGGCAGCGGGGCAGGCCCTGCTGTTGCTCGGCGCCGTGCCCGCCTACGGGTGGGTGGCCAGCCGGGTGGATCGTCGCAAGCTCATCAACACGGTCACCGTGTTCTTCGTCCTGAACATGCTGGCCTTCTTCCTGGCGATCAAGGCGGTGGGGCCGGGCAGCCTGGTCCTGGGACTGGGCTTCTTCCTGTGGGTCGGCGTGTTCAACCTGATGGTCCCGGCGCAGTTCTGGAGCTTCGCGAACGACGTCTACACACCCGACCAGGGCAAACGCCTGTTCGCGATCGTGGCCTTCGGGGCGTCGCTCGGCGCCGTGCTGGGGAGCCTGATCACCGAGCGCCTGATCGAGCCCATCGGACTCGACCAGTTGTTGTTGGTGTCGTCGGCTCTGCTCGTGGTGGCCCTGTTGATCACGAACTTCATCGAGTCGCGCGAGGCGCGGAGACCGCGCCCGGCGCGGGGCTCGTCCTCCGGCGGGAGCGAGACCCAGGAAGAGGACCCGAAGGAGGCTCTGCGCGGTGAGAACGGCTTCTCGCTGGTCTTCAAGACTCGATATCTGCTGCTGATCGCCACTCTCATGCTCCTGCTGAACTGGGTGAACACCACGGGTGAGTTCATCCTCGGCGACACGGTGAAGACCACGATCGAAGCCCGAGCCGAGGAGCAGGGAATTCCCTCCGACCAGCGCGACCAGTGGGTCGGCGAGAACATCGGAGAGTTCTACGGCAGCTTCTTCAAGATCGTGAACATCCTCAGCCTGTCGATCCAGCTCTTCCTGGTGTCGCGCATCCTCAAATACATCGGGATCCGCATCGCGCTGTTGATCCTGCCGGTGATCGCCATGGGCGGGTACGCCCTGCTGGCCTTCTACCCCGTGCTGTCGGTGGTTCGCTGGGCCAAGACGGCCGAGAACGCCACCGACTACTCGCTACAGAACACGGTGCGGCATGCGCTCTTCCTGCCGACCACGCGCGAACAGAAGTACAAGGCGAAGCAGGCGATCGATTCGTTCTTCGTCCGAGCCGGTGACGTGCTGTCGGCGGTCCTCGTCTTCGTGGGGTTGAACGTGCTGTCGTTCGAGACCAAGGGCTTCGCCCTGTTCAATCTGGGGCTCGTGGGGCTGTGGCTCGTCATCGCGGTCCTGATCGGCCGCGAGCACGCGAAGCTGACCGGCGGCGAGGACTGAGCGAGGCCTAGGCGCGGTTCTCGGACTCGGCCGAGGTAAGGTGCTCCCACTCCTTCTCGAGCTGTGCCTGCGAGATCACGCGGTCGGCACCGGCCAGATGCGCCCGGATCGCCACGTCGCCCTTGCGCTCGTGCAGGAAGGCGACCACGGACTTCACGCCGCGCTCCTTGCAGCGGGCGATGCAGCCGGTCAGGTCCTCTTCCCACTCGACGTTCAAGTCGACGAGGACGCGGGTGACCGCTAGGCTGAGTGCGGAATCGAGATCGGCACAGTTCTCGACCCAGGTGAGGTCGCCGGGAACGGATCGAGCGGCGAAGGCATGCAGTTCCGGGTCTCGCGAGATGATGACCGTGGTGGCCATGGGCCCACCTCCGTGTCGGAGTTCGTCGATCTTCGATGCTAGCACACCGGTGCGAGGAGCGCGCGCTCTTGGATGCTGCCACCGCGATCGAATCGGTTCCGGGACTGCTGGGTGGGTTGGCCGCGTCGGGATGGGTCCGGGAAGTGGGGATCCTGCTGGCGGTCACGCTGCTCACCTGGCCGCTCTCTCTGCTGCTGACCCACCGGATCCCCGAGCATGTCGCCGACGAACGGCGTGAAACGGGTGTTCTGCGAAGGTTCCTCCGGGTGGTGGTGTGGCCACTGGCGGCGCTCATGTTCAGCGCCGTGGGCCTGGAGGTCCTGCGTCATCTCCGCCCCGACTGGGTCGGACAGAGCAGCGGTGTGCTGCCCATCCTGGGGTTCTTCCTCGTGTTCCGGCTGGTCAACCAGCTCCTGCGCGAAGTCCTGCCCCCCGGATCGCGCCGTCGGCGGCTGCGGCGCGTCGTGGCTCCCACGCTCTTCGTCCTGCTGGTCCTGCAGCAGCTCCAGCTGCTCGACCCGACGATCCGGGTGATCCAGCGGCCGCTGGTGACGGCCGGCGACACGCCCATCAGTCTGTTCTCGATCCTGCTCGCCATCGCGGTGGTGCTCGGCGCTTCGGTGGTGGGCCGGATCGTGCAGGCCCTGCTGGGTCACCGGGTCCTGCCGCGCATGGGGATCGAAGTGCCGGTCGCCGAGGCCGTCGGCACGGTGGTGCGCTACGCGCTGGTCGTGCTCGGCGTGATCATCGGCGTGGAGTTCGTGGGCTTCGACCTGACCACGCTCAAGATCGCCTTCGGTGCGCTGGGCGTGGGCATCGGCTTCGGTCTGCAGAACGTGGTGAACAACTTCACCAGCGGGTTGATCCTTCTGTTCGAGCGCACCGTCGAGCGTGGCGACGTGCTCACCGTCGACGGGACCGACGGCCGCGTGCAGCGGGTGGGATTGCGCGCGAGCGTCCTGCGGACCCGCGAGGGCGACGACCTGATCATGCCGAACTCGATCCTGGTCGAGAACAAGGTCATCAACTACAGCTACGGCGACGAGCTGAAGCGGGTCGATGTCCCGGTCGGCGTGAGCTATCGCTCCGACCCCAACCGTGTACGCGAGATCCTGCTCGAGGTGGCGCGCGCGTGCGACGACGTGCTCGCCGAGCCCGAGCCGGGAGTCCTCTTCGAGGCCTTCGGCGAGAGTTCGATCGACTTCACCCTGCGCTCGTGGATCGACGACGCGTGGAAGCTGCCGCAGGTCCGCAGCCGGCTGCTCTTCGAGATCTGGTACGCCCTGAAGGCCGACGGGATCGAGATCCCCTTCCCGCAGCGCGACCTGCACCTGCGCTCGGCGGTGGAGCTTCCGCTACGCCGCGAGGACGAGGCCTGAGGGCCGCGGCCTAGCGCTGATGGCGGCCGATCTCGAGCAGGTGGCCGGCCGGATCGCGCACCCAGCAGGAACGCATGCCCCAGTCGGTGTCGTGCGGTTCGCGCAGGACCTGCCCACCGAGGGCGACCGCGGCCTCGAAGCAGCGGTCGACGTCCTCGACCAGGATCGTGTGCGAGGCACGGCCCTCGAAGGGCCGCGGCAGGCTGTCGAGGCCGAGGGTCGAGATCAACTCGTTCTCGTCGGTCAGGGCGAGCACGATCGTGCCGGCCAGCATCTCCACGGTCGACCCCGTCTCGTAGCGGCGCGGGAAGCCGAAGACGCCTTCGTAGAAGTCGGCCATCTCCTCGACGTCGGTGGCGTAGAGCACCACGTAGCCGACGTGCGGCTGACGCTGGGCGTCCTCGCGGTCGGAGCCGGGCAGGTCCTCCAGCTCGCGCTCGAGCTCGCGCTCGAGGTCGAGCATCTCGGCGTCGAGCTCGTCGAAGCGGTCGTCGCGGTTCACGGTGTCTTCCCCTCGTCGGGTGTCGGCGTCTCCGGCGCCGGAAGGGACGTGCCCTCCTGGACCGGTGCGCCCGGAGCCTCGGGATAGCGCTGGGACGGATCCCAGTCCTCGTCGTGGCTGGCCAGCGTTCGCTCGGGATTGGCCTGCTCGAAGGCGTCGAGCAGGGCGTCCCGCAGGACCCGACCGCTCATGTCGGACCCGAGATGAACACCCATCAGACGCAGCAGCGTGGGCGTGACGTCGATCAACTGGGCGCGCCCGAGGTCGACCCCGCGTTCCACGCCACGTCCCCACAGGACCATCATCGTCTCGTTCGTCGGCTGGGGCACCGGGCGGCCGCCGTCCGGATCCCTGGGGTCGGGTCCGTCCCCGAAGCCCCGCTGCCCCACCACGCACACCGTGCTGCCCTCGGGGAGGGTTCCGAGGAGCTCGCCGATCTGCGTGTCGACCCGACGGTAGGCCGCGGCGACCGTGTCCCGGAAGCGCCGGCGGCTCTCGGCCGGGGTCGTCGGGTAGCGCTCGGGGCGAGCGAAGGGCCAGTACACACGCTGCACCGGTTCCAGCAGTTCCAGGTGCAGCGCCGCCACGTCCGGCCGGTACTGCTCGGAGAGCATCGCCGTGACGTCCACGAAGCTCTGGTCGCGCTGCAACGTGAGTCCGATGTCACGCAGCGGGTTCTCGAGCTCGTAGATCGAGCCCAGGGGCTCGTCGTAGAGCATGCGGTATTCGCTCTCGTTCAGACGGAACAGCGAAGTCGCCGTCTCCCGGGGCAGGTCGTCGATCGAGCGGATCAATGGAGCCACGTCCCGGTACAGTTCGGGCGGGTAGGTCGACATGACCCCGGGCTCGGCCTCGAAGGAATGCTCGGCGGTCTCGGTCCAGCGGTTCGGTGCGACCTGCGGGGTCACGAGCGCTCCGTTGTGCACTTCGGCCGGCCAGGAGAAGGGCAGTCCGACGCCCACGACGGTGAGTCCCGCGTCGCCGGCGATCTGCAGGAAGGTCTTCGACTGCCGCATCGAACTGGGGGGCAGCGATCGCTTTCCGCTCGGCAGGGTCACGAACTCGCCCATCATCTCGTGCTCGCGGGCCTTCTTCCCGGTGAACGCGGTCGCCCAGAGCATGGCCGGATCGAGTGGGTCGGGAGCGACCAGACGGGCTCGCGCTCCCTGTTCGATCAGCCGGCCGAGCACGGGAAGTCGGTCGTCGGCCAGCATGCGGTCGACCTGTTCGGGGCTCAGCGACTCCACGGCGACCACGAGCACGCGCTCGGGCAACTCGGTCGCCTCGGGGCCGGGTCCGCAGCCCGCCGCGCCGAGCGCGACGCACAGACCCGCCAGGGTGAAGACACGACGTAGGTCCATCATGGTAGGGTGATCCGATCGAATCCGTCGGAGCGGATTCCGTCGAAGGGCCGAGAGGGGGTCCACGCCAGCGGCGATGTCCGGGTCCGGGAACCCGGACGGGGTGCGCACCGTTGGACCGGGTCCAGCCCGCGGTCGGAGCGGGCCCGAACGAAGAACGTTAGCAAAGCCCGGCCGGGCCCTCAACGCGCCGCCTTGTGGGGCCGCGATCGGTCCGCTAGCTTCGCAGTCCCCTTCCCGAGCCCGAAAGTGGAACCGGCGTGAGCAACGATCTGGAACGCATGGAACGTCTGGGCGCCCTGCGCGAGCGCCTGTACTCGGAGATCGGCAAGTCGATCGTGGGCCAGCGGCAGGTGATCGACGAGCTCCTGCTCACGCTCTTCGCCGGCGGTCACGTGCTGCTCGAGGGGGTGCCGGGCCTGGCCAAGACCCTGCTGATCTCGTCGGTGGCGCGCGCCTTCAACCTCGAGTTCAAGCGGATCCAGTTCACGCCCGACCTCATGCCCAGCGACGTCACGGGCAGCGAGGTGCTCGAGGAGGACCAGAGCACCGGTCAACGCGTGTTCCAGTTCATCCGCGGCCCGATCTTCGCCAACATCGTTCTGGCCGACGAGATCAACCGGACGCCGCCGAAGACCCAGGCCGCCCTGCTGCAGGCCATGCAGGAGCGGCAGGTGACGATCGCCGGGAAGACCTACGATCTCGATCCCCCCTTCTTCGTGCTCGCCACGCAGAACCCGATCGAGCAGGAGGGCACCTATCCGCTGCCCGAGGCCCAGCTCGATCGCTTCATGTTCAACATCAGGATCGACTACCCGGAACTCGCCGAGGAACTCGAGGTCGTCCACCGCACCACCGGCGCACCCGGCGACGGAGTGGAACCGGTCATGACGGGCGAGGAAGTGCTCGAGTTCCAGCGACTCGTGCGCGGCGTGCCCGCTGCCGACAACGTGGTCGAATACGCGGTGCGGCTCACCCGTCTCACCCGTTCGCGCACCGACGACGCGCACCCGCAGGCGAAGGAGTTCCTGAGCTGGGGTGCCGGGCCGCGCGCCGCGCAGTACCTGATCCTGGGCTCGAAGGCACGGGCCGCGCTCGACGGGCGCCCCACGCCTTCCATCGACGACGTCCGCGCGGTGGCCCTGCCGGTGCTGCGCCATCGCCTGGTGACCAACTTCCACGCCGAGGCCGAAGGGGTCACCACCGACGACCTGATCCGTGAGCTCGTCGCCGCGGCGGGAGACTGATCGTGGCGGCCGAAGCCGACCGCATGCTCGAGCCCGAGGTCGTCAGTCGTCTCGGAGCGCTCGACTTCATCGCTCGCACCCTCGTCGAGGGTTTCCTGGTGGGTCTGCACCGCAGTCCCTACCACGGTTTCAGTGTGGAATTCGCCGAATACCGGCAGTACCAGCCCGGCGAGTCCACACAGAACATCGACTGGCGTGTGTACGCGAAGACCGATCGCCACTACGTGAAGGTCTTCCAGGAGGAGACCAACCTCCAGGCGCGGATCCTCCTCGACGTGTCGGCCAGCATGGACGCCACGCCCGAGGCCGGGCGGATCAGCAAGCTCCGCTACGGCAAGCTGCTCGCGGCGGCGCTGGGCTATCTGTTGATCAAGCAGAACGACGCCGTCGCGCTGGCCACCTTCGACGACGCGCCGCGGACCATGATCCCGCCGCGCAGCAGCCGACGTCAGCTCAATCATCTGCTCACCGTGCTGCACCGTGCCGAAGCGGGGGAGAAGACCGACGTGGGCCGCGTGCTCGATCGCATTGCCGAGATGGTGTGGAGGCGCGGCCTGATCGTGATCATCAGCGACCTGATCGACGATCCCGACCGTGTGTTGCAGGGGCTGAAGCACTTCCGGCACCGTCAGCACGAGGTGCTGGTCATGCACCTGCTCGACCCGCGGGAGATCGACCTGGAGATCGGCCGCGAGGCGAAGTTCGTCGATCCCGAGAAGACGGTCGACCCGGTGCGGACCCAGCCCTGGCACCTGCGGCAGAGCTACCAGGAGGCCATCCGTGGCTGGCGTGGTCGTCTGGCCCGCGAGTGTCGGCAGCACGACATCGACTACGTGCCGCTGTCGACCGACACCCCCTTCGAGGTGGCCCTGCTGGCCTACCTGAACAAGCGATCGCGGCTCGCGTGAAGCCCGAATCCCGAAGGACCGCTCCGTGCAGTTCCTGAACCCGGCACTCCTCTTCGGCCTGTTGGCAGCCGGAATCCCCATCCTGCTGCACTTCCTGAGCCGCCGTCAGGTGGTCGAGGTCCCCTTCGCGCCCCTGCGCTTCCTGCAGCCCACGCAGGAGAGACAGATGCGCCGCATGAACCTGCGGCGGCTGCTCCTGTTGCTGCTACGCATCCTGATCGTGGTCTGCGTGGTGCTGGCCGCGGCACGCCCGACGCTCACCGGGGCCCTGGCCGGACTCGCCGGCGGGGGCGAGGGCACGAGCGTGGTGGTGCTGCTCGACAACAGCGCGAGCATGCAGGCCGAGGTCTCCGAGGGCACGATCTTCGACCGTGCACGGGACGAGGCGATCGAGATCGCGCGGACCGCAGAGGGCGACGACGAGGTCGCCGTGCTGCTGTACAGCGACGTCACGCGACCGCTCTTCTCCGAGTTCGTGCGCGACCCCGGACTGATCGCCGCCGAACTCGGCGAGGTCGAACCCGGTGCGCGGGCCACCGACTACGTCGCCGCGCTGGAGGACGCACTGGAGTTCCTGGATCGGGCCGAACGTCCGCGCCGCGAGATCTACCTGGTGGGTGACTTCCAGATCGCCGATGTCGACTCGACGGTGCGCGCGCGCTGGTTGCGGACCGCGCGCGAGGTCGACGACACGGCGGTCTTCCTGCGACCCGTCGCCTCGGAACCCTTCGTGAACCGCACGGTCGACCCGATCCCGCCGCAGAGTGTCCTGCTCCGGCAGGGCGAGACCATCGACATCCGCGCGCGGGTCTCCCAGAACGGTGCCGAGACCGTCGAGACCCCTCTCTTCCTGGAGCTCGAGGGCACGACCGTCGGCGAGACCGGCATCGTGGTGCCGCCGGGAGGGAGCGCCCGCCACCGCTTCCCGCTGACCCTGCCCGAAGCGGGGGACGCCGGCGGCTCGGTGCGGCTGCGGCCCGATCGTTACGCGCTCGACGACGAGAGTTTCTTCGTGCTGGCGGTGAGCGATCAGGTCCCCGTGCGCGTCCTGCGCGGGGTGACCGGTGAGGAGGGCGCGCGGGATCCGCTGCTGTTCCTGCTGACCGCACTCGATCCCGACCGGGCGGGCCAGGGACGTTTCGCGCCGACGGTCGAGCTGGCGGCCCGGTTCGACGTCGAGACCCTGCCCGAGGCACCGGTCGTGCTCGGGGTCGACCTGCGCGACCTCGGCGCGGCCCGGCTGGCGGCGCTGGGCGATTACCTGCGTCGCGGCGGGACCATGTTGCTGTTCGCCGGCGATCCCCGCGTGCGCACCTACACGAACCAGCGTCTGCTGTCCGGATGGACGAACCTGCGGCTCGGACCCTTCCGTGGCGACGAGGACGTGTTCGAGCGGCTGGAGGTGTCGGCGCCCGACCACCCCGTCTTCGCCGACCTCGAGCCCGAGGCTCGTGCCACGCTCGAGGAAGTACGGCTTCGCAATTTCTTCCGCATGGACGAGACCATCGGGCGGCCGCTCCTGCGCTACGCCGGGGGTGGGGCGGCGGCGACGGAGATCGAGGTGGGCGAGGGGCGTGTGATCGTGTGCGCCTTCGAGACCTCCGCGGTGGCCGGCGAGATCGCGTTCTCGCCCATGTTCCTGCCGCTGGTCCAGCGTCTGACGGGGTATCTGGCCACGGCCGGGTGGGGGCGCTTCGATCGGCACTTCGCGGTGGGCGAGAGTCCGGTGATCGAAGTGGCCGACGTGTCCGACGCCTCGGCCCGATGGACGGTCGTCGGCCCCGATCGTGAACGCAGGCCGGTGGAACTCGACGCGAGCACGCGACCCGCGCGTCTGCACGGGCCGGTCGCGGAATCCCCGGGCCTGTACCGCTTCGAGAGCGACGGGCGCAGTCTGGGTTCGGTGGCGGTCAACGTCGCGCGCAGCGAGTCGCGCCGTCAGTGGTGGGATCCCTCGGGATTCGCCGAGCTCTTCCAGCCGGAGACAGGGCTGCGCTTCGCGGTCCTGGAAGGGGCGGCCACCGAGGAGGCCGTGCGCGCTGCCCGCCGCGGACGGCCCATCCATCACTGGTTCCTGATCGCGGCGGGTCTGTTGCTGGTGGCCGAAGGTCTGTTGGCGCGGCGCCTAGGCCCGGCCCCGGCGGCCTGACCGTTCACGGGACCGGGCCCTCCGCCTCTCTCTGCGGAGATCGAGCCCGAGTTTCGTCTCAGGGCAGATTCACGGCCAGCTCCCGGGTGCGTTTCCACCACCCGAGGTCGCTGACGAAGGTCGCGGTCTCGCCCCAGGGACCGAGAGCGATGACCTCCCCGCCCACGGAGTGTCCCTCCCAGACGATTGGGCGGTACACGACGGTCCCGGGAAGGGCCTGCGGATCGTCGGTGGGAACCCGGAGCTCGCCCGTCCACAGATCGCGCATGCGCTCGCCCCGCGGCAGCCAGGGCGTCAGTTCGTCGACGTCGGTGGGATAACGACCCTCGTGGGCGCGAGCATGGTCGCGAGCGGCGCTCAGGACGACCCAGGCCTGGGCCTCGATGGCCGTCTGGACCACGGGTCGGTCGTAGGGAGCGATCCGGAGGGGTGTCCGGTGGTCGGGGATCGATGCCACGGTTGCGTCGGCGGCGCCGACGGAGGCGGCTCCGAACAGCAGGGAACAGAGGACGGCGAGGGTGGCGGCGGTTCGCAGTGTGTGGTTCACGATGCACCTCCTCGTCCCGGTGGAGACGCCGAACTCCGGGCAGCTCAACGTTGTGTTCATGGTATCTTAACGAAATCCTTACAGCAAGCCCTGTGCCCGGCGACACACCGGGTGTTCGAAGATCGGAATGCAGGTATCCTGCCGGCGTCCGGAGCCGACGAGGGAGTGCTTCGATGGAACGACCGATCCTGGTGGTCGAGGACGACCGGTCGATCGCGGAGCTGGTGGTCCGCAATCTCGAAGCCGTGGGTCTGCCCTGCCGGAGCGTGCACGAGGGGGACCTGGCCCTGGCCGCGATCCGCGAGCACGATCCGCGTCTCGTGGTGCTCGACATCATGCTTCCCGGCCTCGACGGCCTCGAGATCACCCGTCGTCTGCGTGAACGCAGCGACCTGCCCGTCCTGTTGTTGACCGCTCGCAGTGGCGAGGCCGACAAGATCCTGGGCTTCGAACTCGGCGCCGACGACTACCTGACCAAGCCGTTCAGTCCGCGAGAGCTGGTGGCCCGCGTCCGGGCGCTGCTGCGTCGCACCCGGGTGTCGGCCGCGGGAGAGATCGTCGAACGCGGGCCCCTGCGCATCGACGCGGGGCGGCGACGCGCCGAACTGGACGGCGACCCGGTCGACCTGACCTCGCTCGAGTTCGAGCTCCTGCACTTCCTCGCCACCCGCCCCGGGCGCGTCTACGCGCGCGAAGCGCTCATGCGCGAGGTCTGGGGCGAGGACCGGGTCGTCGACGCCCGGAGCATCGACAGCCTGGTCAGCCGGCTCCGTCGCAAACTCGAGCCCGACCCGGCCCACCCGTGCTACGTGCAGACGGTGTGGGGGGCGGGCTACCGCTTTGCCGAGGACGCCTGAGGTGGCCGGTCTGCCACGTCGACGCAGTCTCTTCTGGACGCTCGGCGGCGCCTTCCTCGGCGTGCTCCTGCTGGCGACCGCGCTGCAAGCGCTCGTGGTGGTCGGGATCGTCGAGCCTGCGACGCGGCAGCTCCAGGAGAACCGGGCGGAGTTCCTGGTGGAACGGAGCGCGCCCGAGATCGAGGCAGCACTCGCCGAGGACGACCTGCGACGCGTCGCCCGTGCGATCCGTGCCGCGAACGATCCCAGCTCGCCCCAGCGGTTGGTCCTGCGCACGATCGCCGGCCGGTGGATCCTGGCCCAGTCCGGAGGCCGGGGCTGGCAACGGCGTCTCGAGCGTGCCTGGCGTGCGTACGAAGGAGCCGAAGCGCTGCCTGCGCCGCCCGCCGGACGGGGGCCGGGCCCGCCTCCGGACCGGGCCGCCGAGCTCGAGGTGACCGCCGCGCGCACCCTGTCGACCGGAGCGGTGCTCTGCGTCATGCAGCCGCGCCGCCCGCTGCGCATCGTCGAGTTCCTGCCGCGGCAGGCGTTGATCTTCCTGCCGGTCGCGTTGCTGATCGCGGCCGTGGCGGGTCTGTTCCTCTCGCATCGTCTGCAGCGACGTCTGCAGCGGCTCGAGACCCTTGCAGCCCGCGTCGAAGACGGGGATCTCACGGCGCGGATCCCCGCGCCCGGCGACGACGAGATCGGAAGACTCGGGCGCCGTCTGAACGCCATGACCGCATCGCTGGAAGCCGCCCGCGACGAGATCGATGCCGTCCAGGGCGAGCGTCGGCAGCTGCTGGCCGACATCTCCCACGATCTGGCGACGCCGCTGACCGCCATCCGCGGTTACGCCGAGACCCTCCTCGATCCCGGGGTCGACCTGTCCGTCGACGACCGGGAGCGCTACCTGCGCGACGTGCTGCACGCGTCCGAGCGCATGGATCGCCTGCTCGCCGATCTGCTCGAGCTGGGCCGTCTGGAGGCCGGGACCACCGAGCTCGTGCGGGTCGATCTCGATCTCGCTTCGTTGGCCCGGCACTCGGTCGAACGATTCCGTCCGATCTTCGAACGCGAGGGCCTACGGCTCGCATGGTCGGGTCCCGACGACCCGGTCGAGGTGCACGCCGACGGCCTGCGACTGGAGCAGGTCCTCGACAATCTCCTGGGCAACGCCCTCCGTCACGTCCCCCGCGGGGGACGTGTCGAGGTCGGAGTCGAGGGTGAGCAGGCGGCGGTCCTGACCGTGACCGACGACGGCCCCGGCTTCGGGCCCACGGACCTGCCACGCGTGTTCGATCGCTTCTATCGCGGCGACCGCTCGCGGAGCACGCCCGGAACGGGCCTCGGGCTGGCCATCGTCCGCGAGATCGTCGAGCGCCACGGGGGTGCGGTCCGGGCGATGAACGTCGAACCGCGGGGCGCACGCCTCGTCGTCGAGCTGCCGCGGGTCGGGCGTTGAGCGTGCCGTCGTCGACCTGCCGCACTTTGCCCGCCGGCTGCCACATCTCTGCCACAGATGGTTCCTAGTCTTCACGGCGTACCCGAGGACACGGACCGGGCCGAAGGCCCGTCCCCACCCAGGAGTGAGCCGATGAAGATGCAGACGACCGCCCGGACCGCGGGCTTGTTGACCTTCCTGATCCTCGCGCTCGCCTTCTCCACCGACGGTTGGGCCCAGTGTGGACGTGGGGGCGATCGCACGGCGCGGCCCCAACTGCCCACGGTCGACGAGATGGCCGCGGCGATCGACGCCGACGCCTCCCAGCGCGCCGCTCTGGCCGAGGCCCGCCTGGCGTGGTCGGAGAACCGCGCCGAGCGCCGCAGCCCACGCCGCGGTGGGCACCGCGGTCGGCGTGGCGAGCGTCCGACCCCGCCGGCCGTGCAGTTCCTCGTCGACGTGGCCCCGGCCGTCGACACCGGCGACATGATCGCCCTGGTCGACCTGCTGTCCGAGAACGGGCCGCGCGTCGGCCGGCGTGGTGACGGTCCCGGGCGCATGCGAGCACGCGGTCACGGTGGCCGGGGCCACGGGCCGGGCCACGGTCCCCGCGGGGGTGCCGATCGCATGCAGGGCCGCGGTCACGGTGCGCAGGACATGCTCGTGCACGAGCTCGACCTGACCGACGACCAGCGGGCGAAGATCGATGCCCTGTACGCCGCCACGCGCGGCTCGCTCCGTGCCCTCCGTGGTCGGGTCGGGCCGGAACAGGAGCCGACCACGGCTCTCGAGGCCGAGGCGAAGCGGATCCGCGAATCCCATCAGGAGCGTCTGGTCGCGATCCTCACGTCCGAACAGAACGACGAACTCGTGCGGTTGCGGGCCGAGCGTCGGGCCGAACGCGGAGCGGGGCACGCCGAACGCATCGAGGACATGCGTACCCAGCGACTCGCACACCTGACCGCGATCCTCGATCTGGACTCCGATCAGCGGGCCGCGGTGGAGAACGCTCTGGAAGCGGCCGAGCAGCGGGCCATGCAGGAGCGGGCCGAACGCATGGCCGTGGGCGGTCCGATGCCCAATCTCTTCGACTCCGGTGGCCGGCGCCGCGTCCTGCGTGGCGAGACCCGCGACACGATCACCGACGTGCTCGATCCGCAGCAGCGCGAACTCTTCGCCACGCTGCAGACCATGATGCTCGAGGCCGGCGGTCGTGGCGGGCACGGCGCGCACCGGGGAGACGCGACGCATCGCGGTCCCGGTGGTCATGGTCGGAGGACGCACCGCGGCCGCTGATCCGCCGCGACAGTGGATCGCCCCTTCCCGAGGAAGCGCGAGGCCGACGGAAGGGTGCGACGGGGGGCGGTCCGACGGGCCGTCCCCCTCGTCTCGATCAGATCTCGTACCGGAAGATCAACTGCCACAGGTTGCGCCGGTAGGCGAAGGTCGGCAGGTCGTTGCGCAGGTCCTCGGTTTCGTAGCGCACGATCGACGCCACCGATCGACTCCATTCCCATTCCAGTTCGAGTTCGCCCCGCCAGCTGTCCTTCTCGCGGAGGGGTGCTCCGACGTCGTTGCCGATCGTCGCGTTGTCGTAGGTCGTGACCGAACGGCGCAGCCGTCCCCCCACCGACCAACGGTCCGCGACCCATTCGGTGTCGACCTCGCCGATCCACGTCGTGCGGTCCCAGTAGGAGGCGCGGCGGTCGCGGGTGATCAATGCTCCCCCGCCGACCTCCACGTGCAGACCGCGCCGGGGGTCGAGCTCCAGCTCCAGACCGAGCGGAATCCGATGGTAGAGCGTGGTCGTCTCCGGCGTGAACGTGCCGATCCGGTCACGGGCGAACTTCTCGTCGTAGTTCCAGGCCTGGAAGCCGGCGTCGGCGACGACGCTCCAGTCGCCCCCCAGCGCTCGGGCGACGGCCAGTTCGCCGCCGTAGCGCCACTGGTCGAGCGCGTAGATGTCGGGTTCCTGCTCGAAGTCGTCGGTGTAGTCGCGTCGGAGGGCGAAGACTTCGGCTTCGAGCGTCCATCGACGGCCCGGACGGCTGCGCAGATCCGCGAGCAGGCGACCCTCGTTCCAGTCGAAGCGGTTGCCGAGAGCGACGCGGGCGTCGAGGATCACGTCGGACGAGGTCTCGAACTCCTCGTCGTCTCCCCGTCCGAAGAAGGTCTTGTCGCGATGACGGTAACGTTGTTCGAGGCGCAGGCGCGACGGACCGAGCAGGGGGAGTTCGCGGTCGTCCCAGGTCTGCCGCAGCGACACCCGATGTTGCGTCTCGTCGAGGATCTCGTCGGCGTAGCGGTGCGACTCGAGGTCGTAGTCGAACTCCAGTTCGAAGCTCGGGGTCTCGACGGGGGACCAGTCGAGTTCGAGACGCAGGGGCCACTGGAACTCCTCGGTCCGTCCCGTCTCGTCGCGCGGCGTCAGATAGGCGTTGTCGTCGTAGCCCACTGCGGCCAGTTCGAGCTCGGTCGACCAGCTCCGGTCGCCGGGTTCGACGGTGTCGGGTTCCCGGGCCACATCGGTGAGCACGCGGACGTCGCCACGGGCGAGGACGCGCGTCAGGACCGGTGCGCTGCGTTCCTCGCGGAGGAACACGCGGATCTCGCGTGCACCGGCGACGAGATCGGTCTCCCAGCGATCACGTGCGGCCAGACGCAGGGTGTCCGCTCGATCGCCGGTCAGGGTCGCGAGCGCCTCGAATCGGCTGCGGCGGACCAGCCGGCGGGTGGTCGCCGGATCGGTGACGACGCCCAGGCGGTAGCGCCGGACCGGCGCGTCGGTGCGGAACGACGGACGGGTCTCGACGCGCAGTCGTCCCTCGCCCCGGACCGCGAAGCGCAGCGTGTCGCCGGGTGCCATCCACGTCCAGAGGCGGGAGTCGAGGGGCTCGCCGCCGGCCTCGAGCCGGACGCGGTCGGGTGATCCCTCGGGACCGATCGGGATCCAGAGGTCACTGTCGACGGGTTCCCACGACGCGGCCCCCGCGCCGGGGGCGAGTGCGATCAGCGTGAGCAGAGCGAGGAGTCGGCGGGAGAGGATCATGGTGTGGTCTCCTCGAGCAGCGCTGCGAGCCTCTCGCGGCTCGCCTCGTGGTCGGGATCGATGGCAAGGACCGATCGGTAGGCCTCGATGGCCGCGGCGCGTCGATCGAGGCGTTGCAGGGCGAGCGCGCGATTGAAGCGCGCACTGCGGCTGTCGGGACGACGGGCGAGCACGCTGTCCCAACCCGCGACCGCCGGTTCGAGCTGGTCCTCGCGTTGCAGGGCCAGGGCCCGGTTGAAGTGCGCGCTCCGTCGCGTGTCCGGGCCCAGGGGAAGGGCCAGTGCGCGGTTCCAGACCCCGACGGCGTCGTCGTAGCGTCGACGCTCCATCAGGGAGTGGGCGAGGCCCACGTACCAGTCGCCGCGGTCGGGCACGAGGCGGGTCGCCTCGCGCCAACTCTCCGTGGCGGCGCGCCACCGTTCCGTGGCGCTCTGGACGCGGGCCAGCTCGACGCGCAGTTCGGCGTCGAGGGGATCGGCCTCGACCAGGTCCTCGAGGACCTCGCGCGCAGCGCGATCGTCGCCCTCGGCCCGCAGGACGCGGGCCTCGGCGCGCTGGACGTCGGGCCGCGATCGGCTGTTCCGCGGAATGCTCTCCAACAGGGAGCGCGCGATCGCGGGCTCGTCGCGCTGCAGTTCGATGTCGACGAGCGTGAGGATCACCGGCTCCGGCCGGGACACGAGATCGATCAGACGCATGCCGCTGGCGTGCGCGGTGTCGAAGTCGCCACGGGCCGCAGACGCTTCGAAACGTTCGCGCAGACGTGGGACGAACAGGGGCGAGGTCCGGTCGAGGGTGTCGGGTCCCGCCTCGGCGCCGCCGGCTCTCGAGGTCCACCACGACAACAGGGTCGCCGGCAGCGGAAGTCGGCGGCGAGGGTCGGTCCCGTACAGGCGCATCACGGTCCCGGATCGGTCCGAGACCTGCCCGGTGCGCCGCCATGCGCGCTCGACTTCGTCGCCGACGGACGGGCCGGTGTCGAGGACCAGGGATGCATCGCGCTCCAGGACGCGGCGTCGCGCGAGCTCGAGCAGGGGAGCCCGGTCGAAGTGCATGGTTTCGGTCCCACGGCCGGCGTCGACGGCTTCCGCCAGGCGGAGAGCTCCGCGGAGCCGGTCGAGGACCGGCGCGTCGGAGCTCTCGAGGCGGCGTCGGGCCGACTCCCAGCGTCCCGTCTCGAGGTCCAGGAGCGCGGCGACGGCGATCGCCCGGACCGAGTGGAGTTCGACGGTCGGTCCGTCGAACCACCGGAGGGCGGCCTCCAGGTCTCCCCGGAGCCAGAGCAGTTCACCCCACAGTACCGTCGCGCTCGAAAGCGGGTCGGCGGACGTTGCGATGGATTCGACCGCCTCCGAGAACGAATCGAGCGAAGCCGAAGAGAGCTCCGCGCCGGTCCGGGCCGTGTGCACGAGCCGCGCGACCACCCAGTCCTTCGTGGCGACGTCGCCTCCACCGAGGACCACGGCCTCGCGGAGCCGCTCGGCCGCCAGACCGGGCTGGCCCGACTGGAGCAGCGCGCGACCCAGCCTCCAGCGGTCGGCGATGGCATCGGGGTCGAAGCGGACCGCCTGCTCCAGCGAGGCGCGGGCAGCGAGGGTGTCGCCGCCGTCCATCTGGAGTTCGCCGAGCTCGCTCCACGCCCGGGCGTAGCCGGCGCGCAGTTCGGTGGCGCGGCGGAACGAGGACTCGGCAGCGTCCGTCCGTCCCAGATCCCGCAGGATCAGTCCGAGATTGTACGAGCCCCGGGCGTAGTCCGGGTGTGCGACCAGGGCCGACTCGAGCACCTCCCGGGCTCGCGGCAGGTCGTCGTTCGCGCGATGGATCAGGGCGATGTTGTTCATGGCGAAAGGCGCCAGCGACGGATCGCGGGCGGCTTCGCGGTACAGGGCGAGCGCCGTGGTCGTGTCGCCAGCGGCCGCCGCTTCCCGAGCTCGCGCGAAGCGCGCGTCGACACTCGAGATCGGCACGCCTTCGTCCGACCACTCGATCCCATCACTCTCGACGATGGACTCGGCATCCTCGGCGTCGGCGTTCTCGGTGCGGACGGTGCGCACCTCGGTGTCGGAGCGGTCCTGCCAGGATCCGAAGACCGCCGGGGTGACCAGCAGCAAGGCGAGCACGAGCCAGGCCGTGATCTGTGTGACGCGTTCGAGGCGACCCGGCGCGACGCGGCGACGCACCGGTTGGCCCTCTCGGTTGGCGACCTGGATGGCCAGCCCCGGGCGGGCGTTCATCTCGAGCACCATGGGGCCACGCGCAGCGTCGAGCACGATGTCCACGCCGAGGTACCGGATCTCACCGAAGGCCGAGGCCGCCGCGCGGGCGACCTCGAGGCAGCGATCCCACTCCGGAACGCCACGACCCACGAGCGCGACCCCGGTGTCCGGATGGGACTCGACCGGACGCCGCCCCTGCACCGCGTGGTGCACGCGACCCGTGTCGAGGTCGATGCCCAGCCCGAGCCCACCCCCGTGCAGGTTCGCACGACCGTCGCTGGCGTCGGTGGGCACGCGGAGCATGGCCTGGATCGGCTCGCCGTCCTCGACCACGATCCGCAGGTCGCTCAGACCGTCCGGATACAGTTCGCGCAGGAAGGAGTGGGGACTGATCCGTTCCTCGAGGACGACCGCGTCGGGGGCTTCGTCGAGACTGAAACTTCCCGACAGGACGTCGGCCACGTGCTCCTCGACCTGCTCCACGCTCAGACGCCGTCCGCCCGGCGTGCGCCAGGTCTCGCCGTCGCGCTCGAGCACGAGGATGCCGCGCCCTCCCGATCCTCGCGCGGGCTTCACGACGAGTTTGTGTCGATCGCGCAGGACCTCGTGCAGTGTGCTTCCGTCGCCGGCGTCCTCGATCACGCCGAGCGTACGCGGGACGGTCACGTGGGCGGCTTCGAGACGGCGCTTGCCGCGCAGCTTGTCGTCGAGATCGCGGAAGCGGCCCGGACGGGGATCGTCGAACACGAAGTCCAGGTTGCGGCGATTGATGCCCAGCACGGGTCGGCGTTCGTCGCTCATGCCGGCCCCGTCCGCACGCTGCCGAAGCGGTGCAGCTCCAGCAGACGCAGTCCGCGATAGCGACCCACGACCATGATCTCGGCCAGCACGACGAGCAGGATCTCGGGGAAGGTCACCGTGAGCACCTCGAACACGGGCTGCATGAGCACCAGGGCCGAGAGAGCGGCCAGGATCATGGTCTGCGCCAGGAGCGACGAGGCCTCACCGAGCCCGCGGTCCTGGGCCTCCACGGTGAAGCGCTCGACGGCCATGGCCATCGCGGCGATCGGCAGCACGAGCACGCCGCGGCCCGATTCGATCCCGAAGCGCTCGATCGAGACGGTGAAGAGCAGGAACACCAGGATGAGGAAGGTGATCAGGAACGCCGATCGGGGGACTTGCAGGAGGCCGAAGCGCGCTACCGCCCACCGCACCGCCACGCCGAGCACCACGGCGAGCGACAGCAACAGCCCGGCGAGCGCCCATCCGACCTGCGTGACGCAGAAGCCCAGCAGCACCGGAAGGAAGACACCGATGCTCTGCAGCCCCACCACCTGCCGCAGGAACACCGTCATCAGCAACGCGAAGGGCGCGAGCAGGATCAGCGAGAACTGGTCACGACGCAGCAGGGGCAACGCGTCGTGTCCGATGGTCGGGCCGGCGGTCGTCGTCCAGCTCCGCGGCACCTGGTCGAGCGGCGCGCGGAAGCCGTAGTCGAAGGCCAGGCCGCGTGTGTGGACGATCAACGGGAGTTCGCCGGTGTACAGGCGCAGGTAGTCGGCCGGCTGCTCGGCCCGATGCGCATTCAACGGATCGAAGGGGACCCAGCGATCGCCGAGCAGTGCCTCGACCCACACGTGGCTCGTGCGCTTGCGTGCGGCGTCGCCCAGGATCAGTCCGCCCACCAGCCGGGCCTGGATCCCCAGTCGACGGAGCTGGGCCACCATCAGGCGCGACTTGCCCCCGCAGCTCGCCTCACCCAGGCGGAGGGCGGTGAGCGCATCGGTCCGTCCGCTGAAATCGGCTGCACGCAGATCGTGCAGGGCCCGCTGGTGGATCCGGTCGATCGCCTCGATCGGACCGGTCCCGGCGTCGGCCAGGCGCGCGCGGAAGCCCTCGGGCGACACGGGCACGTCCCTGCCGTCGACCACCTCGGGGAAGAGGCGATGGAGGTCCTGGTCGATCTCGACGTGACCGACGGGTACCAGGGCGTTCGAGTCGGGCCGGTCGGCCACGTCGACGTCGGCCCAGGTCAGGTCGGCCGGGACTTCGTAGAGCACGGGATGCCGCGCGATCCGCACGCGGTACTCGACGCGCGCCGGCAGGTCGTCGCGACGTCCACGGACGACCATGCGACGTCCTTCGGGTGCCTCGCGGATCTCGAGTTCGAGGTCGCCCGCGCGGATCTCCTCTCCGCGCAACGACGAGTGGATGCCGTCTCCGGGGACGAACACGGTCAGGTCGAAATCGGCGGCCGATCCGCGGACGTCGAAGGCCAGGTCGAAGGCGTACTCGCGCTCGCGGCCCAGGCCGTCGAGATCGACCTGGCCGCTCGCGAAGCGGTACCCGGCGAGGGCGAGGGCCAGCAGCAGGAGCACCCAGAAGGATCGAATGACGGTCACGGGTGACGCGTCCCGGGCAGGGGGTGGACGGATCGGCGGGCCCATCCGAATCTGTGGGTCGAGCGACCCCAAGGGCCTCGACCCGATCAGCAAGCTCCGATCCGGACGGAGGGATCGGCCGGCACGCACCCAGGTGCAGAGTTCCGTCGTCACTGATACACCCCGGCGGGGAGTTCCCGACATGCCGTCCCACCGGACCGTCTATCTCGACAACAACGCCACCACGCGCCTCGACGAGGACGTCCTCGACACCATGCTCCCCTTCCTCCGCGAGCAGTGGGGGAACGCCGGGAGCGGTCACCACGTGGGGCGTCCGGTGGCGCGTGCGGTGAACGCCGCGCGGCGCAGTGTCGCGGATCGCTACGGGGTCCGGCCGGGCGACGTGGTCTTCTGCGCCGGTGCCACCGAGGCCGACAACCTGGCCCTGCGCGGCAGTCTGGCCGCCCGTCCCGACCGCAGGCACCTGGTCACCACCGCGGTCGAGCACCCTGCCGTGCTCGACTGCGCCCGGATGCTCGAATCCGAGGGACTCTGCGAGCTCTCGATCGTGGGTGTCGACGGCCAGGGTCGGCTCGACGTCGATGCCCTCGAGGCGGCACTCCGGCCGGGCGAGACCGCGCTGGTCTCGGTCATGGGCGCGAACAACGAGACGGGTGTGGTCCTTCCCCTGGCCGAGGTCGCCGCCCGCGCTCGTGCGGCCGGGGCCTGGCTGCACGTCGACGCGGTGCAGTTGGTGGGAAAGTCGACCGTGGACCCCATCGAGGCCGGTGCCGACCTGATCGCGCTCTCGGCCCACAAGTTCCACGGGCCGAAGGGCCTGGGCGCGCTGATCCTGCGCCGTGGCATCGATCCTTCCCCGATCGTCCATGGCGGCGGGCAGGAGAAGGGGCGGCGCCCCGGGACCCTGAACGCTCCGGGCATCGTGGGGTTCGCCCGCGCCCTCGAACGCGTCGACGAGGAGGATCCCACGGCGATCCCCCGCATGCGGGCGCTGCGCGAGCGATTGGAATCCGGTCTGTCCGCCGCCGTGGCCGACCTCGAGATCACCGGGGCCGGGGTCGATCGCGTGGCGAACACCACGCACGTCACCGTTCCGGGAGTGGAGGCCGAGGCCCTGCTCGTCCAGCTCGATCGCGAAGGGATCGCCTGTTCGGCGGGGTCGGCCTGCAGCACCGGGGCTCTCGAGCCCAGTCCGGTGCTCGTGGCCATGGGGATCGCGCCGGATCGTCTGCACGGTGCCCTGCGTCTGTCGACGTCCCGCGAGACCACCGAGGCCGACGTCGACCGGTTGCTCGAGGTGTTGCCCCCGGTCGTCGCACGCCTGCGTGCGCTCAC
>Ga0209938_1000290_pt1 | contig 27528 bp, 22 predicted proteins | sample SalPonR2_C_D1_MG_FD_185708 | JGI IMG/M metagenome (GOLD analysis project Ga0209938, IMG submission 185708) | Salt pond soil microbial communities from South San Francisco under conditions of wetland restoration - Salt Pond MetaG R2_C_D1_MG... ... | reverse complement strand
TTTTCGCGGTCAGATACCGCTCCTACAATTTTTTCGCGGCCTGGAGACCGCTCCTACGTTTCTTTATCCATTTCCGTCGGGGATGTGACCCTGACCTATGGTTCTGTGTGTCGGGGATGTGACCCCGACCTACGCTCTTCTCGCATTCATTGCACGCCAGCCCATCACGACCAGCATCAGGGTAAGCAGCGCCAGCCAGCGGCCGTCTAACAGCGGGACCGGTATTGCCTGGTTGGCCGTCAACTCAGCTGTCGCGTTGCCGCTGTTGCCGAGACTGGACGTGAGATCGTCGGTGATGTTGGTGAACGTTCCGCTGCTGTTGACCGTCACATCGACCTGGATCTGGCATACCGCGCCCTGAGCGAGCGACCCATTGGTCAGCGCGATCAGTCCGCTGCCGGGCGCCGCGGTCAGCGTGCCGCCGCAGGTGTTGGCGAGGGCGGGGAATGCGGCTACGGCCATGCCGGCCGGCAGGTTGTCGACGAAGGCCAGCGAGTCGGCGGGGAGTTGGCTGCCGCTGTTGTCGATCACGAATGTCAGCGTGGTGGATTCTCGCGGCAGAATCATGCTGGGCGAGAAGGTCTTCGCGAACGCCGGCAGCGGCTGGACGCCCAGCACCGCGCTTGCGGCCGCCGCATCGGTCTGGACGCCGCCCGCCGCGCCGGTCAATGCGCTGGTCGTGTTGGTGAAGTCACCGGGAAGCGTGCCGGCCGGGATATTCAGCACCACCTGGATTGTGCAGGATCCGCCGGCGGTGATTGCACCGCCGGTCAGCGTAACTGTCGAGGTGCCGTCGACCAGCGAGCCTCCGCCGCACGCGTCGGCAATCGGCGTATCGGCGGCGGTCATGCCCGGGACGAATGCTTCGAGGTCGTCGAAGAATGTCAGCCCGTTAACCGCGTTGGCCGGGTCTGGATTGGTGATCTCGAATCTTGCGGTGGTCGTGCCGCCAATCGCCACCAGCGCCGGGGCGAAAGACTTGGTGAACCCAAGCGGCTCGACGACCAGGTCGGCGCTGTCCGGATCTGCCTGAACCGGAAGCCCCTCGCGCGTCCCGGTGGCAGCGCTGGTGGTGTTGGTGAACGAGCCTGCGGTTGCGCCTGCCGGGACTCTGACGGGAATCACGACGGTGCAAGATGCGCCCGCCGCCAGGTTGCCGCCGGTCAGTGAAACGAGCGATGTCCCGGCAACCTGCGAGCCGGCGCCGCAGACATCGTTCAGAGGCAGGCCCTCTGCGGCCAGGCCGGAGAGGGCTGCGTCGAGATCGTCGCTTAGTGCGACATCGTCAAGCGGAAAGGCCGAGCCGTTGACGATGGAAAGCTCGAGTTCGACCAGGCCGCCCGGCAGCACCGGCTCGGTGCGGAACGACTTGGTCACGACGAACTCGCCGGAGATTACGTCGATGGTATCGGTTGCGGTTCCACTGCTGCCCGATGACGACGTCAGCGCTTCGGTAACGTTGACGAGGTTGCCTTCGCTGGTGCCGGTGACATCCACCTGGACCGTGCAGGTTCCGCCTGCCGCGACGATGCCGCCACTGAACCCGACGAATCCGGTGCCGGCCGTTGCACTCGCGGTTCCGCCGCAGGTGTTGCCGGCATTGGCCGGACTGGCGACCTGAAGCCCGCCCGGCAGGTTGTCGGTGAACGCAAGCGAACTGGCCGCAACGGCGCTCGCCGTGTTGTCGATCGAGAACGTTAGCGTCGAGGTGCCACCGGCGGAAATGGCATTCGGCAGAAAGACTTTGGAGAACGCCGGCGGCGGTTCGATCTGCAGGCTTGCCGTTGCCGGCGATGCGACGAGCAGGCCGTTGGACGTCAGGCTGGAAGTGGTGTTGCCGTACTGGCCGGGCGCCGTGCCCGCCGGTACCGCGAGCGTGACGGCAATGCTGCAGGTCTCGTTCGGTCCGAGGCTTCCGCCGACGAACGCCAGCAGCGTCGTGCCGGAAAGTTCGGAGCCGGCCCCGCACGTATCCGTGACCGGTGTGCCGGTAGCGGTCAACCCGGCCAGGGCGGCGCCCAGGTTGTCAGTGAAGCTGAGACCCGACACGCCGCTGGACGCGCTCAGGTTCTCGATGGTGAAGGTCAGCACCGGGTTGCCGGTTGCGGTGCTCGGACCGTCGAAGGCCTTGGAGAACGCCACGTTATTGACCCGCAGCGTGTCGCTGGCCGGGCTTCCGCCGACGGGCAAGCCCGAGGCCGTGCCTGTCACGCCCGAGGTGGTGTTGACGAACGAGGAATCTGCCACCGACACCGGCAACTGGAGCGTGACGCTGAAGGTGCACGATCCGCCCGCCGCCAGCGTGCCGCCGGACAGCGTCAGCAGACCTGTGCCGGAAAGCGTCGAGCCTGCGCCGCAGACATCGTTTGTCGGCAATCCGGTCGCGACCAGCCCTGGCAGGGCCGCGTCGAGGTCGTCGGTGAAGCTGACGGCTGTCACGGCTTCAGCCGCATTGCCGTTGGTCAGCGTGAATTCCAGCGTCACCGTGCCGCCGGGAATGGCCGGGTCATCGGTAAACGATTTGGCCAACAGCAGGAAGTTGGAGTCCACCTCCAGCGGGGCGGATGCGGGCGGCAGGCTGAATGTACTTCCGCCGATCGAGCCGCCAAGATTGCCGGTGACGTTGAGGTAGGAATTGTCCGGCGTTCCGAGCGGCACCTGCACCGTGACGTTGAAGGTGCACGACGTGCCTGCGGTCAGGTTGCCGCCGGTAAAGATCAGGAAGTTCGTTCCCGTCAGCGAGGAGCCTGCGCCGCACGGTTCCGCAGGTAGCGGCGCCAGCGCGGCCGCGCCGGAAAGCATGTTGCTCAGGCTGTCGGTGAAGAACAGATCCGTGACGTCGCTGGTGGCGCTGGTGTTTTCAATCGTGAATCTGAGGGTTGCGGTGTCACCCGCGATTACCGGCGAATCCACGAACTGCTTGGTGAAGGTCAGCCCGGTGACGTCGAGCTGGTCGGCTGCAAAATTCCCGACCGTGGACACGCCATCTACGGTCGCCGAAACGCTGGAGGTCGTGTTCGCGTAGCTGCCGGGCAGGGCGCCCGACGGCACCTGCAGGGTGACCGGGAAGCTGCAGCTGTCGCCCGGGGCGAGAGACGCGCCGGTCAGCGTCAGGAGACCGGTACCGCTGATCTCCGAGCCCGAGCCGCATACGTTGCTTGCCGGAAGTCCGGTCGCGACCAAGCCGTCGAGCACGGCGTCGAGGTCGTCGGTGAATGTGATGCCGGTTGCATCGCCGGTGGCCGCAGCATCGTGGCTGAGCGTGAATTCGAGCGTGACCGTATCGCCAGGCTGCACAGGGTCGTCGATGAATTGCTTCTGCAGCGTCGGCGCGGCCACGACATTCAGCGTGTCTGCGGCCGGATTTCCGACCTGCGTCGTGCCGTCCACCGTGGCCGAAATGTTGCCGGTGGTGTTGACCGCCGGACCACCCGGCAGGCCTTCCGGCAGCTGGAGATCGGCGGTGAAGGTGCATGATGCGCCTGCTGCGAGGTTTCCGCCCGAGAAAACCAGGACGGTGTCGCCAGAGATTGGCTGGGCAATCAGGGCCGAACCGGCACCGCAGATATCGGACTGGAAGCCGCCGGGCACCGTCGCGCCGGACAGGAACTGGCTGATGTTGTCATCGAACGCGATGTCGGTGGCGGCCGAGGTCGAGCTGTTGTTGGTGACCGTGAACTCGATCTGGGTGGTGCCGCCGGCGCCGACCGGATTGGTCAGGAAGGTCTTGGTGAGGCTGGGCGCTTCGTTGACGAAAAGGCTCTCGGTTGCAGGTGCACCGGCGACTGCGGCGCCGCCTACGTCGGCAGTGATGGTGCTGGTGGTGTTCGGGTACGCGCCGGCTGCCGCGGCTGCGGGGATCTGGAGCGTGACGCTGAAACTGCAGCTTTCGCCCGGGCCCAGTGACCCGTCGGCAAGCGTCAGCACGGAGGTTCCGGACAGAACCGATCCGCCGCCGCAGGCATCCACGACCGGCGTATCGATAGCTACCAGCCCCGAGAGTACGGCATCGAGATCGTCGGTGAACGAGATGCCGGTGGCGCTGGCTCCGCGGTTGGTGTTGAGAATGGAAAATTCCAGCACGACCGTGCCGCCGGGCAGCACAGGGTCGGCGATGAAGTCCTTCTGGAAGACCAGCTCGTCGGCGGTCACCTCGATGCTGTCGGTTGCAAAGCCGCTGCTGACCTGTGCTCCGAACGGGGCGGGTGTCGTCAGCAATTCTCCCGAGACGTTGTCGGCGATCACTACGCCTGCGGCCTTGACGTCGACGCTTACAGTGCAGATCGAGCCTGCCGCGATGACGGTAGGTGTTCCGAATCCCAGAGAAACGGTCGTGGCGCCTGCGGCAGCGTTCAAGGTCGATCCCGCGCAATCGGTGGATGCGTTGGGCGGATCGGCGACCTCGATTCCCGGTGGAAACTGGTCGGTGAAAAGCGGGTTTACGTAACCGTTGGGATTGGCGCTGTTGTCCAGCGTGAAGGTCAGCGTGCTGCGAGCGCCGATGTTGAGCGCCGCCGGCGAAAAGCTCTTGAAAAACCCGGGCCGGTCGGCAGTGACGACGAGATCGGCTATCGCCGGCCCGCTGTTGCCGAAGCTGGAGGTGAGGTCGCCGCTGGTGTTGGTATGCGTGGCCACGGTACTGCTGGTGACGTTGACGAAGATCGAGCAGGTCTGAGAACCTGCCATGCTGCCGCCGGCAAGGGAGATGGTGGCGCCGCCGTCAGGCGCGCTCAGCGTCCCGCGGCAGTCGGACAGCGCAGACGCCGGGTCGGCGATCGTGACGCCGGCCGGCAGATTATCGGTGAACGCCAGGCCCGACACCGGCGAGGGGGAGAAATTCTCGATATCGAAGCGCAGTGTCGTGGTACTGCCCGGACCGATCGTGGCCGGATTGAACGATTTTTCGAAGCTCACCGAAATGCCGCGGGTCTGTCCGCTGGCAAGCGATGCAGCTGCAATCAGCGCGATGGCGAGCGACCAGAAACTCAGTGCGCGTATGGCTGCCCGGGTCGGGGCCGAGACAAAACGGGTCAGATTCATACTTCTTGCCTTGATTGGTTTTCTTGTTTTTGCCGGAAAATCCTTGCGGATTGACCGATCGGAAATGGTATTGCACCATTAACTACACCCTTGTAATACTCCCATTGGCAATCGAAATTGCCGATCCGAAGTAGACTAGCACCGTTGCATTGCAAAGGAAAGGCACCGGAAACCATGGCCGCACGCTTGAAAAAAGACCTCGCTCGAACCGCGATAAGGTCCTGCCCGCAAAAATCTTCCAGGCTTTTCAGCTTGCCGCCGACTGACCGCTGCCGGCGGGTCCACTCCTGTTTCTCATCCCCCGGTGCGTTTGCTGCAGGTATTTTCATGTGGGTCTGGAGCGCCAGCCTGGCGGCAGCGCCTGCTTTCGAGTTTCAGCCCAGCACGCTTGCCGTTTATGTCCCGTCGCCGGGAATGGGTACCGGCGTGGCCGTGGCCGACTTCGACGCGGATGGCGATCCGGATATATTCGTGCCGACGGGTGCCGGGGTGCCCAACCTGCTGTTTCGCAACCGCGGCGACGGCACCTTCGACGAGGTAGCCGGGCAACTGGGATTGGCGGACCTGCGCCAGGCCCGGGTGGGGCTTTGGGTCGACTATGACGGCGACGGCGATCTCGACCTTTTTGTCGGACGCGACTGCTTTTTTCAGTCTGCCGGTATCGCTGCTGCCGGTTCCTGCAGCGAAGCGAGCCTGTCCCTTTTCGAATACAAGTCGACCGGTTTCGAGGATGTTTCGGCCAGCGTCGGCCTCTCGGTTACCGCAGGGTCGCTTTCGACTTTTCATGCCGGCGGGCTCAGCGCAGGCGATGTGAGCGGGGACGGCCTGCCCGACATCTACTTCGCCCGCTGGCTGGCAGGCCCTGAACTTTATATCAGCGATACGTTGTTCGTCGCCAGCGAGGCGCCCGGCTATTCGCTGGGCAGCGGTCTTTCCGGCATCACCGGCGAGCCGGGCGGTGAGTGGCAGACGCTGTTTCACGATTTCGACCGCGACGGGCGGCTCGATTTATTCGTCAACGTCGATTTCGGGCCCAACCAGCTGTGGATGAACGGCGGCGACCTGAATTTCACCAATGTGGCCGTCTCTGCCGGCGTCGATTCCGAGTGGAACGAGATGGGGTTGGCCGTCGGCGACTACGACAACGACGGCGATCTCGACCTGTACATTACCAATATTTACGATTGGCAGGCCGACGTCCGCGGCGAGATCAGCCACAATCGCCTTTACCGGAATGATTCCGTGCCTGGGTCGCTGCAGTTCGCCGGTAGCGCGATCGCGCTTGGCGTCGAAAATTCCGAGTGGGGCTGGGGTACGACCTGGCTGGACGCGGACAACGACGGCGATCTCGACCTTGCAGCGACAAATGGTTACTGCGAGCCGCCGCCGAATGGCTACTGCGCCCCGCGCCACGAATCGGATCGTTCGCGGTTCTTCGAAAACCCCGGCGACGGTAGCCCGATGATCGAGGTGGGTGGCGCGGTCGGTTTCGACGATGAGCTCATAGGCGCGGGCCTGATCGCCGCCGATTTCGACGGTGACGGCCGCCAGGATCTGCTGCAGTCGGCCATCGACCCGATGTCGGCTCCCTGGGTGCTGCCCCAGTTCTTCGATCGGACCGAGCGCCTCACGCTTTATATGAACCGTCCCGTCGGCGGCGCGCAAACCGGCCGTCAGGTGGTGATTCGCCCGCGCATGGTCGGCGCCAACTCGCGTGCGATCGGCGCGGTGGTCAGAATGTACCTCGACAGCGGTGATGTCCTGACCCGACTCGTGCAGGCGGGCGAGAGCTGGATGAGCCAGGGCCCGGCGACCGTGCATTTCGGATTGGGTTCCGGCACCGAGATCGATCGGGTCGAGATCGACTGGCCCGATGACGGTGGCACCAGCATTCTCAATCACGTAAGACCGAACCGGAATTTGACAGTGTACGGTCCGGCCGAAATGGTGTTCTTGGCCGGTTTCGAGTAGGGCGAGGTTGGTCGGGGAGGTCGTTCCGACCGACGCCGCACCGTATCTCATGTGGACTCAGCGTATACCATTGGCTTTTCTTCGAATGCCTCGGCCGGCGGGTGCCGTACATGCGCGTCCTGCACATCGGAAAATTCTTTGCGCCGTTCGCCGGCGGCATCGAGAATTTCATGCTCGACCTGCTGCGCGCTTGCAATGCCGAAGGCGTGGCGCAGGCATGCCTGGTGCACGCGGCGCCCGGCCAGACGCATGAACCGGCCGATGAGCGCTTTGATTTTCTCGAGCGCTTCGAGCGTGTGCCGACCGTCGCGCAGATCAGCTACGCGCCGGTCAGCCCGGGATTCAGCCGTGTGATGGAGGACATGCTGGAAGAATTCCGGCCCGACGTGCTGCATCTGCATCTGCCGAATACGTCTGCGTTCTGGGCTCTGAAGAGCCGGCGCGCACGCCGCATCCCCTGGGTGGTGCACTGGCATTCCGATGTGGTCGGGCCCGGCCTGGATACGAAACTGAAGCTGCTGTACCCGTTCTATCGCCCGTTCGAGCGAGCATTGCTCAAGCGCGCCAGCGTTGTGATCGCAACCTCGCCACCCTACCTGGAAAGCAGTCGCGCGCTGGTACCGTGGCGCGACAAGTGTCGGGTGATCCCGCTGGGTCTCGCGCCGGACCGGATCAAGCCTGCCGCAACGGTCGAAGCGTCGCCGGGCAGCGAAGACTTGCAGGTCCGGTGGCATGGCGACGGCAAGTGCCGCGTCCTTGGCGTCGGCCGGCTGTCTCGCTACAAGGGATTCGGGACGCTGATCCGTGCGGCCGCGGCGACCGATGCAGTCGAGCTGATCATCGCCGGAGACGGCGAGCAGCGCTCGCAGCTGGAGCGACTGGTTCCCTTGCGCGCGAGCGGGCGCATTCGTCTGGTCGGGGGTGTCGACGATGCCACGCGGAATCGACTGATGTCGGAATGCGATCTGTTCTGCCTGCCTTCCATCAACCGTGCCGAGGCATTCGGATTGAGCCTGGTCGAGGCCATGGCCGCCGGAAAGGCCCAGTTGGCCACCCGGGTCGCCGGGTCGGGCATGGGCTGGGTTGTGGAGGAAGGACGGACCGGCTGGTTGGTCGCGCCCAACGACGTGCATGCGCTGGCCGGTCTTCTTCGGCGGGTGGCGCAGGATCGCGCGGTGCTCAAACAGGCGGGCACGCGGGCGCGGCAACGTTTCGATGCGCGTTTCGGCATTGACGCGGTGGCCCGAGAAGTCGTGGAGCTTTACAAGGCCCTTGTTTGTTGAATTCGTCGGGGACGGCGCCCCGAGCTACGGCGGTAGGGATTTGCGTAGGTCGGCCCGGCGGGGCCGACGGGATATTCGGAGTTCCGGCGTCGGACACGCTTACTGGAGGCGGCGCATGAGGTCGCGCGCCAGCGGATTTTCGGGCGCGGCCTCGAGAACTTGTTCCGCCAACTGGCGAGCCCGCGCGTGGTTGCCCAACCGGTATTCGGCGTCGGCCAGGAACGAAACGGCATTGATCGTGGGGTTCAGGCGCGCCGAGCGGGTCAGGTCCTCGCGGGCCTGCGTAAATTCGTCCAGCGCCAGGTGGGCGCGGCCGCGCGCTTCGAAATAGAAGGCCTGCTCGGTCTGGTTGAAATTTTCCAGCGGCGTGTTGCGCGCCAGTTCGATGGCTTCGCGGTTGCGGTCGGTGTAGTGCAGGGCGAAAATCATGTTCAGCACGGTCGGCGGCCTCAGCGAGCCGTCCTCGCGTTGTGCGGCAATCCGTGCGGCCTGATTCAGCGCTTCCAGGGCCGTCTCGAAGCGGCCTTCGCGCATCAGTTCCTTGCCCAGGCTGGTCCAGGCCCGCTGCGAGGTCGGCGTCACTTGTGTCTCGTGTTCCAGAAACTCGATGCGGTCGGCCCACAGCGCATTCCGTCCGTAGGTGGTGATCGTGAGAATGGCCAGGATAACCATTGCCATCACTGCGCCCGCGTGATACCTGGATAGACTGGCGATCAGTACGGCGAGGCCATACCCGGCTGCCATCGCCAGCCCGGCGTTCGGCAGGTAGGTTCTGTGCTCGAAAGCCACGTCGATGATCGGCAGCACGCTTGATTCGACCAGGTGCGCGAGATAGTAGAAAAGAATGCCGAATGCGACCAGCGGCGACCTGCGCCAGAGCGACGCTGCGGCTGCGATCACTGCGCAGTGCCCCAGCGCCATCGCCAGGGTTGCCGGCGCCGAAAATCCCGACGCGATCGCGATGTCGTATTCCAGCCGCTGCTCGCCTACAAGAAAGAACAGTCCGATGTAGCGCCAGAGCACTTCCATTTGCGTGGCGAGGTAATCGATGCGGCTGATCTGATCGGTTTCCCGCGTCATTCCCGGGATGTCGAATGCGGGCAGGTGCAGCACCCAGGCTGCAATCAAGCCGACGACTGCGGCCGAGCCCAGCACGAGCCCCCAGGCACGGCCGGATAGTCGCCGAAAGAACATCAGCTCGATGAGCAGGAAGGCCAGCGGCAGGGTGGCCGCCGTTTGTTTGGAGAGCGCGGCCAGCACCAAACTGGCAGCGGCGAGGGCAAAAAGCGGTAGGGAATTGCGCAATCGGGCCCAGGTGAAAGCGGCCATCGAGGCCAGATAGAACAACGCCATCAGCGACGTGTAGCGCTGCACGATGTAGGTTACTGCCTGGGTCTGCAGCGGGTGCAGCAGAAAAATGGCCACGGCGACCCAGGGTACCCAGCGCATCCAGCGGCGTTCCGTATCGGCCATCGCCGGGCTTGCGATGAGGCCGCGCACCAGCCAGAACAGGCCCAGGCCCGCGAGCAGATGGATCAGGATATTGACCAGGTGGTAGCCGAAAACGGCCTCGCCGTGCAGCGTGTAGTTGGCGGCGAAGGTCAGAGAGCCGATGAAGCGCGCTTCCGAAAAGCGCCAGACTGCGCCGAAGTCGAAAAAGTCGTGCAGCAGAGGATTTTCCAGAATGATCCGGAAGTCGTCGAGAAAGAACCGCGCATTGAACGACGGCAGGTACGCCAGCAGCGCCGCGAGCAGCAGTAGCACAGCCCATACGGGCGGGAGTTCGAGCATTCGTTTTTGAATTGCCAAGTCTTCCGATGCTCCCATGGCGGGCCGAAAATCGTTCGAAAGTTCGCGGTCTACCTGAATAACGCAATCCGTGGCGTATTTACGACTGTTTTTCTACACGTTCGCGCAGTTGCCGAACCTCCTCTTCGAGAATCGCGGTCTTTTGAGCCAGCCTCAGCAGACGGCGACGATTGGTCGTGAGTTCGAGGTCCTCGAGCAGCACCTTGATCAGCAGGGTCAGTATGGCCAGCACGAAAAGCAGTGAAGGAGCGTAGGCAATACCGACCATCCGGGCCAGCGCGTCCAGAAGGCCGGGCATCAGGCCGAACAGGGCGATCATGACCGAAACCGTCAGCCACCAAAGCGAATGGCTGACCGGAAGCCGGTCGCGGCGAATCATCAAGAGGATCAGCACGACCATCGCAGCGGCCAGCACGCCGGCGAACACCTGCAGGGGAATCAACTCTTGCCTTCCTTCGTCCGGCGGCGCCTGCTGCCGCCGATGAGCGCCGAATAGAGGAGGTAATACGCGACCATCGGCCAGGAATTGAAGATGCGGGACATGCCGTGGCAACGCGGCTGCATGCGGACGTCGACCTCAACCACGCTCAGATCGGCATGGTGAAGACAAAGCAGTACCCCCACGTCCTGGTACTCGATGAGGGTGTGCCGCTGCGAGACCAGCAGATCGACGGCGGTGCGGTCGTAGACGCGGAAGCCGGAAGTGAGATCGTCTATCCGCAGACCGCTGAGCCACCGCAGGGTTCGCCATGCCAGTCGGCGCCTGCGATTGGCACGCCCCACGCATGCCCCGATGACCACATTGGGGCCGTCATTGGCCGTGATCAGGCCGAGCAGTTCGGGGATATCTTCGGGGTTGTGCTGGCCGTCGGCATCCAGAGTGACGACATGCGAGCAACGGCAGAGCTGGGCGTAGCGCATGCCGGCCTGGATTGCCGCCCAGGAGCCGGCGTGAAAGGGCAGCTCGAGTACGGTCGCGCCGGTCTTTCGAGAGACCTCCCGAGTGCGATCAGAAGAATGGTCGTCCACCACCACGGCCCTGAGCCCAAGGGCGAGCACCCGCCGCACGACAGCCCCCACATCGGCTTCCTCATCGCGAGCCGGAATCACGACGATAACATCGGCTGCGGCGTCGCGAATCGGGATGACCCGCGCACCTGCGGCTTCAGATTCTCCCCCCGGAAAGGCTTGAATCGCCCGCGGAATTGTCATCGGTGAATATGCCACGCTTGAATGACGGCAAGTATACTCGTGGTCGCCGTATCTTTCACCATGCGGTCCCGGGTAAAATACTCCGCGAAATTCATCGACAAACCTGAGTCGCCCATGAACGACACGCATCGCAAACCGCTGATTGCCGGAAACTGGAAGATGAATGGTTCGGTCTCGATGGCCGAGGCACTGGTCGATGCGATAGGCGAAGCCGGGCCGTTCCCGGTCACCGACGTGCTGGTGATGCCGCCGTTCGTTTATATCGACAGGTTGGCGTCGCGCGCGGCGTCCGCCGGCCTGTTGATCGGCGCCCAGGACCTGAGTGAGCACGAGGAAGGCGCTTACACCGGAGAGATTTCCGGCGGCATGCTGGCCGACGCAGGTGCCGGTTACGTGCTGGTGGGTCACTCGGAGCGCCGTCAATATCACGACGAATCCGATGATGTCGTAGCGGCCAAGTTCGAGGCGGCGCATGCGGCCGGGCTGAAACCCGTTCTTTGTGTCGGCGAATCCCGCGAGCAGCGCGAGGCCGGCGAGACCGAAGCGGTGGTGGGCGCTCAGGTCGATGCCGTGCTTTCCCGATGCGGCGTCTCGGCATTTTCCGACGCCGTCGTCGCCTACGAGCCGGTGTGGGCCATCGGCACCGGCCTTGTGGCGGCGCCGGAGCAGGCTCAGCAGGTTCATGCATTCATTCGGGCACGTTTGGCTCGACACGATGTTACAATGGCAGGCCGTATTCGGATCCTGTACGGAGGCAGCATGAAGCCGCAGAACGCCGCGGATCTGCTGGCCTGCGAGGATATCGACGGAGGCCTCATCGGCGGGGCTTCCCTGAAAGCGGACGAATTTATCGCGATTGTTATTACAAGCGTCGCGGCAAGCGCTGAGACAAGTGGTGCAGCGGCCAGCTGAGCCGGTCTCGGAACCTGGTCGCAAGCTAGAATCGCGGCATGTATCGAATTGGAATAAGCATGTTTACAACGCTAATGGTTTTTCAAGTACTGGTGGCCGCAGGCCTGATCGCCATCGTGCTGGTGCAGCGTGGCCCGGGTGCCACGATGGGCGCAGCCTTCGGCTCGGGCGCTTCCGGCACCGTCTTCGGCTCGCGCGGCGCCGGGAATTTTCTGACACGCACGACCAGCTGGCTTGCCGTGGGTTTTTTCGGCATCAGTCTGGCGCTGGCGGTACTGGCAACCAGCCTGAGTAGCCAGGTGGGTGATGAGTCGGCGCTTTCGGGTTCCGTGATGGAGCAACAGGAACAGCCGGTTCAGAATGAGGAGAGTGTCGGGATCGAATCGGCTATCGATGATCTCGACAATGGTGGCGACAATCCGGCGACCGAGCAGCAGACCGGCGCGATCGATGCTGTCGACCAGCCCGAACAGGCGACTGCATCCGAAGAAGCCACGCAAGACGATGACGGCACGCTGCCAGAGCCGCCGTCGGGTTCCTGATTCAATGAGTTTTTCACGTCGATTTCCTGCCGAAGTGGTGGAATTGGTAGACACGCTGTCTTGAGGGGGCAGTGGCCTTTGGCCGTGCCGGTTCGAGTCCGGCCTTCGGCACCAGGAATTCGACAACGATTGCAACCGCGGATTGCGTTAATGCAAGATCGGTGGGTACAAACGGCGTTTCCGTCCATCATGGATCCTTCGCCGGCAATCGGTCCCTGATCCGAGGTCTGCGCGAGAGCAGCGCCGACCGGAGCAAATGCGGCGCCGGTGTGCGTCGCCTCAAGTGGAACACGCAACCATGCTGACGGAATATTTTCCAATCCTGGTTTTTCTTGGTATCGCTTCGACCATGGCCGTCGGGCTGATCGCGGCTGGCGGCATTCTCGGCCCGCGTCGGCCCAACAGCGAGAAGCTGTCTCCGTACGAATGCGGTTTCGAGGCGTTCGAGGATTCGCGGATGCAGTTCGATGTCCGCTATTACCTGGTTGCGATCCTGTTCATCATTTTCGATCTCGAGATTGCGTTTCTGTTTCCGTGGGCGGTCGCGCTGGATACCATTGGCATGACCGGGCTGATCGCGATGGCGATTTTCCTCGCAATTCTGGTCATCGGATTCATATACGAATGGAAGAAAGGTGCGCTTGAATGGGAATGAGTGTCGAGCTTAACCAGGTTGACGACATCCTGCGGCCGAACGCCGACAGCAACCCGCTGATGGGCCGTGGCTGGGCGACGACCAACGTCGATGCGTTGATCAACTGGGCCAGAACCGGCAGCATGTGGCCGATGACCTTCGGGCTGGCCTGCTGCGCCATCGAGATGATGCACGCCGGGGCATCCAGATACGACCTGGACCGGTTTGGCGTGGTATTCAGGCCAAGCCCTCGCCAGTCGGATGTGATGATCGTGGCCGGGACGCTATGCAACAAGATGGCGCCGGCGCTGCGCAAGGTCTACGACCAGATGCCCGACCCGAAGTGGGTGATTTCCATGGGGTCCTGCGCCAACGGCGGCGGTTATTATCATTATTCCTATGCCGTGACCCGCGGCTGCGACCGGATCGTCCCGGTGGATATCTACGTGCCCGGTTGCCCGCCTTCGGCAGAGCAGTTGATCTACGGCATCATCCAGCTGCAGAAGAAGATTCGCCGAACCAATTCAATCATGGCACCTGCGGCATGAGCGATTTCAGCGAACGCAATCAGCCCCTGGTCAAGCGGATACGTGAAACGCTGGGCGAGAAGCTCGGGCAAATCAAGGAAGTCCGCAAGCAGCTGGTCGCCGAGATAGAGCCGGCCGACTGGGTCGAATCCTGTCGTTTGCTTCGCGATACCGACGGGCTCGAGTTCGACACAATGATCGATTTGTGCGGCGTCGACTTCCTTGGCTACGGCGACGACGAGTGGGAGACCGCAGAGGCTACCGGCAGCGGTTACTCCAGGGGTGTCGACGACCTCGGCCCAGGGCGATTCGACTGGGAAAACCGTCCTGAAGCGGAGGACATTCCGAACCGGTTCGCGGCCGTGGTCCAGCTTCTGTCGACTCGAAACAATTTCCGCGTGCGTCTGCGCTGCCATCCCGAACAGGCCGATTTCCCGACTTTGCCGTCGATCGTCGACGTCTGGAACTCGGCCAACTGGTATGAGCGCGAGGCGTTCGACCTGTTCGGCATCGTGTTCGAAGGCCATCCGGACTTGCGCCGGATCGCAACCGACTACGGCTTCATCGGCCATCCGTTCCGCAAGGACTTCCCGCTGATCGGGAACGTCACCGTTCGCTACGACGAGGACAAGGGCCGAGTGATCTACGAACCCACCGAAATCGAGCCGAGAGTGCTGGTGCCGCGGGTGATTCGTCGCGATTCGCGCTACGTCGGCGACGAGCTGGATCGACGGGAGGCGCCTAGTGGTCCTTCAGCCTGATAATTACGAATTCAGTTGGTCTGTCAGCGTTCAGGGCAAGGCGCGGACCGCAGTGAATGGCGGTACCCTTTACAAGGGCCGGAACGCGGCCCTGGACGCTGACAGGCCAACCCTTCGGGCGCTCCTGTGGCGCTGCGCTGCAGCGTTCCCGTGCTTGCCAAGGATGAAGGCCATTGCCTACGCACGGCGCCTTGCAGCGCAGCGCCACAGGAACGCTGAACCCGCAATTATCAAGTTGAAGGACCGCTAGTGGCTGAGATCAAGAACTACACGCTGAACTTCGGCCCGCAGCATCCGGCCGCGCACGGCGTACTTCGCCTGATCCTGGAAATGGACGGCGAGGTCGTGCAGCGCGCCGACCCGCACGTGGGCCTGCTGCATCGGGCTACGGAAAAGCTGGCCGAATCAAAGCCGTACAACCAGTCCATCGGCTACATGGACCGGCTGGACTACATGTCCATGATGTGCAGCGAGCACGCCTATGTGCGGGCTATCGAACAATTACTGGGCATCGAGCCGCCCGAACGCGCACAGTGGATCCGGACCCTGTTCGACGAAATCACGCGCCTGATGAGTCACCTGATGTGGCTGGGCGCCAACGGACTGGATCTGGGCGCGATGACGCTGTTCCTTTACTGCTTCCGCGAGCGCGAATACCTGCTGGATGCCTACGAGGCGGTCAGCGGAGCGAGGATGCATGCCACCTATTATCGTCCGGGCGGCGTCTACCGCGACCTGCCGGAAGAAATGTCCAAGCTCAAGGAATCGCGTTTTCGCAAGGCCTCCGACGTCAAGCGCATGAACGAGTGGCGCGAAGGCTCGCTGCTGGACTTTCTCGAGCAGTTCATGGCCAGCCAGGGCGAGCGGATCGACGATTATGAAACGCTGGTCACCGACAACCGCATCTGGAAGCAGCGCAATGTAGGCATCGGCGTCGTTTCGCCCGAGCGTGCGCGTCAGCTGGGATTCACCGGCCCTATGCTCAGGGGCTCGGGCGTGGCTTGGGATCTTCGAAAGAAGCAGCCTTACGCCAAGTACCGGGAAGTGGATTTCGACATTCCGGTGGGCGTCAACGGTGATTGCTACGACCGCTATCTCGTTCGCGTGGAAGAAATGCGCCAGTCCGTCCGCATCTGCCAGCAGTGCATTGCCTGGCTGCGCAAGAACCCGGGGGCGGTAATGGCCGGAAACTACAAGGTGGCGCCCCCGTCGCGCAAGGAAATGAAGGATGACATGGAAGCGCTCATTCATCACTTCAAACTGTTCACCGAGGGCTACTGCGTGCCCGAAGGCGAGACCTACGCCGCGGTCGAGGCACCCAAGGGCGAATTCGGCTGCTACATGATTTCCGACGGCGCCAACAAGCCGTTCCGGGTGCACCTGCGCGCCCCTGGTTTCGCGCATATCTCGTCGATGGACGAGATGATGCGTGGGCACATGTTGTCGGATGTTGTCGCAATCATCGGCACGCAGGATATTGTGTTCGGAGAAATCGACCGATGAGCCGATTACTCGCTGGAGCTACTGTGCGAATCGCTGACAGCGCCTTTCGGTGCTCGCAATCCTCATGTACAAACTCGTACCCTGCGGTTACTGCGCTCCGCGAGTCACTGTCAGCGATTCGCTCGCTACGCTCCAGCAAGCAATCGGCCCCGATTCGAGAATCGAGGGTCGAGCGGCGCGGCGGTCGACGTTCTTCGGTGCTCGCAACCGATATGGCTCGCTACGTTCCAGGACGAAATTCTTTTGTGGAAAGAATGTTTGGAGAAACGAATGCAGGTGCATGAATCACCGGTTGAAGGCAAGGCCGAATTGCTGAGCGACGAGACGCGCAGCGCTATCGATCACTGGCGTGCCAAGTTTCCGGAAGGTATAGAGGGACGCCGCTCGGCGGTGATCCAGGCGCTTGTCGCCGCCCAGCACCAGAACGGGGGCTACCTGACCACCGAACTGATGGACGGCGTGGCCGATTACCTGGAACTGCCGCCGGTCTGGGTCTACGAAGTGGCCACGTTCTACTCGATGCTGGAAACCAAGCCGGTGGGACGCAACTCGATTTCGATCTGCACCAACATCTCGTGCATGCTCTGCGGTGCCGACAACGTCGTCAAGTATGTCGAGGACAAGCTCGGAATCAAGATGGGTGAAACCACGCCGGACGAGCGCATCTTCCTGAAGATCGAGGAAGAGTGCTTGGCCGCATGTACCGGTGCGCCGATGATGGTCGTCAACGGCCACTACCACGAGAAACTGACTGAACAGAAGATCGACGAGATACTCGACGGTCTTGAATAACCGACGCAACGGGATGACTCATGGCTGAACACAACGTCTGCTTCACGCACCTGGACGAGCCGGAATGCTGGTCGCTGGACGCCTACAGGCAGCAAGGCGGCTACGAGGCGTGGCGCAAGATTCTTGAAGACAAGACGCCGCAGGAAGACATCATCGAGCAGGTCAAGAAGTCCTCGCTCCGCGGCCGCGGCGGTGCGGGATTCCCGACCGGACTCAAATGGTCGTTCATGCCGCGTTCGGCACCCGTGCAGAAATACCTGCTGTGCAATTCGGACGAATCCGAGCCGGGCACCTGCCACGACCGCGATCTCTTGCGCTACAACCCCCACGCGGTCATCGAGGGCATGGCCATCGGCTGCTACGCGATGGGTGCAACGATCGGCTACAACTATCTTCGCGGCGAGTTTCACCACGAGCCTTTCGAGCGGTTCGAGGCTGCGCTGAAGGAGGCGTATGAGGCGGGCCTGCTGGGCAAGAACATCAGTGATTCGGGCATCGACGTCGACATACATACCGTGCTGGGTGCCGGCGCCTACATCTGCGGCGAGGAAACCGCGCTGATGGAGTCGCTGGAGGGCAAGAAGGGCCAGCCACGCTTCAAGCCGCCGTTTCCGGCCAATTTCGGCATCTACGGCAAGCCGACCACGATAAACAACACCGAAACACTGGCCTCCGTCCCCGCCATCATGCGTAACGGTGGCGAGTGGTTCCTTGAACTGGGCAAGCCGAACAACGGCGGGCCGAAGATCTTTTCGGTTTCCGGCCATGTGAACAGCCCGGGGAATTTCGAAATTCCTCTGGGGACGCCGTTTTCCAAACTGCTGGAAATGGCAGGCGGCATGCGCGACGGCAACGCACTCAAGGGCGTGATTCCGGGCGGCTCTTCGATGCCGGTTCTGCCGGCCGATATCATGAGCGATGTCACCATGGATTTCGACGCACTGCAAAAGGCCGGCTCGGGACTGGGTTCGGGTGCTGTCGTGGTGATGGACGAGACTACCTGCATGGTGCGCGCCTGCACCCGTATCGCCCGTTTCTACTATGCCGAATCCTGTGGGCAGTGCACGCCGTGTCGCGAGGGCACCGGATGGATGTACCGGGTGCTCAAGCGCATAACCGAAGGGCAGGGCAGGCCTGAGGACATTGAATTACTGGAATCGGCCGCCGGTCAGATCGAGGGCCACACGATCTGCGCCTTTGGCGAAGCGGCGGCCTGGCCAGTGCAGGGCTTCCTTCGCCACTTCCGGCACGAGTTTGAATATTTCGTCGAGCACAAGCGTTCCATCGTCGACGAAAAACTCGGCGAGGCGGCTTGATCGAGCGGATAAACCGGAAAATTATTTGCCGCGGATCAGCGCGGATGAACACGGATGAAAGCTGAAGGCTATGGACAATGGTTTCCAAATGACCCGCTCTGATTCTGCAAGCGTATTGATGTTGAAAAGCCATGCAGCGCCTTTCCTCAATTGTTATCTGCGGCCATCCGCTTTAATCCGCGGTTAAAGAGCATTTTGGTTAAAGGCATTCGAGGCTAAAACGGATCTTCTGGAACACGATATGGCAACGATTCAAGACAAGGACACGGAACTGGTGACCATCGAGGTCGATGGGCGCGAGATCGAGGCGCGCAAGGGCGAGATGGTCATTCAGGCCACCGACCGCGCCGATATCGAGATTCCGCGCTTCTGTTATCACCACAAGCTTTCGATTGCGGCCAACTGCCGCATGTGCCTGGTCGATGTCGAGAAGGCGCCCAAGCCGCTGCCGGCGTGCGCAACGCCGGTGGCCGAAGGCATGAAAGTCTTTACCCGGTCGCGCCGGGCCGTGGATGCGCAGCGTGGGGTCATGGAATTCCTGCTGATCAACCATCCGCTGGATTGCCCGATCTGCGATCAGGGGGGCGAGTGCGAACTGCAGGACCTGGCGATGGGCTATGGCCGCTCCATCGCGCGCTTTACCGAGCGCAAGCGCGTAGTCAAGGACAAGAATCTGGGCCCGCTGGTGGCCACCGATATGACGCGTTGCATCCATTGCACGCGCTGCGTACGGTTTCTCGAGGAAATCGCCGGCACCGCGGAGCTCGGCGGGGTCGGACGCGGTGAACACACCGAGATTTCGACGTTCATCGAGCGCAACATCGAATCCGAGCTTTCCGGAAACATCATCGACCTTTGCCCGGTCGGCGCCCTGACCAACAAGCCGTTCAGGTTCTCGGCCCGGGCTTGGGAAATGTCTGCGCGACCCTACGTCGGAACGCATGATTGCGTGGGTTCGAACCTGTATTACCACGTACGGGCCGGAAAGATCATGCGTGCCGTGCCGCGCGAAAACGAAGACATCAACGAGTGCTGGCTGGCCGACCGTGACCGCTACGCCCACTTCGGGCTGGCCGCCGACGACCGCGTCAGCGCGCCGCGAATCAAGGTGGACGGCGAGTGGGAGGACACAGACTGGGATACCGCGCTCGAGCGCGCCGCCGAGCTTCTCGGCAAGGTGGCCGATAGTCACGGCGCAGACCAGATCGGCGTGCTGGCATCTCCGCGCGCCACCTGCGAGGAACATTTTCTGCTGGGTCGATTTGCCGCAGGCCTGGGAACGCCGCATCGCGATCACAGGCTGCGGATCCTGGACTCGCGCGATGCAAGTCTCGGCAGGGCCCGGTTGGACCGTCCGCTGCGCGATCTGTCCGGCGCCGATGCGGTTTTCATGGTCGGGAGCCACCTGCGCCACGACCAGCCCATTCTCAACCACCGCGTGCGGACGGCGTGGCGCAGCAACCAGGCTGCGGTAATGGACCTCAATCCGGTTGCGTGGAAATTCCCGTTCGACATGGTCGAGCGGATGATCGTCGCGCCGCAGCATATGACCGAGACCCTCGCCCGCGTTGCCAGGGCGGCCTTTGACGCGGCCGGCGAGACGCCGCCGGATTCGCCACTGGGCCGCTTCATCGCAGAGCGCAGCCCGGAGCCGGCGGCTGAAAAGATTGCGCGTCTGCTGGCCGAATCCGAAAGCGGATTCCTGGTGGTCGGCGACCAGGCGCTGTTCCATCCGGAAGCGGGTTTTCTGAAAGCCATCGCCGGCGAGATAGCGCGCCTGACCGAAACGGCGCTGATGGTGCTGCCGGGGCCCGCCAACAGCGAGGGCGCGTGGCGCGCAGGTATGGTACCGGCCGACGGCGGCATGTCGGCAACCGAACAGCTGGCGCAGGGCCGCAAGGCTTACCTGCTGTTCGATCTGGAGCCGGAATTCGATCTGGCCGACCCCGCCGCGGCCCGTGCTGGCCTGGCCGATGCCGAAGCCGTAGTAGCTATCGCCAGCTTTGCCGGCACCGATCTGCTGGAGGCAGCCGACGTCCTGTTGCCCCTTGCGCCGGTGCCCGAAACCGAAGGCAGCTACATCAATGCCGACGGCAAACAACAGTGGCTCAAGCCGGCCGCCAAACCGGTTGGTGGCGCGCATGCAGGCTGGAAGATTCTCCGGTTGTTCGGCGAGCATATGAAGATCGACGGATTCGATTTCTCGCTGCTCGCTGAGGTCGATCGGATGCTCGACCAAACCGACGCGCCGGTTTTTCCGCCGTTCGAGGTCGAGACGATCGAGGCCGCCGGCGAGGAGGGCCTGTGGCGCACCGGACCGGTGCCTATGTACAGCACCGATGCGCTGGTTCGTCGCGCGCCGGCTCTACAGCAGACCGATCACTCCCAGAACGGGTTTGTCGCGCTCAACCGCGCGACTGCCGAATCGCTCGGTTTGAGCGATGGGGACGAAGCGATCGTTCGGCAGGCCGGACGCGAAGTGCGCGCCCCGGTGCGGTTGGACGACGCGATTCCGCCGTCTTCGGTATGGATGGCCGCGGCCACCTGTCTCGCGAGTCAGGCGGGTCCGGCATGGGGCCCGATTGAACTGGAGCAAGCCCGATGATCGATCAACTTACCGTGCTGGCCTGGACCATGGCCAAGATCACCGCCATCCTTTTGCCGCTGACGATTGCTGTGGCGTATTTCACATTTGCCGAGCGCAAGGTGATCGGCTACATGCAGTCGCGCGTGGGTCCGAATCGGGTCGGCCCATGGGGTTTGTTCCAGCCGTTCGCCGACGTATTCAAGCTGTTGCTCAAGGAAATCATCGTTCCGGCCAACGCGAACAAGGTGTTGTTCGTGATCGCGCCGATGCTGACGCTCATCCCGGCGTTCGCCGCGTGGGCGGTGGTGCCTTTCTCCGACTGGCTTGTGCTGGCCGATATAGACGCCGGGCTGTTGTACATCCTGGCCATGACATCCATGGGCGTCTACGGCGTGATCGTGGGCGGATGGGCGTCGAATTCCAAATACGCGTTCCTTGGCGCCCTGCGCTCCGCGGCCCAGATCGTCAGCTATGAAATCGCCATGGGCTTCGCTCTGGTCGGCGTCATCATCCTTTCTGGCTCGCTGAACATCAGCACCATCGTCGAGGCGCAGTCCGGCGGCGTGTTCAGCTGGTTCTGGCTGCCGCTTTTCCCGCTGTTCGTCATTTATTTCATCTCGGGCGTGGCTGAAACCAACCGGGCACCGTTCGACGTCGCCGAGGGCGAGTCCGAGATCGTCGCCGGCTTCCACGTCGACTATTCCGGTGCGGCGTTCTCGCTTTACTTCCTTGCCGAGTACGCCAACATGATCCTGATTTGCGCCCTGGCGTCGCTGTTGTTCCTGGGCGGCTGGATGAGTCCGGTGGCCGGGGTGCCGATCATCGGAGAACCGGGTGTGCACTGGTTCCTGATCAAGATGTTCGGCTTCATGTTCCTGTACCTGTGGTTCCGGGCAACGTTCCCGCGCTATCGCTATGACCAGATCATGCGGCTGGGCTGGAAAGTGTTCATTCCGATAACGATTGTCTGGATCCTGGTTGCCGGCTTGTTCCGCGTGACCGGACTCTACGGAGGTTGAAGATGCAAGCCATTCGCCAGTACTTTCACTCTCTGATGCTGCTCGAGCTCTTCAAGGGGCTGAACGTGACGTTTCGCTACTTCCACCAGCCGAAGTTCACGCTCAGCTACCCCGAGGAGAAGACGCCGAAATCGCCGCGGTATCGCGGGTTGCACGCGTTGCGTCGATATCCCAACGGCGAAGAGCGCTGCATCGCCTGCAAGCTCTGTGAAGCGGTCTGCCCTGCGCTGGCGATCACCATCGATTCGACAATGCGCGAAGACGGAACGCGGCGCACCACGCGCTACGATATCGACATGTTCAAGTGCATTTATTGCGGCTTCTGCGAGGAGTCCTGCCCGGTGGATTCGATCGTTGAAACCAGCTTTACGGATTATCACTTCGAAGAGCGCGGTGAGCACATCGTCGACAAGCAGCAGCTGCTGGCGCTCGGCGACCGTTTCGAGGAACAGATCGCCGCGGCCCGCGCCAAGGATGCGCCGTATCGCTAGCGCCTGGAAAAGCCATGGACCGATTTGAAGTTTTTGCAAAGATCAAGAGCCGAATTCAATGCCGATAATCGAAATCGTTTTTTACCTGTTCAGCGGTGTCGCAACGCTTGCCGCACTGGGCGTCATCACATCGCGAAACCCGGTGTATTCGGTGCTGTTTCTTGTGCTGACGTTCTTTTCAAGCGCCTGCATCTGGCTGCTCCTGGAAGCGGAGTTTCTGGCCATAACGCTGGTGCTCGTCTACGTCGGTGCGGTCATGGTGCTGTTCCTGTTCGTGGTCATGATGCTGGATATCAACCTGGCGAAGCTAAGAAGCGGTTTTGCGAGTTACCTGCCGGTAGGCATCCTGGTGGCGCTTGCGATGGCGGCCCAGCTGTTCATCCTGATCTGGGCGCGCGGGGCTGGATCCCAGGTGCTGGAATACAGTGATTCGGACGGTAGCAACACCCGTATGCTTGGCGAGTGGCTGTATACGCAGTACCTGTATCCGTTCGAGATTGCCGGGTTCATCCTGCTGGTTGCGATCGTTGCCGCCATATCGCTAACCCACCGACGCCGGCCGGAAACCAAGTATCAGGATCCGTCGCGCCAGGTCAAAGTCAAGCGAGACGAGCGCGTGCGACTGGTCAAGATGGATGCGGAGGAGGACTGATCATGCTGACACTTGCCCATTTTCTGACTTTCGGTGCGATCCTTTTTTCGATCGGAGTCGCCGGAATCTTCTTGAACCGGAAGAACATCATCATCCTGCTCATGTCAATCGAGCTTCTGCTGCTGGCGGTGAACATGAACTTCGTCGCCTTCTCGAGATTTCTCGACAACATGGACGGGCAGGTGTTCGTGTTCTTCATTCTCACCGTTGCCGCGGCCGAGGCGGCCATTGGACTGGCCATTCTGGTGGTGCTGTTCCGCAACCGCCAGACCATCAACGTCGAGGACATCGAGGAGCTGAAGGGCTGATCGCATGAAATGTTCTCCACCGATTGCACAGATGACGAAATACACCGGAACATGGTCGAGAGAGGTGGGCCCAGCTTCAGGCCGGGCATTTGCGTAGTGCAGTTCCTGTGTTGAAGTCAATCTGGGAAATCTGTGGACAGCTTTTGAATATCTGAAATACCGGGATTCTCGTGGACATAAAAACAATCTTATTGCTGATACCGTTGTTGCCGCTGGCTGGAAGTGCCGTAGCCGGCCTTCTGCGGCATCAGGTTGGCCGGGCCGGCTCGCATACGGTCACGATTCTTGCCGTGGGGATGGCGTTTGCGCTGTCGGCGTGGGTGGCCCTGCAGGTCTTTACCACGAACTGGCAGGTGCTGAACTACACCGTCTACGAATGGGCGGTGCTCGATGGCATTACCTTCGAAATCGGTTTCCTGATTGATTCGCTGACCGCCCTTATGATGGTCGTGGTGACGTTCGTGTCGTTCATGGTGCATGTCTACACCATCGGCTACATGAAGGACGACCCCGGGTACCAGCGCTTCTTCTCCTATATCAACCTGTTCACCTTCGCGATGCTGATGCTCGTGATGGCAAACAATTTTTTGCAGCTCTTCTTCGGCTGGGAAGCGGTCGGGCTGGTCTCCTACCTGCTGATCGGATTCTGGTTCAAGAAGGAATCGGCGGTGCGCGCCAATCTCAAGGCGTTCCTGGTCAACAGAGCCGGCGACTTCGGTCTTTTGCTCGGCGTGGCGGCAGTCCTGATGTACATGGGTTCGCTGGACTACGCCGAGGTCTTCGCGGCGGCGCCTGCAGCAGCCGGAGAGACGATTTCGGTATTCGGCGGTGTCGAGTGGTCGGTAATGACCTTCATCTGCATCTGCCTGTTCATCGGCGCCATGGGCAAGTCGGCCCAGGTGCCGCTGCACGTCTGGCTGCCGGATTCCATGGAAGGCCCGACCCCCATATCCGCGCTGATTCACGCAGCTACCATGGTGACTGCCGGGATCTTCATGGTGGCGCGGCTGTCGCCGCTCTACGAGCTTTCCAGTACCGCGCTGAGCTTCATCCTGATTATCGGCGCCATCACGGCGCTGTTCATGGGGCTGGTCGGGATCGTCCAGAACGACATCAAGCGCGTCGTGGCCTATTCCACGCTGTCGCAACTGGGTTACATGACCGTGGCGCTGGGCGCGTCGGCTTACTCGGTGGCCATATTTCACCTGATGACGCACGCCTTTTTCAAGGCGCTGTTGTTCCTCGGAGCCGGGTCCGTGATCATCGCCATGCACCACAAGCAGGACATGCGTGAAATGGGCGGGCTGGGCAAGATCATGCCTATTACCGCGATAACCGCCTGGATAGGCTCTCTGGCCCTCATAGGCTTCCCGTTTACGTCCGGTTTCTTTTCCAAGGATCTGATCATCGAATCGGTGAAGCTCGCTGATCGGACCGGGGCCGGTTTCGCAACGTTTGCGGTCTACGCTGGCGTGGTCGTGACCGCGCTGTATACATTCCGGATGTTGTATCTGACCTTCCACGGCACTACGCGCGCCGATGAGAAGACGCTTTCGCACGCTCAGGAATCGCCGTGGGTGGTCACGGTGCCGTTGATCTTGCTGGCCATTCCGTCGCTGTTCATCGGCTGGATGACGGTCGAGCCGCTGTTGTTTGGCGGCGCGCTGTCGGATGCGATCAACGTGGCTCCCGCCCGTGATCCTCTGATTCATATCGGTGAGCATTTCCATGGAGCAACCGCATTCGCGCTGCACGGCTTCGTGACCCCGGTTTTCGGACTGGCGATGCTCGGCGTGGCAATTTCCACCTGGATCTATCTCTTCCAGCCCTCGATAGCCGCAACGCTCAAGCAGCGTCTGCATCCGCTATGGGTCATTCTCGACCGCAAGTATGGTTTCGACGAGTTCTACCAGCGCGTTGTGACGGGCGGCGGCCTCAAGCTTGCGAGCTTCGTCTCCGAGCGTGGAGATCGGACGCTGATCGACGGCTGGATCGTGCACGGATCGGCCAGGCTTGTCGGCGCATTCTCGTCGCGCCTGAGAACGGTCCAGACCGGTTTTCTGTATCACTATGCGTTTGCCATGATCATCGGGCTGGTTGCGCTCGTGTTTGCATTCGTGCTGCTGAAGGGGTGACAAGATGAATGCAATGACCTGGCCAATTCTCAGCCTGATCGTCTGGCTTCCCATTGTCACCGGGGTCGCCATATTGTTTCTTTCCGATGCGCGCGCGGCCATGGGAAAAGCGGTTGCGCTGGCGGCAGCTGTTGCCGCGCTGGCGCTGGCCATAACCGCTGTAGTGGGCTTCGATACCACGACCGCCGCGATGCAGTTGCAGGAAAAGACGGTGTGGATCGAGGCGTTCTCGATCAACTACCACCTTGGCGTGGACGGCCTTTCGCTGCCGCTGATCGTGCTGACGGCGTTTACGACCGTCATCGTCGTGATCGCCGGCTGGACCGTGCGCGACCGCGTCAGCCAGTACATGGGCGCTTTCCTGATTCTCTCGGGACTGATGTCCGGCATGTTCGCCGCGCTGGACGCGATGCTGTTCTACGTGTTTTTCGAGGCAATGCTGGTGCCGATGTTCCTGATCATCGGGATCTGGGGCGGACCAAACCGCATATTCGCGACGATCAAGTTCTTTCTGTTCACCTTTTTTGGCTCCGTATTCATGCTCGTGGGCCTGATCTGGCTTTATCTGCAGTCGGGCAGCTTCGCGGTCGCCGACCTGCACCAACTCCCGTTGTCCCTCAATGCGCAGATCTGGATCTTCCTGGCTTTCCTGATCGCGTTTGCGGTCAAGGTGCCGATGTGGCCGGTTCATACCTGGTTGCCCGATGCGCACGTTGAAGCGCCAACCGGCGGTTCGGTGGTGCTGGCGGCAGTCATGCTCAAGATCGGCGGCTATGGACTGGTCCGGTTTTCGCTGCCGATCGCGCCGGACGGCGCCGCGGCACTGGATTGGCTTGTGATCGGGCTTTCTCTGGTCGCGATTGTCTATATCGGCTTCGTGGCGCTGGCCCAACGCGACATGAAGAAGCTGATTGCCTACAGCTCGATTTCCCATATGGGATTTGCCACGCTTGGCCTGTTTCTCACTTTCGCCATCGTGCAGAACACCGGCCAGACCGACGGCGCCGTGCTGGGCATCAGCGGCGCGATGGTCCAGATGATCTCCCACGGCTTCATTTCGGGCGCCATGTTCCTCGCCGTGGGCGTTCTCTACGATCGCGTTCACAGCCGGGAAATCTCCGCGTACGGCGGTGTGGCCAACACCATGCCGTGGTTCGCGATGTTTGCCGTGTTCTTCTTCATGGCCAACTCCGGGCTGCCGGGTACCAGCGGTTTCGTCGGCGAGTTCATGGTGATCCTTGCCGCGTTCAAGGCAGATTTCTGGTTCGCGTTCTTCGCCGCCATGACGCTGATACTCGGTGCGTCCTACAGCCTCTGGCTGGTCAAGCGGGTGTTTTACGGCGAAGTGGCCAACGACAACGTGGCTTCGCTTTCGGACCTGGATGGCCGCGAGTGGACCGTGATGGTCGTACTGGCGCTTCTCGTGCTGGGTCTCGGCCTGTGGCCGTATCCGCTGATCGAGATGATGGAACCCTCCGTGGCCAACCTGGTTGACCACATCACGAACACGAAGATCAACCCATGATACTTTCCGAACTTCAACTGGCGTTGCCCGAGATATTCGTAGCGGCCATGGCCTGCATGGTCCTGGTGGCCGACCTGTTCGTTACCGAGCAGAGAAGAGGGTTCACACATACCCTGGCCGTTCTCGCACTGGTGTTCGCCGCCATCATCACGATGCGCGTCATGGTGCCGGCCGGCGAGTCGATACTTGCGTTCAGCGAGACCTTCGTGCGCGACCGCTTCGGCGACGTGATGAAGCTGTTCGCCTACCTGGTGCTGGCCGGCGTGTTCGTCTATGCCAAGCATTTCCTGCGCGCAGCCGGCCTGTTCAAGGGCGAGTTCTACTCGCTCAGCCTGTTCGCCCTGCTCGGGGTGATGATCATGGTCTCGGCCGCCAGCATGCTCACCGTCTACCTGGGCCTGGAGCTTCTGGCGCTTTCAAGCTACGCGCTGGTCGCGTTCAATCGCGATTCGGCCAGCGGATCGGAAGCGGCCATGAAATATTTCATTCTTGGATCGCTGGCCTCGGGC